>Ga0134095_1000441_pt1 | contig 41563 bp, 38 predicted proteins | sample 6_2taG_FD_94449 | JGI IMG/M metagenome (GOLD analysis project Ga0134095, IMG submission 94449) | Switchgrass degrading microbial communities from high solid loading bioreactors in New Hampshire, USA - 6_20_20_110_A2 metaG | ecosystem: Engineered > Bioreactor > Semi-continuous > Anaerobic >... | reverse complement strand
GCGGCGATGCCACCGGCGGCCCGGCGCGGACACACTCGATTGAGGGAGAGGCTGCGACAAGCGACGATACACCCTAAGCTGTTAGCGGTTAGCAGTTAGCGATTAGCAAAAACCCAACATCAAAAGCCTCAGTGTTGTCACCGATTCAGTGAAACGAAAGGCGCGGCTTTTGGCTTTCTGTTCCTGGCTAACCGCTAATCGCTCAATGCTACCAATAAACAACAAGAGGCCACTGCGCCGTGAAGTTCGCAGCGCCGGCCCCCCTGGCGAAAACCGGAGACGAGTGTAACGCGCAGCCGGTAAAATGCCAAAACGGACGCATAAAGATATAATAAAAGGTCGGGGTGGGGTAGACGCACGGATAATTAACCCGTGCTATACTGAATCAGACGCCAGCAAAAACGCTGCACCCTGCGACAGGCCCCGCAGAGGAGCGTACATGGACTCCACGCCTCAATTCCTGGATTTATTCGTCGATTCAACCGGCGAGTTACTTTATTTCCTGGCCGTTCTGGCGATCAGTCAGGCCGCGTTGTTGATGGCGCTCGGCCAGCGGCTGCGCGGTCGTCGCGAGGTTGCGGCGGGGCGCTTCGTCGTGCTGCTAGCCGGGACAGTACTGGCGTGGATCGCGCTAATGGGCGGCGCGCTGTACACCATCGCCGCCGACACCACACCTAACGCCATCCTGCCGCCACTGGAACGCGCCGTCAACGCCCTGGTGATCGTCTTCACCAGCGCGGCGTTGCTCGCGGCAGACAGCCCGCGCCCTGAGCGGTCGATGTGGCGCTTGACCGGCGCGCTGGCCGTTGCGATCGTGGTCGCTTATGGCGTGTCGGCTGCGATCTGGGCGCCGCTGGCGGATACTGAGGAATTCAACGCGCACACGCTCGGCCTGCTGTGGACACTCGGCCCGGTGCTGCTGGTGGCCGGAGCGATCGTCTTGCTGCTGACACGCTATCGCGACACGGCAGACATCCCCCTCAAGCTGGTCTATTTCCTCGTGCTGCTGGCGGCTTACGGCTACACCTCAGCCTTGATCGCGGCAGGCGAGTTAGAAGGCGACGTTTCGGGCGCGCTGCGGCTAGGCTTCCTGGTCGCGATCCCGATGATCGTCGCGATCGTCTACCGCTTCGTGATCGACCGGCTCGACGCGGCCATTGACGAGGTTTCCGAATACGCCGAAGCGGTGTCCCGCCCGCTGGTTGCCGCCTCACCGGGCGAGGCAGCGCGTATAGCGCGCACCACGACGCTCGGCTATACCAGCGTTTCCGAGTCGGTGACGCTGCTGCGGGCGCTCGGCATCATGCTCGACCGCGAGACGCCGGAAGACATCCCGCGCCAGATCGTCGAAGCGGTCGCCACCATCCTCAAGGCCGACGTCGCCGTACTGCTCTCGCATGAGGATGCCGAGTGGGCAGACGTCATCGCCGCGTACAATCACATCCAGTCGCGGATGATCACCGGGCTGGCGCTCAACCTCGAAGAACAGCCGACGCTCGTCAATGCCGTCGAGAACAAGGCGCAACACCCGCTGTTCCCGGACCGCAATCTGGACGAGTTGGTTGACCTTTACACGCGCCTTGACATTAACCAGGTCGGCCCTGCCTACATCCAGCCGCTGACGCGCGCGGGTGAGGTCACCGGCGTGCTGGTTGCCGCTCTGCCCTACACCGCCCGCGAGCTCACCGAAGCGGAATTGAACCTGCTCGAAGGGCTGGGGCCGATTGCCGCGCGCTTGCTGACCATCAGCCGTACGGCGGTGCGCGCCCGCTACGAGGCGGCGGACCAGGCCATTCAGGAGCTGATCGCCAGCGGCGGGACGGAAGGGATCGACGCGGAGAGCGTGGCCGCCGCCCGTCAGGCGATGCAGTCCAGCCTCGAAGCGGCGCAGGCGCAGATCGCCGATCTCAACCGGCTGGTGCGCGATCTGCAGGTCGAGCTGGACTACGAGCGCAGCCGCCTCGCGGAGCTGGTCGAAAGCGGCGGCGAAGCGCTGACTGTCTCGCAGCGGATCCAGGCGCTCTCGCGGGAGCGGCAGGAGCTGATCGCACAGCGGCAAGAGCTCGCCAGGGCGCTGCAAGAGGCGCAGACCACCCTGATCAGCGCGACGGCCGAGGGCGGCGAAGAGTTGTACGACACGATGCTCGAAACGCTCCGCCGGGAGCGCGACGAGCTAGAAGTGCAAAAGGCCAAGCTGGAGCGGCAGCTTGAGGAGCTCCGCGCCGGACGCGACGAAGCCGCACCCGAAGCGCTGTCGAAGGTGATCGAGGAGATCGCCGAGGAAAAGGCGCAGCTTGCCCTCGAGCGCGACAACCTGCAATCTGAGCTTGAAAGCGTGCGGAACCAGCTTCGCACCCTGGGCATTGAGGGCGACACCAGCGCGCTGGTCGAGACACTGGCCCGGCTCAACGAGGAACGCGCCTTCTATCGCGCGCGCGCCGAGAAGATCGCGCAGGAGCGCGATCGCCTGCTGGCAGAGCGCACCCGCCTGAACGATCAGATCGCGCGGGAAGCCGAGCGCGAAGCCAAGATTGAGGCGCTCGAAGAGGATCTGCGCCGTCTGGCGACCGACCGCGAAGCCCTGCTCAAAGAACGTGACGCCGCTCGCGCCGAGCGCGACGATCTGCTGCAGGCCCGCGAGACGTGGATCGCACAGCGCGCCCGCATCCTGGGCGAACTGAGCGGGATGCAGGCCGAGCTTGACGAAATGGTCGACCGGATGCGCGAGGTCGAGGAAGATCGCAAGCGGGTCGCCAGCGAGCGCGCTGCGTTCGAGGCCGAGCGCGAGCGTCTGATCGCTGAGCGGACGGCGCTCCAGACCGAGCGCGATACCCTGCTGGCGCGCCTTGAGGGCAACCGGGAGCTTCTTGAGCAGCTTGGCGAGGATGGCGTCGGCGCGCTGCGGCGGATGATCGACGACCTGACCAGCGAGCGGCAGGCGCTCACCGACCGGCTCGCCGAGATGGAGCGCCAGCTTGCTCTGGCGGAACGGCAGCTTACGCGGCCGCCGAGCGGCTCCACCACGCAGGCGACCAAGCCGATCGCGCCCGCCAATTCCGACGTGATCATGTCGATCGCGCAGGAGCTTCGCACGCCGATGAGCTCGATCATGGGCTACACCGACCTGCTGCTGAGCGAGTCGGTCGGCATCCTGGGCGAGCTACAGCGCCAGTTCTTGCAGCGCGTCCAGGCGAACATCAACCGCCTGCACCACCTGATCGAAGACCTGGTGCACGTCACTGCGCTCGACTCTGAGCAGTTCAAGCTTCAAACGCAGACGATCGACATGCTCGAAGTGATCGAAGACGCGATCACGCAGGCCGGAACGCAGTTCCGCGAGAAGAACATCACCCTGCACATGCGCCTGCCCGACGAACTCTCACCCGTCCGCGCGGACCGCGACGCGATGCATCAGGTGATCATCCAGCTTCTGTCGAACGCCTACCTCGCGTCTCCCACCAACGGCGAAGTGACGATCTCCGCGCAGGACGTTCAGGGGTTCGTCCCGCCACCGTTTGGGGATGATACGCCGAGGGAGCCGGTGAACGGGATCTTCGTCGCCGTGACCGACCAGGGAGGTGGCGTCCCGCCGGACGAGCAACGGCGCGTCTTCGGGCGGCTGTATCGCGCCGACAACCCGCTGATCGAGGGGCTGGGCGACACAGGCGTCGGGCTGTCCATTGCGAAGGCGCTGGTCGAGGCGCATGGCGGGCATATCTGGCTGGAAAGCGAGCCGGGACGCGGCAGCAGCTTCCAGTTTGTTGTGCCGATGGCACAGCAAGCCGTCCCCGTGGAGGAGGCTTAATCGATGGAACGCCGCCGAAATCGGGCCAGTGAGTTGATTGTCGCGCTTGCGGTTGTGGCAACCCTGGCGCTGGCGCTCACGTTCGCCATCATTCTGAATCTCAGTACCAGCGCGACCGCCGATGGCAACGAGGATCAGGGCGCCGATGTGGAAGTCGCCGCCGTGCCGACGGACACATCCGAGCCGGTAACCGAGGAAGCGTCCCCGGAACCGGAAGCGACTGCAACAGAGCCGCCTGCTACCGACACGCCGACCGCCACCGCCACGTGGACCGCTTCGCCCAGCCGCACGCCCGTTCCCAGTGACACGCCTCGCCCCACGCGAACCCTGGCGACGGATACGCCCGAGCCGACTTTCACACCGTCTGTGACGCGCACCCCGCCGCCGACCGCTACGCCTGTGCCGAAAGCAACCGACACGCCAGAAGCCGTCGCGGTTGTGATGTCGCCAACTGCCTCGCAGAAGCCGCGCCGCACGCCGACGAATACGCGCACGCCAACGCTGACTCGGACGCCGACGCGCACACGCACGCCGGTCCCGACGCTGACGCCGAGCGCCACGCGCACGCCAATGCTCACACGGACACCGACGCTCACGCGCACGCCGCTCCCCACGGAGACGGACACGCCGACACTCACACCGTCCGCGACACGGACGCCCATTCCGCCAACAGCGACGCGGACGCCCATTCCGACTGATACGGCCACTCGCACGCCGCTGCCAACGGACACGGCCACTTCGACCGCGACCCGGACGCCGATCCCGCCAACCGCAACACGGACGCCTATTCCGACTGACACGGCTACTCGCACGCCGCTGCCAACGGATACGGCCACTTCGACTGCGACGCGGACGCCCATTTCGCCAACCGCGACGCGCACACCAATCCCGCCAACGGCCACGCGGACGCCTATTCCGCCGAGTGCAACGCGGACACCATTGCCAACGGACACCGCGACGCCGACCGCAACACGCACGCCGCTGCCCACCGAAACGGATACACCAACAGCGACACGGACGCCGCTCCCGACGCGCACACCGATTCCGCCTACGGCCACGCGGACGCCTATCCCGACTGATACGGCGACATCGACCGCAACGCGTACACCGTTGCCGACACAAACGCCGATCCCGCCAACCGCGACACGGACGCCGTTGCCAACCGACTCCGCGACACCAACGGCAACGCGGACACCGCTCCCGACGCTGACTCCGCTGCCGACGCGAACGCCGATCCCGACCGACACGCCGACGCGCACGCCCTCGGCGACGCAAACCCCGTCCGCCACGCCAACGCCGACCGTCACGCCGAGCGCGACGCCCACCGCGACCGAGCGCCCGACGCTGACGCCCACCCCGACGAAGGTCCGGAACACGCCGCGCCCGATCCCGATCAACACGCGGACTCCCACGCCCACGCCGAGCCGTGTCGGGCCGACGCAGACGTTCACGCCCTACCCCTCGCTGACGCCAAGCATCACGCCGTTTGGCGGGGAGCGGACCAACACACCCGCGCCGATTGGCTGCGTCGTGCCGCCCGGCTGGCAGGAGTACGTCATCCAGCGCGGCGATACGCTGTTCGCGCTGGCGCGGCGCTGGGGCATCAGCGTCGACCAACTGGCCGAGGCCAACTGCATTGAGAACCGCGCCAACATCACATCCGGGCTGATCCTGTACGCGCCGCCCGGCGTCAACCTCCGTCCGCAGCCGACCGCGACAGACGAATCCGGCTCCGTCGCGACCGGCAACTACACTGCCTTCGACTGTGGCAATCCGAACGCGACCATCACCGACCCGCGCCCCGGCGCGATCCTGCGCGGCAGCTTCGCCGTCTTCGGCACCGCGACACATCCGGACTTCCAGTTCTACCGGCTGCAGGTGTCCGGCGGCGGGACGAGCGATGGCGACTTCGTGACGCTGAGCGTCTATAACGAGCCGGTCTTCGGCGGGCAACTGGGTACAATCAACACGCTCGCCTTCACGCCCGGCGACTACTGGATCCGCCTGACGGTGGTCGATAACACCGGGAACTGGCTGCCGCAGTGCACCGTTCGGGTGCGCTTCGCCGAGTAAGCCCGGCACGCAATCGCCTTTCACCGGCCGGGAGCGCGCTCTGCTATCCCGGCCGGATTGGTGTAAGGAGACACGATGGAGACGCAGACCTGCATCCTCAGCACCCCCATCGGCGCGATCGAGATCACCGGCACCGAAGCCGGGATCCGCGCGATCAGCTTCCTGGACGATCCGGCGCCCGCTTCCGAGACGATCCCGCCGGAGCTGGCCGACTGCGTGCGCCAGCTTGAGGAATACTTCGCCGGGACGCGCACCGAGTTCACACTCGAGCTGGACCCCGAGGGCACGCCGTTCGAGCGACGCGTGTGGGCGCACCTGCTCGACATCCCGTACGGCCAGACGCGCACCTACATGCAGATCGCCGAGGCGTTGGGCGACCCCAAGGCGATCCGCGCCGTGGGGCGCGCCAACGGGCGCAATCCACTGGCGATTGTCGTGCCGTGCCATCGCGTGATCGGCAGCAATGGCGATCTGGTCGGCTATGGCGGCGGGCTGTGGCGCAAGGAATGGTTGCTGGCGCACGAAGGCCGCCCGGTCCAGCAGGCGCTTTTCTGATCGACTGTGCGCGGCGGCTGCCTGACGCTTGGCCGCCGCCGCGTGGACATCCCCCCGTTCCCGCGCTACACTTGCCCATCGTGGCGCCCGGAAGGTTCTCGGGACGCTGCCAACCCATCCCTGAATGCGGAGAAGTGGATCGATGCACGCTCGTTTTCGCCTGATTCCCGTCGCCATCTTCGCGGCGCTGGCCGGAGCGTTGGCGCTCGGCGCGCTGTTGCTGCCGGAAGGGGGCGCGCTTGCGTTCCAGCAGCCGACGCCGCTGCCCACCAACACGCCACGCGCGACTGCCATCCCGACTAACACGCCGCGCCCGGTCGAGCAGGCGCAGCCGCCCGCGCCGACCGAAACGCCGCTGCCCACCGCGACCGAGCCGGTCTTCCTGCCGACGCCGACGCTCTATTACCCGCCGGATGTGCCGATCCGCCAGCAGCCCGCGACCGCGATCCCAAGCCCGATGCCGCGCCTGCGCGCGCTCGACCCCAGTGGCACGCCGTACGAACTGCTCAACGTGATGCTGATCGGGCACGACGGCGCGCTGTTGCCCAGCGACCCGAATTTCCACACCGACACGATGATCGTGGTGTCCATCAATCGCAACACCAACACGGTCAGTATGATCTCCCTGCCGCGCGACCTGTTCGTGTACATTCCGAACTGGGGCATGAGCCGGCTCAATCAGGCGTACTGGTACGGTGAGGCGATCGGCTGGGAAGACGGCGGCTGGGGGATGCTGCGCCAGGTCGTGCTGTACAACTTCGGGATCGAGCTGCACTATTACGCGATGGTGGACTTCAATGGCTTTCAGGAGATCATCGACACGCTGGGCGGCGTGACGATCGCGGTTGACTGCCCGATCCAGGACCTGAAATGCACCGGCCCGGCCTGCACTGACGGCATCCCCGGCAACGAGACGGACGAGGATTACGAGCTCTACACGCTGCCGGTCGGCGTCTATGAGATGGATGGCGACGAGGCGCTGTGGTACGCGCGCAGCCGCAAGAACACGATCGACTTTGACCGCGGGCGGCGCCAGCAGCAGCTTCTGCGCGCGATCTGGGCGAAGTCGCTCGACGCCGGGCTAATCCCGCAGATCCCCGAGCTATGGAACCAGGTGACGTCGATCGTCGAGACGAACATGCCGGTCAACGCGGTCCTGCCGCTGATCCCGCTGGCGCTCAGCATCCAGCCGAACGACATCGAAAACCACTTCTTCCGCAAGAACGTCGAAACCGTCGCGTGGACCGACCCGTACACCGGGGCGAACGTCCAGCTTCCGCACCCGGACGGCGGGATGCTGCGGATGATCGAAAACTTCCTCGCGCCGCCCACTGAAAACCGTTTGCGGCTCGAAAACGCGCGGATCGCGATCGAGAACGGGACCGACAACCCCGGCTGGGAGCTTGTCGCCGCCGACCGCCTGATCTGGGAAGGCTTCGCGCCGGTCGAGGTGGGCGTAGCCGAGCAAACCGGCGTCGAGAGGACGATGATCTACGACTACACCGGCAGCAATAAGGGCAGCAGCCTGGGCGAGCTAGCCAAGTTGTTAAACATCTCGCCGGACAATGTAATCATCGAGCCGGACCCGAACCGGACGGTCGATTTCCGCGTGGTGCTCGGCTCGGACTATAACTCGTGCGTCGGGCGTCAGTGGGTCGCGCCCGACGCAACCGGGGACACTGGCGAGTCGTAAGCCGCCTGCCCCGCCGAAGGGAGCTCGATGAGCGAATCGGTCATGATCGTGGTCGCGCTGGTGATGATGGGCATCAGCCTGCTGGTGTCCATCGTCCCGTTTGTGCCGGGTCCACTGCTGGTGTGGGCGGTCGGGCTGGTGTTCGCCATCCTGAACGACTTCGAGCGCGTCACCTACCTGGCATTTGGTATCATGACCGTGATCATGATTGCCGGTTCCACCTCGGACTACTGGCTGCAAGCGCTCGGGTTCCGGATGAAGGGCGGCTCGTGCCTGACGACGCTTGGCAGCATCGGCGGCGGCATCCTGGGGACGTTCTTCCTGCCGATTCCGCTGTTTGGAACCGTCGCGGGGATGGTGCTCGGCGCGCTGGCGGTCGAGCTGATGCGCGTCGGCGATATGCGCAGCGCGCTCGAAGCCGGGCGGACCAGCCTGGAGCTTTACCTGATCGGCGTGGCGTTTGAGCTGACAGCGAGCGTGGCGATCGTGATCGTGTTCGCGATCAGCCTGTGGGCGACAGGGTGACTCGCGTCAGGCTTGCGCACGCGCCCGATTCGCCCTAAGCTAGCGGCATGCACGCGGCGAGCGTTCGCCTGCGTGACCTGTGGCGCAAGCTACGAGAGGAGCGTGCTGCCGTGCCCTTGCGCTCAATCCGTTTGCCGCTCATGCTGGTGCTGTTGTTCGCGGTTGTCGTGGCGCTGGCCGCCTGCGGATCGAACACGCCGCCCGAAGTGCCGCGCAGCCTGATCATCACCGCGCCGCCGGTGCCGGTCGGGACGCTGGTCGCCGGATGTACCGCCAGCGGGTTGGAAGCGTGGTATGAGGTCGCCACGTCGCTGACGGATCGCTTCGCGATCGAGAGCCTGGCCGCGCTCGACCTGCCGCCGGACAGCCTGCCCGACGCCATCAGCCGCCAGAGCGACCTGCTCGACCGCATCGTGGCGGAGCCGGTGCCGGAGTGCGCCGGGGCGGCCCAGGCGGCGATCGTCCAGCGGATGCGCGCGATCTACGGGGCCTTCCTCGCCTACGACGAGGGACAGCTCGACGCCGAGACGCTGCGGGCGCGCGTCACCGAGGTGCACACCGGTCTGGAAACCGAGGTCGCCAGCATGTTGGACAGTCTTGGAGCGGGGTTAGAGGAGTTGTTCCGCCTCGAGAGGGAGGCCGCCCAGCCCGGCGAGTGACGCCGCCGGAAAAATAATCCTTGCCCGCAAAAACCGGCCTCCGTTATAATGGAGACGATCCCAACTGAATTGTTGGTGCATGCTTACCATCTGGTTCACCCCGCAGTTGAGAATACGATACCATATCGTGTGTAGTCTATGGAGATTGTAAGGAATGTCCGGTCATAGTAAGTGGTCTACGATCAAGCGCAAGAAAGGCGCAGAAGACGCCAAGCGTGGGAAGCTTTTCACGCGTTTGGCCCGCGAGATTATGATGGCTGCCCGCGAGGGTGGTCCCGACCCCGAGTCGAATGCGGCTCTCCGCCTGGCGGTTGACAAGGCTAAAGACAACAACATGCCGAAGGACAACATCGAGCGCGCGATCCAGCGTGGCGCCGGTGTTGGCGATGGCGCGGAAGCTGTCGAAGAGATCGTGTACGAGGGCTACGGGCCGCACGGCGTGGCGCTGGTCATCACCGTCCTGACGGACAACCGCAACCGCACGCTGGCCGATCTCAAGTACGTCTTCAACCGTTCCGGTGGCAACATGGCGACCAGCGGCGCGGTGACCTGGCAGTTCAACCAGAAAGGCTACATCGAGATCGACCGCGCGGGCGCAGACTATGAGGAAGTCTTCCTCGTCGCCGCCGAAGCGGGCGCCGAAGACGTGCAGGAAGAAGAAGACTCGTTCGTGATCTACACGCCGCGTGAAGACCTCGGCGCAGTGGTGCGCACCCTGCGCGAGTCGGGCTACAAGATCAAGGAAGCCGAGCTGATCTGGATGCCCAACAACGAGGTCGAGCTGGAAACCAGCCAGGCCATGCAGGTCATGTCGATGATCGAGAAGCTGGAAGACCTCGACGACGTTCAGAGCGTAGCCTCGAACCTGCGCCTGACCGACGAGATCGCGGCCGCATTCGAAGCTGCCTGATCCGGCGCGGGGTTTTCCCGCGACCGCCGAACATTCCACGAATCTCTCGTTTTCAGCCGCGTTCCGGGCGGTACGCGGCACTTTGCCTGCCTGGTGAGGGCGACCATGCTTGTTCTAGGAATTGACCCCGGCACGGCCACCACCGGCTATGGCTTGGTGCGCGAGCACGACGACGGGCGGCTGGAAGCGGTCCATTACGGCGTGATCACCACCAAGCCGCGCGTTCCCATGCCGGACCGTCTGATGGAGCTTCACCGCGCCATCACCGACCTGATCACGACCTACCAGCCAGACGCCGCCGCGATCGAGGTTCTGTTCTTCGGCAAGAACGTGACGAACGGGATCACGGTTGCGCAGGGGCGCGGCGTGATCCTGCTGGCGCTGGCCGAGGCCGGACTGCCGATCCGCGAGTACAAGCCCGCCGAGATCAAGCAGGCCATCGCCGGGTACGGCAACGCGGACAAGCTGCAGGTGCAGGAGATGATCCGCCAGCTTCTGGCGCTGGACGAGATCCCGAAGCCGGACGACGCGGCCGACGGGCTTGGGGTGGCGATCACCGATCTGAACAGCAGCCGCTACGAGCGGATGGCGCGGTAGTGAGCGGTTAGCCGTTAGCAGTTAGCGATTAGCCAAGAGCAAAGGCGGCAGGTAGAGTGTCTGCTCCTGTTTTCGCTAACCGCTAATCGCTGAGAGCTAAATGCTGCCTTCAAAGGAGATGGCATGATCGATACGCTCACGGGGCAGATCGTCACGCGGCGCGATGACTACGTCGTGCTGCAGGTTGGCGGCGTCGGGCTGCGCGTCTACGTGCCAACATCCGCGTACAGCGCGCTCGAAGGTCGCGGGCAGACTGTCACGCTCTACACCTACCTCCTCGTACGTGAGGATGCGCTGACGCTGTACGGCTTCGTCGATCAGGACGAGCGCGCGCTGTTCGAAATGCTGCTCACCGTCAGCGGGATCGGGCCGCGCCTGGCGCTGGCGATCGTCGGCACGCTGACGCTCAACCAGCTCAGCAGCGCAGTCGCCAGCGAGCAGCCGGAGCTGCTGACGCGCGTTCCCGGCGTGGGCAAGAAGCTGGCGCAAAAACTGATTTTCGAACTGAAGGACAAGCTGGCGGTCGATCTGGCAACCGGCATCGCGCCCGTCAGCGAAACGGACACCGACGTGATCGCGGCGCTGACGGCGCTCGGCTACAGCGTAGTCGAGGCGCAGGCCGCGCTGCAATCCATCCCGCGCGACGCGCCGGACGACGTGCAAGAACGGGTCCGCCTGGCGCTGGATTATTTCGCCTGATCAATAGCATAAATTAAGGGAGTAATCTCTTGGCCGACGCACAATCCCCGCGCGACGCCCTGCTGGGCCGCCGCGTCCCGGTGCTGGATAAGGGCTGGATCGAGCTTCAGGACATGATGGGCGACGACCGCGCGATCGTCAACGCGGCGCGCGTGTCGTTTCTGGGCGAGAGCAAGGGCGACGAGCGCGACAAGAAGCTGCTCTTTTACCTGCTGCGCCACCGGCACACCTCGCCGTTCGAGCAGGTCGAGTTCAAATTCCGCGTGCGCGCCCCGCTGGTGACGTGGTGGCAGTGGGTCCGTCACCGCACATGGAGCATGAACGCCCAGTCTGGCCGTTACACGCCGTTCGAGGAAGGCGACTTTTACGTGCCGGACGCGTGGCGGCTGCAAGCAGCGGACAACAAGCAGGCCAGCGAAGGGGAGCTATCCGGTCCGAAGGCCGACGAACTGACCGAGAAGCTCGAAGCGCACTTCCGCCAGGGGTTCGCGCTCTACAAAGAAGCGCTTGAGGCGGGCGTTGCGCGCGAGATGGCGCGGCTGTTTTTACCGGGGTTCGCGGTGTATTACACGTGGGTCGTCAAGGTGGACGCGCACAATCTGATGCACTTCCTGCGCCTGCGGATGGCGCCGGACGCGCAATACGAGATCCGCGCCTACGCCTGGGCGATCTACGAGCATTTCTTCAAAGCGGCCCTGCCCTGGACGGCTGAGGCGTTCGAGCGCTACATCGTGCCCGATCTCGGCCCGATCAAGCGCGAGTAAGCGCACGGTTAGTCCGGCGGGACGCGCACCACGATCTCGTTCGAGATCGCAAAGCAAACGTCCGCGCCGCCGTCGTCCACCGGCGTAACTTCCCACCCATACACCCCCGGCATCGCAAACAGATCGCCGGGGAATGTGTATTCGGTCGCGTCGACCACCTCAGACACCAGCGGCATGCCGGTGCCGCTGATCAGTTCCACGCGATAGCGCGACACGTTCTCCAGTTCCGCCCAGCGCAGGTGAACCGGATGCCCGGTGATCGACGTATCCGGCGCCTCGAGCGCTTGCAGGGCGTTGCACCAGTCGGGCAGCGGCGTGAACGTGGGACGCGGCGGCTGCGTCGGCGGGTTGGTGGTCGGCGCGGGGGAAGCCGTCGGCTGGCTGAACGCGCGCGGAGTCCATGTGGGGGGGAGCGTCCGTTCCTCGCCCGCTTGCTCACCCCCGGCGGCGGAATTTGGCGCGGTGCTCGGCGTCCACGTGGGGGGTATGGTGGGTGCGGTGGTCGCTGCCGGGGAAGGCGGCGCTTCGGTGGCGGGTTGGGCGGTCGGATCGGCGCTGTCCGTTCCACAGGCCGCGATCAGCAGCGCCAGCAGAATCGCGCTCCCCAGCCCGAACTTTCGCATAACACCTTCTTCTCCCCTGACGGGCGCTACAAGACGTAGCCGAAAATCAGTCCCACCGCGGCCAGCATCACCAGCGTAACCAGCCCGGCCGCGCCTGCCGCGACAAACCACACCGCGCTCGCGCCCGCGTGCCACGGACGCTGCGGATCGTCCGCGAAGCCTACCAGCGCCCACCACCCGACGCCATAGACCAATAGGCCCACCGCCACCGCAGCGAAGGTCGGCGTCATGCTGCCGAACTCGTTGACGATGATCCGGTCGACCACTACCCACGCCAGCAGCGCCAGCACCAGTGTAATCAGCAGGACGAGCACGATCCGCCACACATGCGGGACGCGCGTCAGGCGCTCGGCCCATTGCGCGACCCGGTCGGTCGAATAGGTCTTGTCACGAGGCGCAGCCATCGGATAGCCTCCGCTCACTCCACATCGTACCGGTTAATCAGGCCGGTCGCCGTGCGCTCGAAATAGGCGCGCATGATGCTGTAGGCCGGCTCCGGAATCGCGCACTCGTCGACAGCGGCCAGCATGTGCCGCACCCAGACGTCGCGCGCCGCCTGATCAATCCTAAAAGGAGAATGACGCAGGCGCAAGCGAGGGTGCCCCCGCTCGTCGGAGTATGTTGTCGGACCGCCGAAGAACTGGATCAGGAACAGGCGTAGCCGCCGCTCCGCCGGGCCGAGGTCTTCTTCAGGATACATCGGGCGCAGGATGGGGTCGGTCGCCACGCGCCGGTAGAACGCCGCGACCACCCGCTCGATGCCTTCCGCGCCGATCAGGTCATACACGCTGGGGAAATGAACAACCATGAATGTCCTCTACTGCCCTCGTGTTTGCCGAAAAGTGCCGCGTATTATACCATCCCGCCGGATGCCGCCGCCCGGCGTGGGGCGACGGCCGCACGAAAGGCGCAAGAATGAACGCTCTCAAGCAGGTCACGATTTACACGGACGGCGGCGCAGCTCCGAACCCCGGCCCCGGCGGATGGGCCGCGGTGCTGATTGCGCAGGGCGCCGAGAAGGAGCTATCCGGCGCGGAGCCGCACACCACAAACAACCGCATGGAACTGACCGCCGCAGTCGAGGCGCTGCGCGCGCTCAAACATCCGTGCGCGGTCGAGTTCTACACCGACTCGCAATACCTGCAACGCGGCATTACCGAATGGCTGCCCGGCTGGCGTGCGAGAGGATGGTCGCGCGGGCGGCAGGAGATCGCGAACCTCGATTTGTGGCAGGCGCTCGACGCCGAGACGCGCCGCCACCAGATCACATGGCACTGGGTCAAGGGGCATGCCGGGGACCGCTACAACGAGCGGGTTGACCGGCTGGCGACGGAAGCCCGCGAGCGGATCGCCCCGCCCCCGCAGCGCCCCGACGACGCCGATACCGTCGCGCAGGTCGCGATCCGCGTGTCGTCGCTGCCCGGCGGCGCAGGGGGATGGGCCGCGCGAGTTGCCCTGCCCGGCGAAACGGAGCCGCAAACGCTGACCGGGCGCGCCCGCGCCACCAGTAACCGCCTTGAGCTGGATGCCGCAATTGCCGCGCTGCGGTCGCTGCCGGAAGGCGTTCCGGCGCGCGTTTTCTGCCCGTCCGACTATCTGCACCAGGGCATCACCCGCTGGATCAAAGGGTGGCACGCGCGTAACTGGACCACCAAAGAGGGCGAGCCGGTCAAAAACGCGGACCTGTGGCGCGCGCTCGAAGCCGAAGCGGGCAAGCGTCAGGTAAGCTGGTCCCCGGCGCGCGAGTGCCCGCCCGAGCTGGCGGACGGGCTCGACAAGCTGGCGGCGCAGGCGGCACGCGGCGAGGCGTAATTACTGGCGGCGGCGACGCTCTGGCAAGGGCAGCGTCTGCGCGTAGCGGGCGCTACGTTCCACCCACGGGCGCAGCGCGGACACACTATGCAGCATCGGGGGCACGACGACGTACTGCTTGCTGATCGACCAGACGTGCGCGCCCGGCAACGCCAGTAATTCCTCGCGGTCATCCGGCGGCAGCTTGAGCGCCAGCCCCTCGCTGCCGATCACCGCAAAGAAGCGCCCGCGCGAATACACGCCGATCGCTCCGAACATCCGGCGATACTCGAACTCGCTGCCCGGCAGTTCTTCGCCGATCCGGTCCATCAAGCCGCGCAGGTGTGCGTGCTGCTCATTCGCCATAGTTTCCCCTCGCAGGATTAGAACGTCCGTTCTATCAATCCGCTCCATTATACGCCGAAAAGGCTACGTTTGCCATCATTTTTCGATGCAATTCCGGCCTCAATCTTAAGCTATCCGCGTGGTAGAATAGAGAGCATGACCACAACTCAAGCGTCTTCCGATCACAGCGCGCACAACACCGCCGAGGTTCGGCAGGTGTTGTGGCGTGTGATGATCCTGAACATCGTGGTGGCGGTCGCCAAGCTGGCAGCGGGCATCGTCACCGGCGCCGTCTCGATGATCGCGGACGGCTTCCACTCGTCGGTGGACGCGTCGTCCAATGTCATCGGGCTGGTCGGCACGCGCCTCGCCGCGCAGCCGCCGGACGAGGACCATCCCTACGGCCACCGCCGGTTTGAGACGCTGGCGACGCTGGCGATCGGCGGGATGCTGCTCGTCGCCGCGTGGGAGATCCTTCAGGCGCTGCTGGAGCGGTTGCTCCAGGGCGGCGAGCCGGACGTCACCCCGCTCAGCTTCGGGATCATGATCGCCACCATTGTCGTCAACCTCGGCGTGACGCTCTACGAACGACGGCGCGGGCAGGCGCTGCGATCGAGCATCCTGCTGGCGGACGCGGCGCACACCTCTACCGACGTGTTTGTGTCGCTCTCGGTCATCGCCAGCCTCGCCGCCAGCGCCCTCGGCTACCCGATCGCGGATGTGGTCGTCGCGCTGGTGATTGTGGTCGTGATCGTGCGCACCGGCCTGGGGATCATCCGGCAGTCGAGCAGCGTTTTGGCCGACCGGCAGACGCTCAACCCCAGCGAGGTCACGGCGCTGGTCAGCGATGTGCCAGGGCTGGACGAGATCGTGCGGGTGCGCAGTCGCGGCCCGGCGGACTCGATCTATGTGGATATCGACGCGCGCATCAACCCCTCGGTGACGGCGGATCACGCCTACGCCATCGCCAAAGAGATGAAGCGCCGGATTCGCGATACCTATTCCGACATCGAAGAAATCCAGGTGCACTTCGCGCCGCAACCCCATGCCCGGACCGATTATGCGCTCGAAGCGCGCGCTGTGGCGGATGGCCTGGGGTTGAGCGTGCACGAAATCGTCGCCGCGCCGCAGCAGAACGGGATCGCGCTCGAAATGCACGTCGAGGTCGCGCCGGGTCTGACGCTCGAAGAGGCGCACCGCCAGGTGACCGAATTGGAAGCCCGCTTGAAGGAGCGCGTCCCGACCGTTCACACCGTCCTGACGCACATCGAGCCGGCAGACGCCCACGGCGCGCCGCTGGTGCTGACCGAAGCCGCGCTCGAGTTGCGCGATCAGGCGTTCCAGCGCGCGCAAGACCTGTTCCCGCACGCCGAATGGGCCAACCCGACGCTGCGGCTGGCGCTGGGCGGCTATGCGCTGACGATCCTGTGCCGCCTGCCGGGCGACGTCGGCGTGGACGAGGCGCATCAAGTGGCAGAGCGGGTCGAGTCCACATTGCGCGCCGAGATGCCGCAGCTTCAGCGCGTGACGATCCACACCGAGCCGCTCGAACACGCGCACGGCTGAGTAGTCTACTGAAATTGGGCTGGCAAATGCGACCTTCGCCGGGTGAACCTCACCCCTTAACCCCCAGCCCCTTTTCCCCTCTCCACGCGTGGAGAGGGGCCAGGGGTGAGGTTTTGCGCGCTGACCCACCAGCCAACACGTTCCGAAAGACCACTTAAGCCGACGCGCAACTCTGCGCCTCGCCCCGCGTACTAATCGTTGACGAGACGCATCGGTGCGCGAACTTCCCATCGACAAGGAGCAGCTTCGGTGGATCGCGTTCATAACCATCCCTACCCGTTTGACCTTTCGGTCGTGCTGCCGGTCTACAACGAGGAAGACAATATCGCCCCATTGCACGCCGAGCTTACCAGCGTGCTGGACGATCTCGACTTGCGCTACGAGATCATCTATGTGGACGACGGCAGCCAGGATCGCAGTGCCGAGCGTGTGATTGCGCTGGCTGAGGCGCATCCCGAAACTGTCCGCGTGGTGCAGCTTCGCCGCAACTTCGGGCAGACCGCCGCGATCCAGGCCGGGATCGACCATGCGCGCGGCGCGATCATCGCGTTGATGGACGCCGACCTGCAGAACGATCCGCACGACATCCCGCTGATGCTCGCTCAGATGGAAGAAGAAGGGTATGACCTGGTCAGCGGGTGGCGCAAACATCGCAAGGACCGCGCCATCACCCGCAAGCTGCCGTCGCGCGTCGCCAACCGCCTGATCTCGATCGTGACCGGCGTTCACCTGCACGACTACGGCTGCACGCTGAAGACCTATCGCCGCGAGGTGCTCGATCACGTGCGGCTGTACGGGGAAATGCACCGCTTCATTCCGGTGCTGGCTAATGCCGCCGGAGCACGCACCGTCGAGCGGGTGGTCAACCACCGCCCGCGCATCCACGGCAAGTCCAAATACGGGCTGTGGCGGACGATCAAGGTTGTGCTGGACCTGATGACGGTCACCTTCCTGACCAAGTACAACACACGCCCGATGTACATCTTCGGCGGCGTCGGCTTCCTGCTGACGATGCTCGCCGGGCTGGGCGTGCTGGTGATGCTGGTCAGCGGGCTAACGGGCGGCGGCTGGCTGCTCAACTCTCCCCTGCCGGTGCTGATCGCAATGTGCGGAATCCTGGCGATCCAGTCCGTGTTGCTGGGGCTGATGATGGAAATGCTGATGCGGACGTATTACGAGTCCCAGGGCAAGGGGCCGTACGCCATCCGGCGCGTGATCAACGGGCAGCGTCACATCCCCGCTGAAGCGGCCGAGATTCAGGCAACGCTGAACGGCACGCCCAACCGCTCGCAGAGCGCCGAGGCTTCGCCCGCCACCAGAACGCGATAATACGGCCGGTACGCCTCTATAAACGCCGGAGAGTGCTGCACGGCGGGCCAGCGTTCCGCCGCACGCGCCGCGCCAAATAGCTCTAGCTCGCGGAGCGGGAACTCGCCCGCCAGTGGCCCGTCGCCGCGACAGAGCTCCGCGAACGCCCGCCAGCGCGCGCCCATCAACTCCGGAGCGCCCGCCACCATCTCCGCCGAGCGCACGAACGCATCCAGCAGCCAGTCGAGCTTGCCGCCTTGCGCGAGGTAGGGCCGCAGGTGCACGCGGACGATGTGCCCCTCGGGATGCGCGCTTTCGATCAGCGGCTCGCCGAGCGGCTCGCCCACCTTCCCGGCTTCCTGCTCCAGCCACTCGCGGGCGGCCTTCTTGCTCGCGACGGCGTGCCCCGGCCCGAAGGTCGCCTGGTGCAGCAGCTTATAAATGTCCGCCACCCCGGACGCGGGATAGCGCGCAACGTGCGTCTGGATCAATGCGGCGAGACGATCGTCCCCCATGCGTGCCCCTCTCTCAGCAGCGAACGGTCACCGGCCGGTCCGGCACGGGTTATTATAAGCGGCTTTCGGCGCGCGCGCACCGGAGAGCAGCGGTTAGCGGTAGCAATTAGCGGTTAGCCAAGAGCAAAGAGCGGAGCGCCCCAAACCATACCCGTGCGCCTCGCAGGACCCGACAGAGGCTAGCCGGGCTTGGGCTGCCGCAGGGGCGGAGCTTCCTGCAGTGCCCGCTAACGTAGAAAGGCGAACACTGGACCGACCGAGTTGCAGTCGCGGCCCAAAAACAGAGGATATTCACGGGCGGAGCAAGCTCCGCCCCTACGGATCCCCCACTCCCCACTCCCTACTCCCTATTCCCCGCTTTACAAAAAACGACCCCGAACGCGTGACACGTCCGGGGCCGCCCGTTGCGCGAAAACACGCTACTTGATGATGTTCAGCGGGATCGTGTTCTGCTGGGCCGCCAGCAGCGTGACGCTCACCCGCGCGGCGACCACTTCCGCCAGCGCGCGGAACGCCTTGCCCGCTTCGGAATCCGGGTCGTCCGCGACGATCGGATGCCCCTGGTCCCCGCCGATACGCACCGCCGCCGTCAGCGGAATGCTGCCGAGGAACGGGACGCCGCGCTCCCGCGCGAACGCCTCGCCGCCGCCGGTGCCGAACAACTCGCCGCTCATGTTCTCGATCACGCCGAGGATCGGAACGTTCAGCTTCTCGAACATCGCCAGCCCGCGCCGCGCGTCATCGATGGCGACGCTCTGCGGCTGCGTCACGATGATCGCGCCCGTCAGCGGGACCGACTGCGCCAGGCTGAGCTGCGCGTCGCCGGTGCCGGGCGGCAGGTCCACCACCATGTAATCAAGCTCACCCCAGTCCACATCGGTGAAGAACTGGCGGATCGCGCCGTGTAGCATCGGGCCGCGCCAGATCATCGGCGTGTTCGGGTCCGCCAGAAAGCCCATGCTCATGACCTTCAGGCCGTAGACCTCGAATGGGATGATCTTCTTGTTGGGCGAGATCGGCGGCTGGGCATAGCCGAGGCCCACCATCTTCGGGATGTTCGGGCCGAGAATGTCCGCGTCCATCAGGCCGACGCGCGCCCCACTCTGCGCCAGAGCGACCGCCAGGTTCACGGAAACCGTGCTCTTCCCCACGCCGCCCTTGCCGCTGCTCACCGCGATCACACTGCGGATCGGCGTCTGGATCTGGCCGAAGATGCGCCCATCGGTGGGAACGTTCGAGTCCCACTTGATGTCGACTCCGGTGATGCCGCTGATGCGCGTCACCGCGCCCTGGATGTCGCGCGCCATCACGTTTTTGAGCGGGCACGCGGGCGTGGTGAGCATCACGCGCATGTGCGCGACGCCCGACTCGTCAATCGTCAGGTCGCGGATCATATTCAACGAAACGAGGTCGCGGTGCAGCTCCGGTTCCATCACCGTGCTGAGCGCCTTCATCACCTCGTCGTGTAACTGCTGATTATTCACTGAGCACCTCTCTGAGATTCTTGACACGCCGTCTCTGACTGCGGCTGTCGCGCGGCTGGGCCGCGCAAACCGGGGCGATTATAGCGTGATTCGGGCGACGCGGCGCTTGCAAGCACCGGCTGGGAGTCAAGTTGATCCGAATGGATTGCATATTTATGACATTCGTCTCATTAATTGTATCCAGAACCCTGCACGCATACCAGTTCGCGCGGGGGTTAGAACCGCGTTACCTGCAGGTACGTAACGGGTACAGATTAGCTAACTTGAACCGTGTTTCGAATCGACCTCAAACCGAGTATGCACCGGGCGCGCTACCGCCACGCAAAGCGTAGGGGTACAATAGGCGGTGATTCGTCCGATCGGTAGGGTAATGCTTCCGTGGGGTCATCCGCTTCTTCAGTCCGACAGCGAACAGCCGAAGTGCCCTGTACCACCTGCGCGACTGTCCTGGTCGCGGTGAGCCAGCGCGATATTGAAAGTTCGCTGCGCAATGCGCTTCAAGACGATGGCCACTTCGTCGTGACGGCTTCCCGCTCCGCCGAGGTGCTGTCGATGCTGTCTGCCGAACGCATTGACCTGGTCATCCTCGACGCGCTGGAAGATTGGGAAACGAGCTACGCGCTCTGCGCCGATATCAAGGCGCGCGTGGACCTCGGCTTCATCCCGGTCGCCATGCTGGACGACACCGACGACCTGTGGATCGACGGCGACGACGCGCCGGACGCCGTGCTGGCGCCGCCCGTCGACCGGCGCGAGCTGAACCGGACCATCCGCTACCTGATGCGCCAGCGGCGCCAGTTCGCGCGGCTGCTGCCCGGCGCGCCCGCCAATCGCGCGCACGAGATCGAGATGCTGCGTGCAGACATCATCCGGAACGTCTCGCACGAACTGGTTACCCCGTTGCTGCAGGTAAGAACCGTCATCTCGATGCTGCTCGATCCGGCTTATAGCGCGGAGCGCACGCCCACACTCGACACGATGGCGCGCGAAGCCGCCGCCCGCCTCGGAGAAGTGGTCGACAACATCCAGCAGCTTGCCCAGGCGCACGCGATTACGCTGGCGCCCTTCATCGTGGACGACGCGCTGGCTGGCGCGATCCGTCACCTGGAGCGCAGTTGGACCTGGCAGAGCCAGGTGGGGCGCATCGAAGTCGACTCCAGCGCGCAACATGCCATCGCGCTGGGCGACCGCGCAGCAACGGCCCGCCTGCTCCAGCTTTTACTCGAAAACGCGCTCAAGTTCAGCCCGGAAGACGCGCCCGTCCGCCTGATCGCCGCGCCCGCAGAAGGCAATCGCGTCTGGTTCGCGGTGGAAGATTACGGCATTGGCATCCCGTACGAGGAGCAAGAGCACATCTTCGAGGCGTTCTACCAGGTAGACCGCTCGCCGCGACGCCGCTACGAAGGCACCGGGATCGGGCTGGCGCTGGCGCTGCTGCTCGCCGATGGGATGGGCACGGCGATCGAGGTCGATAGCGCGCCCGGCCAGGGGAGCACGTTCTCGTTCACGCTGCCGCTGGTCGACGGGAGTTGACGCCCCATTTGCGCCGCGCAACCCCGGCGTGATTTCCCCTTTCCGAAAGCCCATTTGACCTTTATAATGTAAGCCGATCCCCTCTGGGGAAGTGGCGGAACTGGCAGACGCGCATGACTTAGGATCATGTGGAGCAATCCGTATGGGTTCGAGTCCCATCTTCCCCATCGCGCGGGGCGCGCCATCTGCGCCCCGCTTTCTGTGTAAAAGCTCCGTAAGAAGTGTCGCCGTGCATAGTCGTGGCCTGTTACGGAGTGTTATAATCGCAGCGTCGCGAGACTGTGAAGGGCAGAATGTTGAACATCCAAACCGAACACCTCGACAATCATACCGCTCGTCTGACCGTTGAAATCGACGAGCAACGCCTCGAGCGCGCGATGGTGCGCGCGGCGCGGGAGATCTCCAAGAAGGGGCGCATCCCCGGTTTCCGCCCCGGCAAGGCGCCGGTCAACGTGGTCGTCAATCTCTACGGTCGAGACTACGTCATGGCCGAAGCCTTTGACAGCCTCGGCAACGATATCTACCGGGAAGCCCTCGAGCAGGCGGAGATCGAGCCCTACGCCGCCGGGACGCTCGAAAACGTGGATCAGGAAGCGCGCACGATGACGTTTGTCGTGCCGCTGCGTCCAGTCGTCGAGCTGGGCGACTATCGCGCGATCCGCGTCGAGCACGAGGTGGAAGAAGTCACCGATCAGATGGTCGACGATGCCCTCGAAAACCTGCGCGAAGAACAGGCCGAGCTAGAGCCGGTCGACCGCCCCGCCGAAATGGGCGACCGCGTCACGTTCGATCACATCGAGATCGTCCTGCTGAAGGAAGACACCGACGAGGACGACGATGATGAGGACGAAGACGAGGACGAGGAAGCCAGCGAGGGCGAGGCGGAAGCCGACGCTGACGAAGAAGACAGCGAAGACGAGGACGAGCACGATCACAGCCACGGCGACGACGAAGACGTCGAGCGGGTGATCCTGCACCAGCACGACTGGGACCGCGTCCTGCGCGACGACGAGCGCGATCTCTTCCCCGGCTTCTCGGCCAAGCTGGTCGGCCTCAGCGCGGGCGACAGCGTCGAGTTCACCCTCGACATCCCCGAGGACTTCGACGCTGCCGAGGTGAGCGGCCGGACGATCCGCGTCGACGCGATCGTCAAACAGGTGCGCTCGCGCGTGCTGCCCGAATGGAGCGACGAGCTGGCGGTCAAGATCAGCGGCGGCGAGCAGGAGACGATCGACGAGCTGAGGGCGGTCATCCGCCAGCACCTTGAACAGGCGGCGCGCAACATCGCGGATGAGAAGACGCTCGAAGAGGCGCTGCAACGGCTCGTTTCCGAGGCGACCATCCGCTACCCTGAGGAGTTGCTCGACGACTACCTCAACGATCTGCTGGCCGAGTTTGACCGCTCGCTGCGCCAGCAAGGCCTGACGCTTCAGGACTTCATCAAGATCACGGGCCAGAGCGAAGAGCAGATCCGCCAGCAGTTCCGCCCGCGTGCGGTGGAGCGTGCCGAGCGTGCGCTCGCCCTGGGCAAGCTGGTCGAAGAGGAAGAGCTCGACGTCAGCGACGCGGACATCGAGGCCGAAGTGGACGCCATGAGCGCCGCGCTGGGTGGCGATCAGGCGGGCCGCTTCAAGCAGTTCCTGATGAGTGATCAGAGCCGCCTGAACATCGCCAACCGTCTCGCGACAAACCGGGCGACAGGTCGCCTGCTGGCGATTGCGCGCGGCGAAAATCCGCCGAAGGGTCCGGCGCCGCAGGAAGAACCGCAGCAGACACCGGCTGCGGTCGCGGCTGTCGATACGCCGGAAGAGGTTTCGGCCACCAAGGGGCAGGTCGAGACTGACGCGCCGCGTGAAGACGCGCGTCAGGAAGAGGCCGCGCCTGCTACGGAGCCCGCCGAGCTGGAGCCGGTGGACCCTGAAGCGTCCGCCGAGGTGGACACACAGCCCGACGAACAGACCGACACCGCATCTGCGGAAGAGTAGGATCTCGGACCGTGCCGGGGCGCTGCGGCGCACCGGCGCATCTCCATGAAGGGAGCCACCATGCTTGACTCATACAATGGCCTGATCCCTATGGTCATTGAGACCAGCGGACGCGGCGAACGCGCGTACGACATCTACTCCCTGCTGCTCAAGGAACGGATTATCTTCCTGGGCACGCCGATTAATGATCAGGTCGCGAACCTGATCGTCGCGCAGCTTCTGTTCCTCGACCGCGAGGACCCAGAGCGTCAGATTCAACTCTACATCAACTGCCCGGGCGGCATGATCTACGCGGGCCTTGCGATCTACGACACCATCCGCCAGATCCGCCCGCCGGTGATGACCGTCGCGGTCGGCCTGACAGCCAGCTTCGGCACCGTGCTGCTCGCCGCCGGGACGCGGGGACGTCGCTATGCCCTGCCCAACGCAACCATCCACATGCATCAGCCATGGTCGTCGGGTGGCGGCGGGCAGGCCACCGACATCGAGATTCAGGCGCGCGAGATTCTGCGCCAGCGCGATCTGCTCAACCAGATTCTCTCCGATCGCACCGGGCAGCCGCTGTCTCGCATCGAAGAAGATACGGACCGCGACTTCTACATGACCGCGCAGCAGGCTCTGGACTATGGGCTGATTGACGGTATCCTAGAGCCAGCCAACAAGTCCGATAAGAGCGAAGAAGGCAATTCGAAGTGAATGGGTTGATGGGACCCCAACGTTGTTCCTTCTGCCGGCGGCCTGCCGACGAAGTGAACCGGCTGATCTCTGGCCCGGATGGCGTGTTCATCTGCGACGAGTGCGTGCATCTGTGCATGGAAGTGCTGCATGACGAAGTCCCACACCGCCACGAGGACAGCGGCGAATTCGTCATCGAGCGCATCCCGTCGCCGCGCGAGATCGTAGAGCACCTCGACCAGTACGTGATTGGCCAGGAACGGGCCAAGCGCGTGCTGTCCGTCGCCGTGTACAACCACTACAAGCGCGTCAACGCAGGTGGCGTGGCGGGCGACGTCGAGCTTGAGAAAAGCAACGTCCTGTTGATGGGTCCGACCGGCAGTGGCAAGACTCTGCTCGCGCAGACCCTCGCGCGCATGTTGGACGTCCCGTTCTGCATCGCAGACGCGACCTCGCTCACCGAGGCCGGGTACGTCGGCGAGGACGTCGAGAACATCCTGCTACGCCTGATCCAGGCGGCGGATTTCGACATCAAGCGCGCCGAGCAGGGCATCATCTACATCGACGAGATCGACAAGACGACGCGCAAGTCGGGCGATAACCCGTCCATCACGCGCGACGTGAGCGGTGAAGGCGTCCAGCAGGCGCTGCTCAAGATTATCGAAGGGACCATAGCGAACGTTCCGCCGCAGGGCGGGCGCAAGCACCCGCATCAGGAATTCATCCAGATCGACACGCGGAAGATCCTGTTCATCTGCGGCGGCACCTTCGACCAGCTTGAGGAGATCATCGCGCGTCGCGTGGGCGCGAAGGGCGCGCTCGGCTTTGGCGTCCAGACAGACGAAAACCGCGTTACCACGACCAGCCTGCTTCACCAGGTCGCGCCGGAAGACCTGATCAAGTTCGGCATGATCCCCGAACTGGTCGGGCGCCTGCCGGTGATCACGGTGGTCGATCCGCTCGATCGCGACGCGCTGGTGCGCATCCTGGTCGAGCCGAAAAACTCGCTCGTGCGCCAGTTCCAGCAGATGTTCGCGTTGGACGGCGTCTCGCTGGAGTTCACCGACGAAGCGCTTGAGGCCGCAGCGGACCTCGCCTCGACGCGCGAAACCGGCGCGCGCGGCCTGCGCAGCATCATCGAGGCTGCGCTGCTCGACGTGATGTACGAGGTTCCGTCGTTCAAGGAAGTGGTCAAGCGGGTCGTGGTCGACGCGGATGTCATTCGCGGGCAGGCGCGGCCGAAGATCATCCTCGAAAACAATCGCGTCCTACGCTGGAGCGAGGATGGCAAGCTGGGCAGCGCCGCGTGATTCGCGGCCTGCCACACACGTAAAGCTCTCACTGAGGGGCGCCTGGTGCGCCCCTTTTCGATTGGACACCGCCCGAGATGTGGTAAACTCGTGCGACAGATCGAGAAGGAACACCGCCGCGTAATGGGTCGTACTGTTACCACCATCACCCTGCTCATACTCGCGCTCGCCGCGTTGACTGGCTGCACGCTGACGCAGGATCGCACGCCGAGGATCGTCACCGCGACGCCGATCGCCCTGCTCCCCGTGCCGACGAGTGCCCCGACCGAAGAACGCACGCCCACGCCAACCGATCCGCCCACCGAGGCGCCAACCGTTGCGCCGAGCGTCGCGCCGACCGAGACGCCCGCCCCGGTCGAGCCGAGCGCCACCGCACCCGTCGAAACGCTCGCCCCAAGCGCCACGCCGACTGAGGTCCGTCTGCCGCCGACCCTCGCACCGACGCGCACGCCATCCAGCCCGCCGACCGTCCCGCCACTTGACGATGGCAGCGGCCGCGCGATCGCCGGGACCGGGCGCGACGTCTTCGCGCTGACCGGGTTCGACCCGCAGGACGCGCTGCCGGAGACGCTCTATTACCTCGGCGGAGACGCGGGCGCGCCGCAGGTCTGGCGGTTGCAGTGGGGTCTCACCGCGCCGGAGCAGTTGAGCTTCAACCCGTGGGGCGTGGCCGCGTACAGCGTCGCACCGGACGGGACGCTGGCATACATCGCGACCAACGGCGAGATGACGATCGGCGGCCTGCCGATTGCCCCGCCGTCCGCACCGGACGGGACGCGCCTGCTCCCCGAGGCGCTGGCGTGGTCGCCGCTCGGCGGGTGGCTGGCGTTCACGCTGCGCACCCCCGGCGCCGAACCGGGTTTCGAGGGCGATTTCTCGCAGGATGGGCTGTGGGTCCGCAGCACGGACGGGCGCACCTTGCACCTCGCCACCAGCGACTACAGCAGCGGGAACCACCGTATTTACACCGGGCCGCTAAGCTGGCGGCCAGACGGAACCGAGGTCCTGGCCGGGGTGATCACGCCGGACGGTTTCGCCGCCGCGCGCGTCAACATTTCGTCCGGCGAGGTGATCCCACTGTGGAACGACGACTTGCCGCCCGGAACCTATACCGACGCGCGCTGGTCGAGCGACGGCGCCTCGATCCTCGCGGCTGCGCAAAATCGCGTCATCCGCATCCAGCCGGAAACGCTTGGCGTCCAGACCCTGCTGGACGAAGACGCGCAACTGCGTCCGGGCCGCGTGCAGCAGCTTTCCAACGGCACGCTGAGCTTCGCCGCCCAGCAAGCGGACGCTGGCGCGTGGAGCCTCTACGTCACCGCGCCGGGCCAGGAAGCGCCGCTCCCCCTGACCGCCCCGCTGGTCGATGGCGGGACGATCGAGTTTCTGTGGGGCGACGTCGAGCCGGAGGCCGTGATTGTGGCGTATGACACGCCAGACTCCCCCTATGGCGCGCCGTATTTGCTCGACGCGGACGGCGCGCTGCGCGAGCTGACGCCGATCCTCGGGGAGATCGCCGCGCCGTCGTGGGGGCCGCTCGCCGTCCGCACAGACCTTGCAATGATCGCGGCCGGTGAGGGGCAGGCGGTCAATTTCCATGGCGTGCCGGGCGGACCGGTGATGAGCGCGCTCAACGATGGCACGCTGGTGACGGTGCTCAGCGGACCGCGAACGCTTGGCGGGCAGCGCTGGTGGGAAGTTCGCGTGGCCGACGGGACGACTGGCTGGGTAATGGAGCGTCACGAGGACTCGGGCGAGCGCGCGCTCATACCGCTGCCGTAACCGGACATAAGCATATAAAAGCTAGAGGCGGCTTATAAGCCGCCTCTACTCCGATGTTCCCAAAACCCCGTTTTAAGTAACCAAAAAAGCAGTCTCTTCGGTGGATGAGGTGGTCAAACCCTTGCCTCTAATGAACTAAGTCGTCTTTTTATAAACCGCACTTGTTGACCACAAACGCACTAAACTACAAAACGTGCCTCTTTTGAACTACAAAGCTTTTTTCGTTTCGTAAAGTCTCTTGCGACGTATCACTCTGTTTTCGTGTTCGCAATCACTATACCATAGAAATTCAAACGAGTGCAACATTTCATCGCACTGTTTCGTGCACAACAACCGAAATCCCCTCGTCGAGCGCGTTTTCAAGCATCTGCACGTCAAGCTGCGTCCCGTTGAGCGTGCCCCAGTGGCTCGGAACCACCCACCGCGGGCGCATCGTATTGAGATAGCTCGCCGCATCGTCGATCGACATCGTGCCCTGCCCCAGCGCAATCGGGACGATCGCCAGGTCTGCCTGGACGTGCTTCAGCTCCGGGATCACGTCGGTCGGCCCGGCGTAGTAGATGTCGTAGTAATCGAGCGAAATGATGTAGCCAAGCTCGTTTTTAGAGACAGGATGGTGCGGCGTGAACGTGTACGCCGGAACGGCCGTGATCCGCGTCAGGCCAACATTGATGCTCTGCCAGGGACGCAGCACGGTGATCGGCGTGCCGAGCGCGAGCGCCGCAGCCGGGTTGCCAATGACGGCCGTGTGCGGCCCGCGCAGCTTGTCAATATCTGCCGGGGAGCAATGATCGTATTGGTCGTTCGAAAGCAGAATGATGTCGGCGTGAAACGCGCTGCGCGCAATCCGCCAGGGGTTGATGTATATCAGAGGGGGACCCTGGATGCGAAAGCTGCCGTGTCCCAACCACTGAATGCGTTCAATCATCAGCCGGTTCCAGACTACTCATGCAGGTTTGCCGGACGATTAGCGGGCCAGTATAGCATCCCGATCCGCGTCCGGCAAACTACAATCCCCGTTAAGGCGGTTAGAGTTTCGTTACAACTTCTTAATGTTCGCACCCTTCTTGCGAGTATCCCGCCTGAGCGCGCGGGGTATAATAAGGCTGCGGTTCGCCTCGCGCGGGGTCATTCCTGGCGCGCCTGAATAGTTGATTCTTAACCGTCAGCAGCCATCAGATAAGGTCGAATAATGTCCAGCCAACCTGCTTACTCGCTCGAATCCGTTCGACAGCAATTCCCCATCATCGACGAGCTTACGTACCTGAACTACGCCAGCATCGCGCCGATTCCGAGCGTGGTGCACGAGACGGTCTGCCAGGCGGCGGACGCGCTCTCCCGCGATCCGGTCGCGCTGATGATGGGGGGCAACGGCACCCCACCGGTTGATATCTTCACCCGCTTCTCGACTGAACTGGCGCGCTACATCCACGCCGAACACCCGCACGAGGTCGTGCCGCTCACCAGCACGTCCGCCGGAATGAACATCCTCGCCCGTGTGATCGACTGGCAGCCGGGCGACAACATCGTGATGTGCGACGTCGAGTTTCCGTCCAACGTTTACCCGTTCATGGCGCTCGCCGATCAGGGCGTGGAGCTGCGGATGGTCCCGGCCGATCACGGCGGGCTGTCAGTCGCCGCGCTGGAGCAAGGCGTGGACGAGCGGACGCGCGCCGTGGTCGTGAGCTCGGTCCAGTTCCTGAGCGGGTACCGCGCCGACCTCGCCGCGCTGGGCGCGTTCTGCCGCGAGCGGGACATCTTGTTCATCGTGGACGCGATCCAGTCCGCCGGGCATATCCCGATCGACGTGCAGGCCGAACAGATCGACGTGCTGCTGGCGGGCGGGCACAAATCGCTGATGAGCACGCCGGGCGCCGGGTTGTTCTATGTGCGCGAAGCCGCCGCCGAGCGCATGAAGTTCACGGTTGTCGGCTCAAACGCGGTCGAGGGGTGGGAGCACTGGCTCCGCTACGATCCGACGCCCCGCCGCGCCGCGCAACGCTTCATGATGGGCACGCCGAGCCTGATCGATATGTCCGCGCTGCTCGCTAGCGTCAGCTTCCTGTGTTCTTTGGGCATAGAGAACATCGACGCGTGGACCTCGCATCTCGCCTCGCTGGCGATTGAGGACCTCACCGCGCGCGGCCAGCAGGTGATCACGCCGTCCGATCCGGCGCTGCACGGCGCGATCGTGACGTTCCGCGTGCCCGGCGAAGATCTGGACAGCGCCAAGCGTAACGCCGCGGCATATAACAGCGCGCTCAAGAGCGCGAACATTCGCATCACCAAGCACCTCGACGGCGCGGGATGGCCGCACATCCGCCTGTCGATGCACTGTTTCAATACTGAAGACGAAGTGCTGCGCGTGGGTTCTGCCCTGGAGAATGTCGCCCTATGACACGACCGCTTCCCCCGAAGGTGACGGCGCGCCAACAATCCGGCCCGTGGATGCCGCCGCCAATCCGCTCGCTGCAAGACACAGGCCTCAATATCGGCATCCTGTCCGATCTTGCGATCAAGACGCTCTATTTCGGCGGCTACCTGACTGGCAATGAGGTCGCCGAGCAAATGCACCTGCCCTTCACCGGCGTGGTCGAGTACGTGCTGGAGAGCATCAAGCGCGAGAAGTTTGTCGAGGTGCGCGGCGGCGGGGGGTTGGGCTCTGGCGCGTTCCAGTACGTACTGACCGCGCGCGGCCTCGAAAAAGCGCACGAGGCGCTGGCTCGCACGCAGTACGCCGGGCCGTGCCCCGTCACGCTGGCGCAGTACGTCGCTGCGATGAACGCCCAGGCTCGCGCCCGTCTGACGGTTCACCGCGACCTGCTCGAAAAGGCGCTGCACGGGCTGACGATCAGCGAGGAGATGTTCGGGCGCATCGGCCCGGCGGTGAACTCCGGCAAGGCGATCTTCATGTACGGCCCGCCCGGCAACGGTAAGACGACCATCGCGCAGAAGATCGGGACGATGATCCTCGGCGCGCCAATGTGGATCCCCTACGCCGTGGACGTCGACGGGCAGGTCATCCGCGTCTTCGACAACATCAACCATCAGGTGCTGCCGGATGACGATGATCCCTCGCGGCGCCTCACCGCCACCGGCGACCGGCGCGACCCGCGCTGGGTGCGGATCCGCCGCCCGGTGATCATGGTCGGCGGCGAGCTGACGCTCGAAACGCTCGACCTCGTCTACGACCCGAACAACAAGTTCTACGAGGCGCCGTTCCAGATGAAGGCGAACGGCGGCATGTTCCTGATCGATGACTTTGGGCGCCAGCAGGTCCGCCCGCGCGACCTGCTCAACCGCTGGATCGTGCCGCTGGAAAGCCGCGTAGACTTCCTGACGCTGTCCACCGGGCGCAAGATCGAGATCCCGTTCAACGTGCTGATCGTCTTCAGCACGAACATGCCGCCCGCCGACCTGGTGGACGAAGCGTTTCTGCGGCGCATCCCGCACAAGATCGAGGTCGGCGATCCGACGCCGGAGCAATTCCGCGAGATCTTCAAGCGGGTGTGCGAGTCGCGGCGCATCGCCTATGACGACCGCGCGGTAACGTATCTGATGCAGGAATGGTACACCAACGCGGACCGGCGGCTTCGCTCGGTTCACCCGCGCGACATCGTGGAGCAGCTAATGGACATCGCGCGCTACGAGAACACGCCGCCCGCGCTGACGAAAGACCTGCTCGACCGCGCCGCCTCGGCGTACTTTGTGGATCTGGACTCATACTAAAGGGCAGCGGTTAGCCGTTAGCGATTAGCCAAAGACAGGAACAGGGCGCTCCGCACAACCCCGCCCGTTTCGCGAGACGTGGATTGGGGAAGGCTTCCGGGCCGCCTATTCCCCACTCCCTGCCCCCTGCTTTCGGAACCTCACCCCTGGCCCCTCTCCATTAAATGGAGAGGGGAAAAGGGGCCGGGGGTTAAGGGGTGAGGTTTCCCCCGCCCTGTAATCCCCGACCATCCTCTATTCTGCCGAGACTTGCTATATTCTGGTGGGACTAGTGGAGAACTCGCCCATGAACGCACTCGCATTTCTGGCGACCACCGGCGGCGGGATTGCCCGCGCCGAGCGCAGAGCGGACGGCACGTGGACCGTCACGTCGCTCTTGCCGGACGTCGACTTCCGCTCGCTTGCGATCGATCCGCACCAGCCCGACGTGCTCTACGCCGGGACGCAAGATCGCGGCCTGTGGCGCTCAACCGATCGTGGCGTGACGTGGGCGCCGTTCGCGCTGGAAGAGCAAACCGTCAAATCGGTCGCCGCCAGCCACGCTACGCCCGGACTTATCCTCGCCGGGACAAAACCGCCGCACGTGATGATCTCCCACGACTACGGGGAAACGTGGGACGAGCTGGAGACGTTTCGCACGATCCCCTCGCGCGATGGGTGGTATTCGCCCGCCGAACCGCCCGGCACGGCCTACGTGCAGGCGCTCGCCCTGTCGCCGACCGATCCAGACACGATCATTGCCGGAATCGAATTGGGCGCGACCGTCGCCTCGTTCGACGGCGGACAAACGTGGACCGACCACCTGCCCGGCTCGATCCGCGACTGCCACACGCTGACCTTCCACGCCACAAACGGCGATTGGGTTTACGAGGGCGGCGGGACGGACACTGGCGCCGCATTCAGCCGCGACGGCGGGCGGACGTGGCATCACGCCGGGAGCGGTCTGGACCGTCATTACGGCTGGGCCGTCGCCGCAGACATAGAGCAGCCCGATCTGTGGTACGTCTCGGTCTCGCCCAGTCCGCGCCATGCGCACACCACCGGCCGCGCCGAAGCGCATATCTACCGCTCGCGCGGCGGCCAATGGGAAAAGCTCGGCGGCGGGCTCCCCGATCCGCTGCCGGACATGCCCTACGGCCTGCTCACCGATCCGCACGCGCCGGGGCACATCTACGCCGGACTGCGCGGCGGGGATCTGTGGTTCTCTGCTGACTACGGCGACCACTGGGAGAAGCTTCCGGTGCGTCTGCCAAACATTCGCAGCACTGTGATTGCGCTCTTTGCCGACTCTACGACGAGGTGAGAGATACATGCCGAAAATCGTCACAACCGACGAAATGCGTGCCCTTGAGAAAGCCACCGACAAGGGCGGACACTCCTACGCCGACATGATGGAAATGGCCGGGCGCGCCGTCGCCATGCGTGCCAAAACTCTGCTCGCCGGGCTGGATGCGCCGCGCGTTGTGATCCTGGTCGGGCCGGGCAACAATGGCGGCGACGGATTGGTCGCCGGGCGCGTCCTGCGCGAAGAGTTCCCCGAATCGACCGTCAACGCCCTGCTGCTCAAGCCGCGCGACGCCAAGAAGGATCCAGTCTACGCGGCGGCAGAAAAAGCGGGGGTGAACATCGTCTCCGCCGAGACGGATGCAAACAGCAGCTTCCGCACGCTGAAGAAGCTGATCGCCGAAGCGGATGTCGTGATCGACGCCCTTTTCGGGACAAGCGTCCGCCTGCCGCTGGAAGGCGATGTCGTGCGCCTGCTGAACGCCGCTAACCGCGCGCTCGAGGCCCGGCGCAAGCCTGCGTCCCCTTCCCCGCTGACCACGCCCGCCGCAGCGTATCCCAACAGCGCCTCGGAGCGCCCGGTCACCGTGATCGCCGTCGACCTGCCGACCGGCCTAAACCCAGACACCGGCGAGCTCGACAAAGCGGCGCTGTTTGCGGACGAAACCGTTACCTTCGGTGCGGCCAAGCCAGGGCTGCTAACGTTCCCCGGCGCGGAAGCGGTGGGGCTGCTGCACGTCGCGGACATCGGTATGCCCGCCGACCTGCCGGAGCTTGCGCGCGCGCCCCTGCTGATCGACGCGCACGAGGTCGGCGCGCGCCTGCCGCAGCGCCCGCGTAACAGCCACAAGGGCACGTTCGGCAAGACCATGATCGTCGCGGGGAGCCTGAAATACACTGGCGCCGCGTACCTCGCCGCTGCGGGCGCGTACCGCTCTGGCGCCGGGCTGGTGACAGTGGCCGCGCCGCAGGTCATCATGCCGATCCTGGCGAGCCTGCTGCCCGAAGCGACGTGGCTCCTGCTGCCGCACGACCTCGGCGTGCTGAACGAGGCGGCGGTCAAGGTGCTGCGGCCCGAGCTGGATGGATACTCAGCGCTGCTGCTCGGTCCGGGCTTTGGACGCGAGGAAACGACCGGCGAGTTCTTGCGGGAACTGTTAAGCCCCACCGAGGAGCGCCGCCCCGCGCGCACGATCGGTTTCAGTCGCATTGTCGACCAGGAAGACGAAGCGGAGGAAAAGAGCACGCCGCTGCCGCCAGTTGTGATCGACGCCGACGGCTTGAACCTGCTCGCCGAGATCGAAGACTGGCCCACGCTGCTGCCGCCGAACAGCGTCCTGACGCCCCACCCCGGCGAGTTCGGGCGGCTGACCGGGCTGGAAACCGACGAGGTGCAGGCGAACCGGCTTGATCTGGCTCGTGAGAAAGCCGCCGAGTGGAACGCGATCGTGGTGCTGAAGGGCGCGTTCACCGCGATCGCCGCGCCGGATGGCCGCCTCGCCGTATCGCCGTTCGCGTCCGCGGCGCTGGCCCGCGCGGGGACGGGCGACGTGCTTAGCGGCATGATCGCCGGACTGATCGGCCAGGGGGTGGAGCCGTTCGACGCGGCGCTGTGCGCGGTCTGGCTGCACGGCGCAGCCGGGGAGCGCGCCGCCGCGCTCGCTACGACCACCGCCGCAACGGTTGCGGGCGATCTGTTGGAGCATCTGCCGCACGCCATCCACCTCGCGGAACTGGCCCGCGCTTAAGGCAGTCGCGGTAGAGCAACACTGGCGCACAAAAAGCAGCTAAGCGCAGCAGACCGTTGTCCGGTTCCCGCTGCTCTTAGCTGCTTTTCCGCTGTATTTCGCTGTTCTTTGCTGTTTGTTGCCGCCGGTGGCGCTACATCGGCGTCGTGCCGCGCCGCTGCGCCGCGATCATCCGGCCTTCTTCGAGCGCCTCGTCGATCGAGTCCCGCCCGAGCACCTTCTCCTGGATCTGCCCCACCTGCCCGGTGATCTGCCCGCCAATCTGGCCGACGCCCTCGCCGATCTTCGCCGGGATCTGCCCGACCTTCTGGGCCGTCTGACCCGCGCGGCGCACCACGATCTGCCCGCGCTGGCGAATCTCCTGGCGCAGGCTATGGCCGCTGTACGGGCTAAACCACGCCGCTATCGGAGCGCTCAGCAACAGACCGAGCAGCAGCCCGCCGATAAACGTGCGCGTATCGCCGTCATTGTCTCTCGCCATACGTCGCCTTCCTCGCTAGTCTTTCTTCCGGCGCACCGCGCGCCGCACGCCGAACAGCTCCCTCAGCAGCGCGCCGACCGTGGTCGTCACCGCCAGCAGGCGAACCGTCGGCTGCACCAGATTCTGACTCATGAACTGCGCCGTCCCGCGTACGGTGGTGACCGTCTCGCTTGCGTTGTCGATAATCGGCGTGATCTCGTTTTGCAGCAGATTCACCAGCGCGGCAAGCTGGATGACCAGCACGATCAGCGCGACGCCCATCAACATGCCTTCCAGCGCCAGAACGATGATGAACACGTCGCGGATCAGGCCGAGCCAGTTTGCCGCGTCCTGAGGGTCGGCCAGCAGCGCGATCAGGATCGCCACAATCAGCGCGATCAGAAAAACGCCGACCAGCACGCCCAGGCCGACCAGCGCCCAGAAATACCACTTCCGGCCGCCCCGCTGCTCCGCCTCGTAGTTGGCGTCGGGCAGTCGCCGCTCACGGTCGAAATTGACGTCGGGTAACTCATTTTCACCCCGACGGTAATTGACATCAGGAAGTGGTTGGTCACGCTTGGCCATACGGGTTCCCCCTTGCCTGGGAAAAATCGATCACCTGCATAGTTAGAAGTTAACGAATCATAGCCCGAATGCCACTTCTAGCGCCCGCCGCCACGCGAAGACCGGCGCGGCTGGCGTGTCAGCAGGCGAGCGACGACCAGCGCCAGCCACGCGCCGACCGTTGCGGGGAGCATGTGCAGCGGGCCGATGTCCAGCAGCGTGAGGTCGAGCAGGTCGCCCAGCGCGTGCCCCAGTCCGAAGCCAAGCCACGCCACCAGCAGAAAGAGCGCCAGCCGCCGCGCGTCTCCCCCACTGACCAGGTGAAACACCGCGCCGTACAGCGTCGCCAGAATGAAGCTGAAGATGAGAGAGGGAGCAGGAGCGGGCATCACCGTCTCGCCTAAGTGCATTCAGGGAACGCCGCGTAGTGTAGCACACTCCCGCCGCGCTGCCGAGACGCCGCCTACTTGCGAAGTCATGCCAGTGGCGGCAAAATCACCCGCAGTCGCCCGCGATCGCTCAAACTGGATCGGCGCGGCGCGATACGCTAAGATGAAGCTGCCCCGCGCCCCGGCACGCTCGCGGCGCGGGATAACGTATTTTTGGCAAGCAGAATGGACGGTTTGCTGTGCCGCTGATCGACCAGCGCATTCTCATCGACGCTCCCCCGGAAGTCGTCTGGCAGGTTATCTCGGACCAGAACCAGCTCGCCCAGTGGCACGCCGGAGTAACCAGCGTGTCGGTGCTGACCACGCAGCAGCGCGGCACTGGCGTGCGGCGGCGCTGCACGCTGACCAGCGGCAAAGACGTAATCGAGGAAATCACGTCGTGGGTCGAGGGGATGGGGTACGAGTACCAGCGCGTCGAAGGCGGCCCCTACCGTAACTACATGGGGCGTCTGCGGCTCCAATCCGGCCCGGATGGCACGAGCGTCCAGTGGACGATCACGTACACGCCGCGCGGCCTGATCGGCGGATTGCGCGACCGGCTTCGGGGGCGCAAAACCCTGGCGGAAATCGTCACCGCCAGCCTGCGCCAGCTTCGCCGCCAGGTCGATGCGCTCGGCCGGCGCATGGACGACGAAGCGCGCGCCCGTGCTATGATCCGCGAGCGGATGTCCGCCGCCGAGCGAGCCGCCGCCTACGCCGCGCGCCACCCCGCCGAAGGTGATGCGCCCGCTGCTGTCGCGCCGTCCGGCCCGCCTGCTCCGCCGCCCCCGCCCGCCGAGCCATCGTTCGTGCGCGATCTGGCGTCCGACGAGCCGCCCGTCGATCCGACTGCCGACACGCAGCCGCAAGAGCCGGTAGCGATCGACGCGCCGCCCGAAGAACCCGCCGCTCAGGCGCCGGAGACGCCGCCCGCGCCCGCGCGGCCCGCCAGCGACACGCTGACCATAGAAGAAATCCCGCTGCACCAGCGTGTGACGCCTGCGCGCGGCATCCCGTCGGTGCAACCCTCGTCGCAGGTGATCGAGCGCCCTGTGCCACCCCCGCCGGAGCCGCCCGTCCCACCGCCCGCCGAGATCAAACCACCGGCCGTGACGCCGGTTCCGCCGCCACCGGAGATCAAGCCGCCCCCGCCCGCGCCGGAAGCCGGGGCGGATCCCTACCAGCAGTTCCGCCGCCCGCCTGTGGCGCCGCGTCCCGCCAGCGAAACGCCGGGCGCGAGCAGTCCGGCTCCCACGCCAGCCGATGCCGCTCCCGCTCCCGCCGAACTGGCAAAGCGCCCCGGCCTGCCGCCGCAGACGCCGATCACCGACACGGGCGAAATCAGCATCTGGGACGTGTTCGGGATCCGCCGCCCCAGCGAGCAGGACGCCGACGCGCTCGACGAGCTGATCCAGTCCATTCGGGCACGGCACATGGCCGAGCAGCGGCTTCAGGGGCGCTTTGGGCGGTCTGCGCGCGTGCGCGTTCGCGAGGGCGCGGCAGGGCTCCGGTTACAGCTTGCGCTGCGAGCGTCAGGCGTGCGGCTGTCCGGCCCGCTCAGCGACCGAACCGGACGCAAGGAATAAAAAAACCGGCGCGTTCACGCCGGTTGTTGGGGTGACTGGAGGGATTTGAACCCTCGACCTTCTGATCCACAGTCAGACGTGCTAACCACTGCACCACAGTCACCATGTCGGTTGCGATTGTAGCATAGATGGATACTACTTACCAGGGTGGATTTTCCATGCGCCTTGAAAAGGAGCGCCTCGGCCAATGAGCGCAGAAACGCAGAGCCGCGTTGTCTTCATGGGCACGCCCGATTTCGCCGTCCCGTCGCTGGACACGCTGCTTCAGGCCGCCGATTTCCACGTCGTGGGCGTCGTCACGCAGCCCGACCGCCCGGCGGGGCGCGGCCAGATGGTACGCGTCAGCCCGGTCAAGGCCCTGGCGGAACGCGCCCGCGTGCCGGTCATCCAGCCGGAAAAGGTGCGCGAGCCGGACGCGATGGCCCAGATCCGCGAGTGGGCGCCCGATTTTCTGGTCGTGGTCGCGTTCGGGCAGATTTTGCCCCAGGCGCTGCTCGACGTGCCGCGCATTGCGCCGATCAACGTCCACGCCTCGCTGCTGCCGCGCTGGCGTGGCGCCGCGCCGATCCAGGCCGCCCTGCGCGCCGGAGACACGTACACCGGCGTGACGACGATGATCATGGACGCCGGGCTAGACACCGGCCCTATCCTGCTGCAAGACTCGATCCCGATCGCCCCGCAGGAAACCGCCGAAAGCCTGCACGACAAGCTCGCCGCGCTCGGCGCGAACCTGCTCATCCACACGCTGCGCTGGTTGCGGACCGGCAGCATCGCCCCGCACCCGCAGCCCACCGACGAGCGGCTGATCACCTACGCGCCGCAGTTGAAGAAAGAAGACGGCAAGATCGACTGGACGCAGAGCGCCAGCGAGATCGACCGGCACGTGCGTGCGTTCACGCCCTGGCCGGGCACCTACACCGAATGGAACGGCCGGCTTCTGAAGATCATCGCCGGGCGCCCGCTGCCCGCTGACCTGGACATTGAGCCGGGAGAGGTCGCCGGGACGGCCGGTACTCCGCTCGCCACAACCGTCCCGGTGGTGATCGGTACCGGCAAACACGTCTACGCGCCGACGCAACTCCAGCTTGCGGGGCGGCACGCGGTCGGCGTGGTGGACTTTCTCAACGGGAATCCGGACTTCATCGGCGCGCGGCTTGGAAGCTAACAAAACCTCACCCCTGGCCCCTCTCCGTAAACGGAGAGGGGAAAAAGGGCTGGGAGTAAAGGGTGAGATCTCCCCGGCGAGCGCCGCATCTGCCAGGCCATTTCCATAGACCACGCAGTTCAGCTTACGATATTTCCTCGCGGAGCTGCGTCTCGTAGTCCGGCGTGTAGACGCCATTCTGCCCCAGGAACAGGTTGAGCTGCCCTGCGTGCTCTTGCACGTGCCGTAGGTTATAGATCAGCAATTCCAGAAAGCTGCACTCCCCCCACCCGAAGAAGTGCCGCCGCCGGATCGTTTCGTCGGTCAGCGCCGCGATCGTTTCCCGACATTTCTCGCGTCCATAGTCGAGATACGACAGCAGCTCGTCCTTTGTGTACACTCGCTCGGGCGCCTTCCATCCGTCGTCCTGCTCGATCAGCTCGAATGGCGCCGGGGGTAGGAATCCTTCCTCGGTCCCGTACAGGTAGACATCCAGCCAGAACAGCGTGTGATAGGCGCGGTACCAGAATTGCGTGAGTTCGGGCGGGACGTGCGAATCGTCGTAGAGCGGCGCTTGCCAGAGGTCATCGGGACAGGCACGGATCGTATCGGCCAGATAGTCGATCACCGCGCCAAACTGCCGCCAGATGCTCGTTTTCAGGTTGTCCATCGGGGTTCCCCCTTGCCTAAGTCTCAATGTGGTGGGAGTACGCTCAGGTTTGCGCCGTTAACGCCCTAAGCGGTTTCGTAGACGTAGAAGATGTAATCCTGCGAGGTGGTGTCCACGCCCAAATCGTGCAGCACGCGGAGTACTTGGGCGCGGTGGTCGGTGCCGTGATTGACCACGTGTAGCAACACCTGCCACACGGCGAGGTCTGCGTCTTCGCCTTCAAATGGCTTGTCGAGCAGCATCTCGTCGCGCAGAGCGCCAAGATACTCGCGCATCCGCTGCTCGACGCCATTCCAATACGCGCGGATCGCCTGCCGGTCCTCGAATGCGGCAGGGTCGAGCGGCTCGGGAAACTCACCGCCCCGCAGTCCGCTAAACCACGTATCGTCCGCGCTGATCATGTGCACGATCTGGTTGCGGACAGAGCCATGCGAATAGTTGACCGACTGGACAAACTGCTCATGCGAGAGCGGAACAATATAGCGGTCCCAGACGAAGCGATTGAGTGCGAAGTTATAGTCGTAGAAATGGCGGAACATGTCGGCAGTCATGTTGGCGTGGGCTCCTTTTCTACGAGGCGGCGCACCCTTTCATGATAGCACATATGTTCTATTGGAGTCAAGCAGAAAAAGCAGCTTTTTTGCTCTGTAAGGAGATTTTCTTTTTCTATTATTCAATATGAATATTCAATATGGCGGATGCACTGGCCGCGCTCGCCCCGCACCTCGACGGTGAACTCCTTCAGCAGGCGCTAGCTGCCGCCCTGGCGCTCTCCGATGAAGAGTCACAGATGCAGGCTCTCACATCTTTACTCTCAGCCTCTTCCAGCGATGCTACTCTGCAAACACAGCTTATCCGGCAGACTCGTCTTTCCATTGCGCGAGCATTGCTATCCTTCCGCGCCAGGCCGCGCAAGGACGTTCTTCGGTTCCTGACAATTGAAAACCTGCTCGCACCGCCTATCTTCTCACAGGACACGCTTGGCGCTATCGCACGGCATATTATTGAGATCTGCCACGAATGGAGCTGGTTGTGAGCGCCTGAGGTAGCGCAAGCCCCCTGCCCCTCTCCAAAACTCATAACATCTCCGAACATGGTTTTCGATTAGCTGCAACCTATTGACTTCGCAGCGGGATATTCGTATCATGAAAGTGTAGTTCATATCTTGAACTCAATGTTCAATATTTGAACATACTTTGTGGGTACTAAAAGGCGCTTTATGTCCAAGACCCCAGACACCAGCGCGACGGTGCTTAAAGCGTTGGCGATTTTAGAAGTCATCGCCAATGCGCCGCATCCCCTCTTGCTGTCGGAAGTCACCGCGGAGATCGGCTTCGACCGCAGCACGACGTATCGCCTGCTCAATACATTGGTGGATGCGGGGTATGTGGTGCGCGACCGCGCATCGAAGCGCTACCGCCTGAGCTACCGCTTAGTGACCCTCAGCCGCCACTTGCTGGCCGACAACGAGCGTTCCCGCGCCAGCCGGGAAATCATGGAGCGAATCGCCCGCGAAACCGGCGAGACGATTCACCTGTCAGCGCTCGACGGGCAGGAAGAAGTCCTGATCCAGAAAGTCAGGGGAACACAGTACCTCATCGTCGATTTTCAAATCGGCGAGCGCTTCCGGCTGCACTGCACTTCGATCGGCAAAGCATTGCTGGCCTATCAGGATGAGCACTTCATCGAAGACTTCATAGCCGCCGGATTGCCCAAGGTCGCCTCGAATACGATCACCGACCCGGATCGCCTGCGCGAAGAATTGCGCAAGATCCGCGAGGTGGGCTACGCCATCGACGATCACGAGCTGGCCGACCACATGCGCTGTATCTCCGTGCCCGTGTTCGAGGCAGATGGCCGCGTGATGACCGGCTTGAGCATCTCCGGACCGGACACACGCCTGACGCTTGAAAAACTTGAGGAATATAAAGTTCCGCTCCTCGAAGGGGCTCGCGAACTATCCGAGCGGCTGGGGGGCGCACCTCACCTCACCGCCGCTTATCTGTCACGTTCTGGCAACCATACACACCCTTAAGCGGTGGCGCGTCACAGTGCCTGTGATGCCCACCCGTTTCAAGGAGAAGAACACTATGAAAATGTTGATTGACAGCACCTGGACCGACGCAAGCAGCGGCGAATGGGTGGATGTCTGCAACCCGGCCGACGGGAGCTTTATCGACCGCGTGCCAAGCGGCACCCTGGATGACGCGGCGCGAGCCGTCGAGGCGGCCCAAGCTGGCAAGCGGCGGATGGCCGCCCTGCCCGCCCACGAGCGCGCCGCGATTCTGATTCGCACCGCCGAGCTGATCGAGCAGCGAATTGGTGCGCTGGGCGAACTGCTGGCGCGTGAAAACGGCAAGCCCATCGTGCAGACGCGCGACGAAGTCCGGGTGGCCGCGCGTATCTTCCGGGGCTTTGGCGAAGAGGCGAAGCGCATCTTTGGCCGCGTGGTTCCGATGGATGCCGTTCCCGGCAACGAGCGCCACGTCGCGCTGACGATCCGCCAGCCGCTGGGCGTAGTTGCGGCGATCATCCCGTTCAATTACCCCGTCGAGTTGTTCGCGCACAAAGCTGCGGCCGCGCTGGCCGCTGGAAACGCCGTCATCACGAAGCCGCCGCTGGAATGCCCGCTGACGCTGCTCAAGGTGGCCGAGCTAATGGAAGAAGCTGGCCTGCCACGCGCGGCGCACCAGGTGATCACCGGGGATGGCGTGATGATCGGCGAATTTCTGGCGTCGCATCCGCAAATTCAG
>Ga0134095_1000434_pt1 | contig 42264 bp, 56 predicted proteins | sample 6_2taG_FD_94449 | JGI IMG/M metagenome (GOLD analysis project Ga0134095, IMG submission 94449) | Switchgrass degrading microbial communities from high solid loading bioreactors in New Hampshire, USA - 6_20_20_110_A2 metaG | ecosystem: Engineered > Bioreactor > Semi-continuous > Anaerobic >... | reverse complement strand
TTCGATACCATCTTCTGGAGTTCGGGAACGGTTGTTCCCATCGCTTCAGCAAGCATATGCCATGCCGGGATTCCAGCCTCGGTGAGCTGTCTCATTTCTTCGCCGGACAGTTTACCCTTTGCATAGATCTGGCCCAAGGCAAGCGTGACCCTATCTATACCTTCACCGCCCATGCCGAGGGCTGCCGTTGCGTCACCGACAGCCCGCAACGTAGGCAGAACATTTTCCGCCGCGAATCCGTAGGCCAGCATTTTCTTGGCTGCGTCAAGCAGTTCTGGATATTCAAACGGTGTTTTCGCCGCAAAATCGGCCATGTCATCAAGAAAAGCCTGTGCTTTTTCCGCGCTGCCAAGCATGGTTGCGAAACCAATCTGTGCAGTTTGGAGCATGGAATTATATTCTATTGCAGTCTTTGCAACAGTTTTTACAAGTTTGCCTACCGCCAGACTGCCAAGAGCCGCGCCAACGCCCTTCATTATGCCGTTTATTTTGTTTTGGAATTGCTGCAATTGATTCTGAGCTTGCTTGACTGCCTTTGTTATCCCCGAAAAATCTGCACCGCCACGAACGATGAAATTACTTCCAGCCACGCTTTTTCACCTCCCCGCCAAATAGTGCATTGAGAACCTTGACCTGTTCCAGCATTTGTTCATCGGTCATTTCCCGTTTTTCTTTGCCTATCATGCTCAGTATCTCTTTCAGTGGCCGCGGCCGATTGTGTTTGCCAAGCCACTGTATTGTCCACAGAGAATTGAGATATGCAATCGTGATCTGATCTTTGAGGTTTTCAATTCTATTTTCCTTAAACGCCCTGATTTTGAGCGATAACTCATAGGGCGTCATTTCCCAAAACTCAATTGCAGATATGCCAATGAGGGTGGCGCTTTCCAGGGCTCCCTCGATGGTAAACTCCTGTCCGCCACCCTCTACTTGTTTTTTCCCTTCTTATCAGCCCCAAATGTGGCCTCGAATGCCTTTCCCATTGCCTCGAACACTGTCTGAATATCTGAATACTCATCAACGAGGTCCATTACCTTTTCCGGTGTCAAATCCGGATCCTCATGTACCAGTCCAGCCCATATCATTATAGCTGCATCTTCCATTGTTAGATTGTTCATGTCAATTTTTGCAACCGGTTTCCCGAGTTTTTTCTCGACCAGCGACAGGGCTTTCATGCCATATCTGAGATTTCTGCTTTTGTCGAGCTGAATAGGATAGAAGCTCATAAATCACACCTCCATAAAGATAGGAAAAAGGCTAAGATTGCTCTTAGCCTTCAGTAAATGTCGGTTTGCCGGTGACTTTGACCGTGATAGAGAACGACAACGGATCTTCCAGGCTTGTATTCGTGCTGAAGCCAGTCACTATACCTTCAAACTCCCATTTTGCACCGTTCGGGAATGCGATCTCGCACTCCTGCTCTGCCCCGCCGACCAGCGCAATGATGGACGATTCGTTTGTGCCGTTATCACTCAGGTAACCTTCCGCTGATACTTCACCGCCATCAACAAGGCCGGCAATATACTCTCTATACCCATCAGTATCATCGAGAGTCGTTACGTCGATCGTATCTGCCGACAGCTCGACGCCGCTGATAGACGTCAGATTACCTACTGTGATATTTCCGATTTTCAGCGTTGTTCCCAGTGCTCTCTTTGCCACTCTAATCAACCTCCTCGAAGTAAATTGTGAAATCTATGATTCCACGGTTAACTTTGAGCTCGTGCTCATACTGTTCTGTAACATCATTGATGTCAATGTCCTCGATATGGTAGCTGCCGATTTGTGTCCCGGGAAGGGATATTAAAAAATCCTCGACCTTTTTAGCCACGGATTTCATCTCGGAATACTTTTGCGCCATGATGTTGAACATGAAGCTGAGGTATTCCTTGCCGGTAAACCCATCGAGCGTTTTTTCCTTTTCGGTCCGGATCCTCATATATACCAGGTACGGTCTGGTTGCATTTTCGGGCGCGTTGGTGGGATATATCTCGCCAACTAGTTCGGATATACTATTTTCCAACGCCGCTCTCAGTGCTGCTTCCATCATTTCCTTAACCCTGCCTTCCTGATTTCATCGTCGATTTTCTTTTTCATGGTATCTACAATGGTTTGCGCGACTTTCTGGGTATTTTCGTTGAGCGCATTGTGGATGAAATAGAAACCTGGGATATATCGCCCGTTTTTGGTGAAATAGCCGTATTCCTGGCTGACAGGGTAATAACCGGTAACCTTACCCTTTTTGTTCTTTTTCTGAAAAATATCATTCTTTTCCCGGTCAAAAACCAGCCTGTATACCTTTTTGCCTTTTGTTCGGGATCTCTCGCCGATAAGGATTATGCCGCTTCGGAGTTCGCCTGTATCGACAGGTGCATTAGCCTTGGCTTGCTTGAGGACGATGTTCATACCCTTTTTGGCAGATGCAGTAACATGTTTCTGTGGTACTTTGCCGAGTTTTTTCATGCTCTTTTGGAGTTCCTTCATGCCTTCAACCTTTAATTTGACCTGCACCATGCCGCATCACTGCCTTTCCCTGCACATGAGCTGCAATTCCTGTCTGGCGAAGTTCGGGTGTATGATATAGAGGATCTCGAATTCGGTGTTGCCGACCTTGACTTTCATCGTCCTGTCGATGCCTTCCCGATACCTGATCCGTATTCTGGTTGTGACTTCCGCGTTTTCCCGCAACGCTGTGATAAACTCACGCCCACGCAAAGGCTCAACCGCCGCCCAGACGGTGCAGACCTCTTTCCAAGTGTCAACCGGCTCTCCGAACTCATTGCGTTCCTTCACCAACCGCAGGATCTTCACGCGCTTATTCAGCCTGTTCACCAGCATCGCCATCACCTGCTTCCTCTTCAGGCCGGTACTTAAGCTGTCCGAGTATCGTCTGAACCGTAAACCGGTATTTCTCGCTGATTTTGTCTGTCTGCGCCCGGTTCTCGTACCAGTCCGTGATCAGGACAAGGCACAACAGTTTGGCCAAGCTATTTGAACTGTCAAATGTCTTTCCTGTCGCGTTTTTTATGTATTCCTCGGCAGCTTGTATTAGGGATGTAATCAGGACATCGTCATCGTCACCGTCGACACGCAGATACAGTTTTGCTTCTTCAAGGGTTACAATCATATACATCACCCCTTTAAGGGAAAGGGAGAGGATAACCTCTCCCTTTATTTCTTCTTTTTCTTTTCAGGCTTCTTGCCTTCTTTTATTATCCTGGTAGGTGGTGGCTCGGGCGGATTCTTTTCTTCCGCAAAAGTTGGCTTTTCAGGCTGTTTTTCAACTATGGGCGTTTCCTTTTTGGGTTTCAACTCCAAAATTTCAACAAGCCCGGCCTTTGCCAGTTTCTCCGCTATTGGCTCCGGCGCATCAAAGACGTCACCTTTCGTCCTATTCCTGCAGGCCTTTTTGTCCAGGAAATGATACAGTGCTTTTACCTTCATAGGCCATCACCTTATATCTGGAGCTGGCCGTATACCATGGCTGCGAGATCCCAACCGACAAGGTCGTCACGTGTAATAGTCCTCAGTTCTGTAGTGTCGCGCCTCCAGGCGTCGCCACCCTCCCTGGTGGATGCCAGTTCATACCGACCGTAAGTGAACAGTACCGCAGCTTCTTTGCCATTGCCAATGAACATGGGCGCAAGATTCTGACCCCCATCCTGGACGGTCGGCAGGTACCTGTTGGACACGACTGCAACCGGGCGGCCCATGAACAGTTTCCTGCCGGGCTGAGTGATGTCGTCCTGCAGAAGATAACGTCCGTTCTGGTCCTTCTGAGTATCCATCCAGTGGTAACCATCCTGGTTGGTGATTATGGAGGCAGTCCTGCTGATCGCCGGGTCAAGATTGACGTTGAGCACACGCTTGACATCATCAAATCCCTGTAACTGGACAGGCTGGAGGCCCTGGAGCATTGTCGTGATCAGAGTGTTCTTGGTCACTACATGCTTCTTGGCGATCCAACGCGCGACGTAGTTCAGGATATTCTGATCGCTGTCAGCCAGCAGTTCGCTGGTCAGTGGCAGATAGCCAGCACGCTTGACCAGCTGGTATGTGATCGGCACGAACTGCGGGTTGTCCATCTCCTGAATCGGGCCATATTCGGCTACGACCTGGAACGGCGTCATAGTGTTGTCAGCCTCGAGCACGCGGCTGCCGGACAGGGTGTTGACAGTCTCGACCGTGATGTACTCGGACAGATCGTTCAGTTCCCTCATGATCTCATTGATCCTGGTCTGGATGTCCTGTGGTACGATGAGCCCAACATTACCTGCGGCCGGGTTGTTAGGGTCAGTTCCTTCGTGCATCAGTTCTGCGCGGATACCGTTGGTCTTGTAATACTCATTGATGACGCTGCGGTCGTCCAGTGAAATAGGCTGCCTGCGCAGACCACGCAGGAATATACGCTTGTATTCCGCATTGAGATCCTTATCAACCTTTGCAGTCAGTTGGGTCCCAGCATCGAGATTAACAACTCCATCCATTTCCTCAAGCTGTTTCTGCAAATCGATCTTCTTCTGCAGGGCTCTGACCTCTTCCATCTTCTTTTCGGCCTCATCGAGTTTGTATTCGCCAATCAGAGCCCTGACGTTTGCCTTCAGGGTTTCGAGTTCCTGAAGCATTGCTCTCATTTCCTTTGTCACTTCACATCATCCCTTCCTTGATTTTTTTGAGGTAATAAAAAAGAGCCTTTACAGCTCCAACTCCAACAGCAATTTTCTTTTTCTCAGTTCGTTTTCACTGTCCCTCACCTCCCTGGCCTGCCCAGGAGGCTCTTCAGGAAGTTCTTTGAGATTTTTAGGCACATTTCTGTACCTGCTGAAATACTTCTCATCTACGCAGGCTGCCACTTTCTTAGCTTCCTCGATCTCGTCCGCAAGCCCCTTCTTCTTGCATTCCTCCGCTGTCAGCCAGGTTTCGGCATCCATGATGCTGATGATTTCGTCTTTTTCAAGCCCAGATTTTCCCTGATACGCCACTATCATGCTTTCCCGGATCTTGTCAAGGTCATCGGCCAGTTTCCTGAAGTCATTGGCGTTACCCATTGCGAAAGTCCATGGATTGTGGATCATCATCATGGCGTTCGCCGGCATGATGACCTTGTCTCCTGCCATGGCGATCAGGGATGCTATACTGGCGGCCAGGCCGTCAATGTAAACATTGACCTGCGCCTTGTGACGTTTCAGCATAGAGTAGATCGTCTGACCGGCAAACACATCACCGCCCGGACTGTTGATGTAGACATTCAGCGTCTCGATGTCGCTCAGCTTGTCAAGATCCTCTTTGAACTGTTTCGGTGTGACTTCGTCGCCCCACCAGGACACATTTGAAATCTCACCGTAGAGTGTCAGCTCACCAGTTTTCTCGTCAGTTTTCTTCAGGTTCCAGAACTTTTTGCCCTTTGCCTTATTCCCCACTGTTCTCACCGCCTTTCTGATATTGCATGCCGGCCATCTCGATCGGCATCATGTTGCCGTTGATCAGGAGCCGGTCGCCGCCCTCTTTCGGTTCGAGTTCCTCCAGCGCCCGGACCTCGTTGGGCGTCATAAAACCAGACTGTATTGCAGTCCGGTATGCTTCGAACCTGGTTTTGTGGTCCGCCCTCAAAATAGCATTGACGTTGAACTTGATGTAATAGCCTTCTGCCAGCTCATTGTCTGTAAACAGCTTATATGTCAGTTCCTGTTCATATCCGGTCAGGATGTCCATGAGCGTGTCAATATAAAACTCACGCTGCTGCTCTGTGATGTTGGTGTGGGTTGCCCGGTCCAAGTCATTCAACTGATGCATCTTCACGCCAAACGCAGCCGCGATCTGCCGGATCGTCAGTTCGGTGTTTTCCAGGAACTGCGCATCGGTCATTTTCAGGCTGATAGGTTCGAATTTGTACCCTATTGGCAAGAGTGCCACGCGATTGGCGTTTTTGAGCCCACTGGACATTCGTTCGAACTTTTCCCGGAACGTGTTTTCGGCTTCAGGGCTCAGGTCTCCGACATACTGTACAATACCCTTGACCTGCATGCCGCTTTTGAAACTTTTATTGATGAACTCACTTGCAGCACCGGCATTTTCGATGGTTTTTTGCAACACTTCAAGCGGCGTCATGCCGACGATGCCGTCAAGGGTCAGCCCTTTGAAGTGCAATACCTCGTCAGGCTTGAGCTTATACTGCTGCCCCAGGTTGTCCGTGTAGACATACCACATCTTACCCTTCCCGGGCAGCAGACCGACGTCGTCGATCCATATCTCCATCCTAGTGCTATCCAATGGATATAAGCCTATCACCTTGCCGGCATCGGCGCCCCGGGTAGCGACGTCTATCCATACATAGCTGTTTCCATGAATCAATCGCTGGACCTCGACTGCTTTTTTGAAGTCCCTGGCGCTCATCCATGGGTTGGGCCTGGTTTTCAGCAGCGGCGATAGAGAATGGCTCACTTCGCCCGGTTTACCGTCCTGCTCCCGGTATATTTTCAGCGGCAGCTTTCCAACAGCATCGGCCAGGATGCGGATGCAGGCGAATACAGTTGCCTCCTTCATGGCGTTTTTACCCTTGAGATTCAGTTCGTCAAGGTTTATGCCGAGGATTTCCAGCAGGCGCCGGTCGTTTATATCGTATTTTTCGCGCGTATCTTGCGCTTTCGGCTTAAATATTTTATTCCAGAATGCCATTTATCCACCTCCTAGCCCCAGAGTTTCTCGAGGAATTCCTCGTTTGCATATTGCGACACATCAACTTTCTGCGCGTCCTGCATAGCGCGGGCCATGGCGTTTATCATTGCGACGATCAAGTCGATTTTTTCTTTGCATTTGTTTTTCATGGGCTTGATATTGCCGTTTCCGTCGACCACGATCACAACATTGCCCCAACACCAACGCGCCACCGGATGAGCCTCATGCGTCAGCTGACCTGTTTTGGCCAGACGCTCGATTTCTTTCATTGGCGGAGACATATGCGCCATTTGCTGAGGCACTTCCACAACCGTAATGCCGTTTTTTATAAGCCGTTGTGTCAGCATGCGGCTGTTCCATGAGTCAGTATCAACCTCGACAATTTCATATTGCTTGTTCAAAGCCAAAATTCTGGCTTCCACAAACTCATAATCAACGACATTACCGGGCGTGGCATGCAGATATTTCTGCTTAACCCATTTGTCATATGGCACCTGATCCCGTTTGACACGTTCCTTCATGCTTTCTTCCGGGACCCACGCCTCAAACAATGCACGCCAATCCGGTATACCTTCCTGCGGCGGGAACAGCAAGCATGCGCCGGTCAGGTCGATAGTGCTCGACAAGTCAAGCCCGAGATAGCATTTCTTCCCCACCAATTCCGCCGGGTTCCAGTTTCCGACCGTGGCATCCCACAATGACAGTGGGAGCCAACCCACGGATTTCACGCTTACCCACTGGTTCAGGCGGAGCCAGCGGAACAGTTTTTCTTGCGCTTCATCGTTCCGCGCCCGCAGGGCTTCCTGACGCACGCTTTCAATGTCTATCGTATGGCCGAGGCTCGGGTTTGCCTTATACCAAACTGCTTCATCGAAAATGTCCTCTTCCTCGTCCGCACAGTATATCTTCACATACCAGGCAGGATCTTCGATTTCTCCATCCCGGACCCTTCGGGCGTATTCGTGGACCTCCCAACCTATGGAGTGTCTGTCCGGATCGTCACCGGCAGTGGTTATCACCCACCACAGTGGCTCTTTACGAGCGGCACCGGCACCAAAGGTCATTACATCCCACAGGTCGCGTGTTGGCTGAGCGTGGAGTTCGTCAAAAATAACAACCGACGGGTTGAGACCGTGCTTCGTATATGCCTCGGCCGACAGCACTTTCAAGAACGAACCTGTTTCTGTGTTCCATATCTCCTTCTTGCTGTCGAGTATCTTGAGGATCCCGCCTTGTTCATAATCCAGTTCAGGTTCCTGATTTACCATTTGCACTGCAGCTTTGTATACCAGTTCAGCCTGTCCTCGGTCAGCCGCGCAGCAATAAATTTGCCCGCCGGGACCGTCACAGGTCAGATGATATAATCCCAGGCCGGCAATCAGGGTCGTTTTTCCGTTCTTTTTCGGGATCTCAAGATAGGCGTACCTGTATTGGCGGTATCCTTTTTCGTTGACAGTACCATATACGTCCCAAAGGATTTGATATTGCCAGTCGAGAAGCATAAAAGGCTGTCCGTAAAAGTCGTCGACAGCCTTTAGCATCTGTATAAACTCGATTACTTCGAGTGCTCGCTGTTTATCATGTGACACTTACATCACCCGCTTTGTCCCTCCCTCTTCCTGCGAAGGTATTCGGCCATAGGGCTTTCTTTCTTCTTCTCCGGTTCCTTTGGTATAGACCGCAGCGCTGCCATGATTGTCATAACATTTTCCTTCTCAATCTGGAGCAGCATCTTGCGTTTGTCCATGAGCTTCTTATCCCACGCGATTATGCGGTCGTGGATATTGCCCTTCTCCTCGAGATAGTCCGTATATGCAATTTCACCGTTCAGCCTTGCCTTGTCCAGTTCGGCAAGATCTCCCCTCAGTTGCTCTATCGTATCTTCTATCTCCTTACACTCGGCAGTCAGCAAGCAATACCGATTGATGACGGCTTCATGGAGGGCGTCATTGTGGCCGATAGCTTCCAGGAGATTCTTGACACGGTTAAATTCTTTCCTGGCCAGCTTGTTTCCCCGGACTTCCGGCCAGGCTTTCATTTTCTGACCTGTCAGCAACTGCTTTTCAGCCTTCTCCCTTGCCTCTAATTCTGCCTTAGTCCTGTGGGACCTGCCTTCCATCTTCAAAAGTTTGACAGGTTTTGGCGGTCTACCAGCCACACAATCACCTCCTCTCGCCATTTTGGGAAAAAAATTCGCGCGTGGGCGGTCGCGTGGTATCCATAGCGGCGCATGAAAATTTCTAACCCCGCCCTACCCCTTGATTTCACTGCATTTCAAGGCTTTTTGTTCTGTGTTTGTCTTAATCTATTTGTCTTAAATTTTAGCCGCTTTTATCAAGGATTGTATTTGCAAGTTTTTATTTGTCATCCTGCATTTTAAATCTCAAGCCCCATACTTCCTCCTATCCTCGGCTGACTTAACCGCATGGTGCATATTACATAGTGAGCGAAGATTGCTAAGCATTAATCTCAAGTGCCAAAACTTTTTTATCGGCTTAACATGGTCCACCACATCAGCCGGTGTGATCTTCTTCTCTTCCAAGCAGTCACGGCATAGACCAAAGTCACGCATCAGTGCTTGTTGTCTTGCCTTCTCCCATTCGGGAGAATTATAAAACACCGCCGTCCTCTTGTCCCTGACAGCAGCGTCATATTGCTTGAAGTATTCCTTTCTTGCTTGCTCTGCCTTCCTGGCACAGTCCTCGCACCGCTTCATGCCGATGTCTATAACCTTACCGCATTGACAGAGTTTTTTTATAGACATATTTGTCACCATAAAAAAGAGATGCCTGCTCATGCAAGCGCCTCGTATTACCTAACTGTTTTATATCTTCCAGGTATATCCGCATTTCAGGCATTTATTGAACCCGTAATATTTCTTACTCGTAACCGCTCCTACCGCTCCCCATAGGGGATTCAATAACATCGTCCCAGCAACTGCTCTTCCAACAGACAGCCGCTTTCTTCTTTCTATGTACTGCACCGATACACTCTTACAACGCGGGCAGTACACTACTCCCTCTTTTTCAAGCTGTGCAATCCTCTCCTGCTCTTGTTTGATTGCCAGTTCTTTTTCGACTTTTGCTTTTGCTTTTGCCTCTGCTTTAGCCTGTTTCTTAGCCTTGTCGGTTGATGTATAGTCCTTTATCAGCCCTGCTCCGAGTTTTATCGTGTCGTATATCCAGCCTACCCCATAAAGACCTACGGTAAGTAAGTATATAAGCCCCATCTTCCAGTTCTTCTTGTAGAATTTATGCGCTCCGAAATACCCGCCAAATAAACACAGCAAAAATTCCACCATATGCAATCCCTCCTTTGTACATAAATATATCACGAAAAAAGGAGGGAGAAAATCCTTCTTTCACATCACCACCTCCCACCCCTGGCAATACGTGTGATGTACTAACCCGCATTGAACCTTGATAAATTAAACCCGAGCGCCACCGAGGAGGTTTCATGGAACCAGCCGGTGGCCGCCCGAGCAGTGAGCTACAAAAAAGAGCCCTGGTTTTCCAAGGCTCTTATTGAGACAATAATTCTATTATAATCATTATAACACATTAAGCGGACAAAAAACGGACAATTTTCGGACAGGAAACGGACACAGTAAAAAAGAGCCCGAAGGCTCTACTTGCTTATTTTGTGAGTTTTGCATAATCTAGAATATCATAATAGCCTGTATTTTCTTCCGTTTCTGTCCAATACAACGCAGATATATGCTTTGGATTAATTAAATCCATCCCAAATTGGATGAACTTGTCAAGAGGTTTCCCTTCTTTGTCAGTAATCATTTCAAGAAGATCTGTCGGTTTGTATTCAAGTTCTATTTTCTTACCATTATCCATGCAAACTATTGTAGTTACTTTTATAGCCATTTAATCATCCCCCTTTCATTACCATAATTCGCCACAAAAGGAGAATATCCTTCTTTTCGAACATCGCCACCTCAAAAACAGCAGTAGAGCCCGGACGTTCTTCGCGAGCGCCGGGCTCTGCCGATAAGGAGGAAGAAGCTGCCGCCCAAATTAGGAGGTCAGAAGTGCAAAATAAAAAGCCCTTTATATATAAGGGCAAATTCAGCTAAAATCGGTACATATTAATGTTCCATTTTTAAAAAAATTTTTTTCTGTTTCTCAATTTTTCTCATTCCTGCTCCCAGCACCCTCCTCGCTCCGCGTGGGCTGATACCGAGCGCGGCCGCGATCTCTGTCATCGTTTTTCCTTCTGCGTAATACATCCACACTACCTGACGCTGTCTGGCCGTCAACATAATTTCCATCACAGCATTTATGTATTTTCTCATCCGTTCCCTTTGCGCATTGTTGCAATTCTCCATCATTTCAGCGTCTTGTGGGTCCAGCGTATAAAAAACGTCGAGACTTTCGCTGGTTGCAAGTGAGTTCTTCGCTTCTCCACCACGAACGGTCATAGTAATGCTCCACCTCTCTTGTAACTTCCCGCAGGTCATTAAGCATGGACCTAAGCGGCTTTAGTCTTTCGTTTAGTTCTTCGATCATTCCGAGCTGTTCAGGGTCATGTGTCCGAGCTTGTAAAAAGTCACGCAGCCTGACCAGTTCTGATATTCTGTTGTCCAACAACTTTATCGCTTGCTTATATCCCGGTACAAGTTCCCTCACGTTGACCCCTCCCAGTCAGTCTTGTCTTTTGTATTCATACATTCCTGCTATTGTGAAGTTACTTAACTTTCACCAAGATGACATATATCTTGCCGCTTTGCACATCTTTGCCGCTAACCACAATGGCTTCGTCACCTTCGTGTACTTTTATTTCAAGCGTTTTCCCGTCCAAGTCTGCATAATCATAAGCAGGTATAACATCTTTTTCAAAAGACTGTTCCATACAATCACCTTCGCAATCTTTATATTTTCAGCAACCTCTCGCGGTTGCTTTCCAGAAACGCAACCTATGCAGTCTCTAGCGTCTTGATGATTCTGTTCAGATACCATGCTGCTTTCTTCAGGTCATCGACCCCGCCCTTGAAGCGGTACCTGCTCAGGTATTTGATTACATTTCCGATGCAGAACCCTTCAAAAAGATCCGGTCCAAGTTTGTCCTGGATATAATCGATGACCTCGATCTTGCCGGTCGTATAGTGCGGTGGGTGGTTGATGTAATCTGGCGCTGTTTTTGGTACATCGTCAATTGCCTTATGGAATTCGCTATTCTTAACACATTCATCCACTGCGGATTTGAATTGTGCTATAAGCTCTTTAATTGCTCTCCTGACATTGATTATTGATTCATAATAATTTGGCTCCGTTAAGCTTTTATCACTATTTGCCGCGATCTTTTCTTCACTTTCAACTGCAACTTTCGCTATATCTTCCCGGGCTTGCTCGCCAATCTCTTTGATGCTTGTTTCTTCCTGTTCTCTGAATAAATCTTCATGAACTGTCTCATCGGTTTTTTCTTTTGCCGGCCTGCCCGACTTCTTTCCGTTCAGCAACATAGTTACCTTCGCAATCATCATAGATTTTTTCATTTTTGGATATGACGGCATGAACTGCTCCGCGATCTCTTCAACACTCATGCCTTCATCTGCCATTTTCTTCACAACATCTTTTGTCAGATGCGCCATATCAGTTCCCTCCAACTCTTTAGTAGTTTTCTCGAATCTACCGATCAGGCTGGTGACCGTCTGAAGTTTTGTCCCGAGTTTATCTGCGATCTCTCCAGGTGTCATTCCCTGATCAAGGAGTGCCTTAACCTTCATCCACGTGACGGCTCTCTTCTCTTCGTTCTTTGCCTTTTGCCGCTCGTATTTTTCTTTTTCCTTCCTGCCCAACGGGCTTTCGTAGTATTCCTGTACATGCTTGCGTCTCTCAGCTTTTTCTATGGCTATCACATCAGGCACGGGAGCGAATATCACTTCTTCTCCACTGGCCTTGAAGATCCGGTACCGACGTGTGCGAAATTCGATGATGTCAAATCTTGTTCTGTAATTGCCGGTATCCACCAGGACGTATGCCGGCCGAATGTCAACTATCCTTCCAGTACAGGTCCTGAAATAACCCTGGATCCTATCTTTTTTCCACGTTCCTTTCTCATAGATCTTCACTTCATCTCCAATTGCCAGTTCATCAGGCCGCATACGTTCACCTCCAGAAATTTAGTTGCCGGTGACAGGTTGGTGACAAGTTGTGACGGGTTGGGTGACAGGTTTGCGAACCTGTCACCGGCTTACAGCCGACTGCATTTGAAGTCATTTTGGTGACAGGTTTGACAGGTAGTTTTCAAAAACTTAAGATTTTTATATGCGTATTTTTTCTATACCTTTTCTTTTCTATTTTTATTTTTTATCCATTTTTATAAAAATAGATGGAAAAGGAAGAAAAAATAGACCCCAAACCCGCTTGGCTCTAAGGCGGTGACAGGTTGCAAAAACCTGTCACCAAACCTGTCATACCTGTCACCCATTTTACAAATCCTCCCAACGTTTTGGCAGACTAAGATCTGCCGGATCATAAAACTCCATCTGCTCATACGTCTTTTTACCTTCGTATTTCCAATGCAAGAACGACTTGGCCAGGTCGGTGAACCTGATACCTTCCCAGTAACGAGCATACTTATTGCGATCTTTTTGGAATCCGCGCTCCTGCAGCTTCCGCGCCAGTTTTGTTGCCGATACCGGGCGCAGTCCGTTCTCCGCGCACCAGGACGAATACACACGGTAGAGATCTGCTGATGAAACAGACGAGGCCGAATCAGCGATTACGCACTCATCCAGGAAGGCCTGCAGATTGTCCATTTCGATCCTGTACTCATCCGTGGCCATACGGACTTCTTCAGGAGGTATGAGCCCATAGCGCTGCCAGGCCATACAACCCTGAACCGCCCAGGCCAGCACACCCGGCAGCTCTGCACGGAGCTTGTTCGGCAGTTCTGTGTCCTGCTCTTCAGCCGTGATGTATGCCCTGAACGGTATCAGCATGATCCTGCGCCAGATGCCGATATCGGTACCCTTGATCACAGGCTTGTGGTTGCACTCCATCCACAGCTTGAACTCGGGGACGAACTCGAACGGTTCCTTGTACAGCCGCTTAGCCATTAGAGGAGCTCCACCTGTGATCTGTTTCACCAGACCTTCCTCGAGGCGGGCGCCTTCGTTCGGTTCGTCGGTCGTACACATCCGGGCCCCGGGGAGCCTGGCGATCTCGCCCATGCTGTTGTAGTTGTACTCCCTCGAAGTGAAAACCTTGTCCGAGGCCTTACGTACATATTCGCCCAGCATGGAGCGGATAGTCTCGATGAAAGTCGACTTACCGTTTTTGCCGGTACCGTACAGGATAAATATGCACTGCTCCTTTGTAGATCCCGTCAGCGTGTACCCAATGGCCCGCTGGATGAAGTCGATCAGGTCTTTGTTGCCCTCGAAAATCCTGTTGAGGAATGATTCCCAGGTTGGTGCCTTTGCGTCAGGATCATACGGTACTGGCAGGATCCTGGTGATCATATCCTCTTTTCGATGCAGCCGTAGTTCTCCGGTCCGCAGGTCCAGTGTCCCGTTGGCACAGTTGAGAAGGAATTTGTCACGGTCGAACCATTCTGGCAGTGCCGCGATGCCGGGGATAGACTCGGCTTCTCGGATCATGCTGTCCTTCTTGCTGGCGTTCCTGGACCCGCACAGCCATTTGTAAAGTTCCTTGCGCTTTTTCTCGTCGGCAATGAGTGATTCGTACCGGTATATTGCCGTGATTGCTTCATCGGCCAGGGTTCGGATCTGCCGAAGCGTGTCCTCGCGCCAGACTTTGCCATCGTATATGTACCAGCCCTTCATCACGTCATACTTCAGGATCTCGCCATACTTCTCAACCAAGCGCTGGGCGTTCCACATGTCGTTGTATGGTCCATAGATCCACTCCGGGAGTTTCTCCGGCGGAGGTTCTCCGATATAGTCCAGACCCTGGTCGATTTCCGGCGGTTCTTCCTGTTTGGACCGGGACTTTTTCGGTGCCGGTGGTTCGTACACTTCCCTGCAGTCTGCAATCGCGCGGGCAATGGTGATCTGGCCATACGTCCCTGCCTCACCCCGGCGCTCGTCCCATTTCTTCCGGTACAGCCCGGACCGGCGGAAGATCCTCTGCATCTGCTCGGCATCACACCGGGAGTAAAAGGCCAGCAGGTTGCACAACGCAATATCAGCTTCGCTCTGGCTGGCATATCTGCCCTTCCAGTTGCCGTTCATGAGCTCCGCGAACAGGTCCCCGTTTTTTGCATTGAGCGCGATCTCGATTACTTTTTCATCATCGAGAAAAACTTCAGAATTTGATGCGTTTTTAATGTTTTCTGCTTCATTTTTTTGAGTTTTTTTAGTTTCTACGTATTTAGCATGAACGATAGCCAGTTGTTCAGTGCGCTCCTCGATCTCTGTGTGGGCATCGTCCAGCACCCGGCCGGTCATGCAGAAGTACCGTCCGGTCTCATACATTTCGACGGGGTCCTTCCGTCGGCGGCCGGGCGGGAGCTTGCCCTTGCAGATGATATGGATCCCCCTGCCCGACTGGCTGAGCTCCGTGTAGCTGTCGAGAGTAGCGATGATATCCCTGGCCAGCTCCGTCAACTCACCCGTCTCCGGATTCCGGCAGTCGTCGATGTCCACACCGACGATACCGTCCCCGTTGAACACAAAGCCAATGCCGGGATAACCTGCCGTGACCATCTTGTCATGTGCGGTCCAGTAGTCGGTCCAGGTCTCGGGATTGTTGCTCATCGCCTGTCCGCCGGTAACCGGGTTGATCGGTATCTTTGTTTGTTTCCCGTTCCGCACGACCAGCTTCCAGCAAACCCATCTATCTATTTTCTTTAGTTCCTCAGGAATGTTGTTGAAGTACATTTGAGCAACCCCTTAAAATGGAATGTTCAGTGCCTCTTTGAGCTCTTCATTCGTAATGCCGGCCTTGCGAATCAGGTCGCTGATAAAACTGTATGTGTGCAGCAATTCAAGATACATCGGCCGGTACTGCATTTTCTGTTCCATAGGTACCGAATCATCATCAAACCATTTGCTCATTTTGACCATCGTGTTGTGCGCCTTCTTGAGCGTGTCGATCAGGTGTAGTTTCTCCCATTCTCCAAGCTCGATGCTGCATGTGTTGTCCCGGTTGAGTATGACTTTGAAAGATACTCCTTCCGCCATAGCAATCACTCCTCCCAGGGCATCTTTTCATATGCCTGTGGCGGCGGGCTTGCCGGCCTGGTAGCTGCTGTAGCTGCTGCCTGCTGTTTCAGATCCTGTATAGGGTACCCGTTTCCGGGCTGCCCCTGTGTCTTTGGTGGCTCCGGTGGCACCTCCGGCGGCGGTGGCGGTGCAGTTGTGTCATCCTTCTTGCTGTCAGCGAAGTCGACCTCATCAGCAACGATCTCAGTGATATAGTGCTTCTGACCATCCTGGTCCTCCCAACTGCGCGTTTCTACACGACCGAACACTATCACCTTGCGACCTTTCCGGAAATATTTGCTGCAGAACTCCGCTGCGGATCTCCACGTGACTATCGGAAGAAAATCCGCCTGAGGACCGTTTTCAGACTTGTACCGGCGGTCGACCGCCAGCGTGAATGTGCACACTGGCACGTTGTTCGCCGTTGTGTACCTCAGTTCCGGATCTTTTGTCAGCCTGCCTACTAACATGACCTTGTTCATAGCAATCCCTCCCATACGTCGATTTTCTTTTGTATTTCCGGGCTCAGCCGGCTCTCTGTCGTCCGGCTTCTTGCCCCACTTTACGAACTTGCCGCAGTCCTTACAGTCTATCCTGGAATAGTGCGGACCATGGTCCATAATGGTTTCCATGAGATCTATGCTCCCGCACCATCTACAAGCATCTCTCATGCCAGGTCACCACCTTCGCACTTTGGGTCCACCGATAACCTGGCAACCAAGCTTCAGGTATACTTTCTTCCTCTCCCGGGCCCAGAACACCATCTGCCTGACCTTGCTGTCATAGATGTCATACACCACAGGCTGAGACTTGCCCTCGTACGGCCGCATGATCCGGCCAACCGCCTGCTGGATCGATGTCTTGTCCCTGTGTGGAGTGATGAGTATCAGCCTATCGAGCCTCGGAATGTCCAGGCCCAGTTTGGCCAGCTGATATGTCGCAAACAGGAACTGGTACTTGCCGGCACGCATGTCGGCCATAATCTTTTCGCGCTCGCGCTTCGGCGTTTCACCGCAAACAAAGACAGCTGTGAAACCATGGTCTTTGGCCAGTTTCGTAAGCCTCGTCAAATGCTCTAAACTATCGCCCAGCGCAAGGCATGAATTGTTTTCCCGGATACAGTTCTTCATGATCCACAAGATAGGATAGTCTCGTTCCAGGTCTTCCCGCATTGCCTTATATAACTGCTGTATGTTGAGCATTTCGCCTTCCGGTGTCTCATACTCGAAATCCGTTTCGATGAACTCCACCCTCGGCTTCATGACCGGGAGCCGCGGATCATCCTGAGCAACTTCATAGATTTTCGGGCCAATGATATGGAACATGGTCTCAATCAGTCCGTCACTCCGGTACTCGCTGGCCGTCAGACCAAACCTGTAATATGCCGGAAATTGAGATATAACTGATTCAAACATCCGGGCGTTTTCCTCGTCTTTAAACACCAGATGAGCCTCATCGACAACAACACAACCAAACTTCCACTTAATCTCCGAGAGCTCTCTCTTGTACAACGTCTGTACTGTCGCAAAAGTCATGTGGGATCCTATTGACATATTTTCCGCCTGAATTATACCGACCTGATCTCCAGAGAGGCCCAGCCTGGTCTTGGCCCGGTCCATGCTCTGTTTCAGCAGATCCATCGTATGAGTGATCCAGAGTGTGGGCTGTTCTAACTCAGCGATAATACCCATAGCCGTCTCAGTCTTGCCGGCGCCGCAGGGCATAATGATAACTCCCTGCTGCCATGCTCCGGCCAGCTCCACCGCCGGTGCCTGGTAATCTCTTAATTGTGGTTTCTTAGGATATGCTATTTGTGGTAATTTGAGGCGCTCATCATGTAATAGTCCTTTGCCTACCTTGCTAGCAATTTCCCACATCCGGGCAAAATACCCCCGCGGGATAATATATTGCTTGCGTCCATTGACCGTTTTCTCTGTCCATAGCTTGATATATTCCGGACCCCACGCCCAGCGGTTCAAGCCCATAGCTTTTTTCTTTGCATGCTCCGGGTTCTTGATTGTCAGCTCGCTCTTGATTTGCTCCAAAATCTCATCCGGAATATCCTGCAGCCGTAGCATGTTGTCGACGATAATCCTCATCTTGCTTGACCCCCTCCAAAAATTGAATAATGCTGATAACCTCGGGCAAATTCTTGCAGACATATGGTGTCATCTTGTACATCAGCTCCGGCTCGCAGCTCTCATCGAGCAATATAATCGTGGGCTTGCCCTGGCCTATCTTGTACCCCGCTTCCAGGTGCGCGCTCCTATTGCAAGGCAATACCAGGACGCATATATCGCTCACATGTAACGCGCCCATATCAAGCTTAAAACCCTTTTCTGCAATAGGATGATTTAGTGCTTCCAGAAAATCTTCATGCTTCCAGTTCTTCCATTCAGTATCAATCTCAGACCAGTGGAATCCATTGTTGCCCGGCGCAGGATTCCGGAAGTCGTATACCTCGTGGCCGAGCTTCCTAAGCTCCGCCACCACTACCGGCTGTATATTGTTCCTCCATGATGATGCAACGTATATTTTCATTTGGTCGTATCCTCCTTTGGTACAAAGTACCTGCATTTTACGCGTTTGCCTTCAACGCGTATCTTCTTGGGTTCTATGTAACAGTATCCAATTGAGCCGTCTCCAGTCCACCCTGTAGCTGTGAAGATACCATAGTCGGGTTTATAATATAAGCATTCTTTGCACATCATTAATCGCCTGACCTCCTCCAAAAAAACTCATATCCCATCCGCTGCCCTTACGCGGAAGCTCCGGAAAGTCCAGCATATTGATGCTACCCCGGCGGCCTGAGCATACATCATCCCGGACTGCGTGCCACGGAATCAGGAACGCCCGCTTTGTGTTCTCTGTCAGCCAGATCCCGATGATGTATGCGTGATCCTTACCGACCAGCTGCATGAATCTGTCCAGGCCTCGGCGTTCGTTTAGTGTGATACTCTTAGTGTTATAATCAATTTTTGGTTTTTCCCGGACTTTGACCTCTATCGCATAACCCCCGCCCGGCGGAATGATCAACTTGTCAAATACGGTACCGTAGCCGGCATTGATCAGCTTGTGGTTCCAGAGTCCGACGGACCGGAGAGAGGCCGTTATGAGGCTCTCCCCTTTAGCCCCGCGCTCCTGTTTTTGCTTTTGTGTGATTTTCTCCATCTGCAACCTCCCTGACGTAATACAGAAATGGCCTTAGTTCCTCTCTGCTTGCTCTCCGGCGTTTCTTGATAATTTTTTCATTCAGGGCCTGACAAACTGCTTCTGCCCGATTCCGAGACTTGTAATGTCCGAGAAGCGGACCATTGCCAGGACGGACGATTTCGTACTTGCTCATAACCGCTTCACCCTGCTACCGTTCTCTGTCTGTTCAACATAGATCTGTTGCGGGAAATGGTTCTTCATGTTTTCGTCGTGGGATATTGCCAGGATCCTCATCTCAGGATAGCGTTCATGGATCGCAGCCAGAGCGGCGCAGTATGCGTCCACACCTTCTGCATCGAGGAAAGGCGGCTCATCGACAAACATCATCCCCAGCTGCAGCCCAACTCGAGACGCCTTGATCATGGCAAGTGCAAAACTGACCGCCAATGCAGCTCGTACCTTCTGTCCGCCGGACCTGCTCAGGTATGGCAACACACCATTGTCGACGTCATTGATGATGATATCGAGTGTAGCCACTTCTTTTGCTTTGTTGCTCTTGAGGGTTTTTTCAGTGACAAACTCCAGCCGCATCCGGCCACCGGTCATCTGGGACAGGATCTCATTGGCCGCAGCCTCCAGCTCGGGAACGATATCCCGGATGATCTGATACGGGATCCCGTCCTGGCTGAAAGCCTGGGCCAGTATCTCAAGGTTTGCCGCCTGGCCGGCAGTTACCCGCAACTGCTCCTGTTTTTCCAGCAGCTTCAGCTTCTTTGCCTCAATGGCCAAAAGTTCAGCATTGATACGCCCGATACGCTGATTGAGGTCGGAGATCGATTTTTCAACGGTTTGTACAAATGCCTCGGCCTGGCGCTTCTCATTGGTGAGGTCTTCCTTGTTGGCCGTTATGGCGGCCAGGTCATTCAGCCTGTCAATGATCTGATCACACCGCTTATGCAGATCCTCAATATCAGCATTCAGCTGACCGATTGTCCCTTCTGTGGATTCAACAAACTGCTTTGCTTTTGGGATTTCGCCCTCCAGACGCTCAAATCTTGCCAGTTCTGATATTTTCGCCTTAAGTTCTGCCGCCTTTCCTGTTTGCGCCTCAAGTTCATGTATTTCAGGCTCTAATGCTGCCAGTTCTGCTTCAATTGTCTGTATTCTTTTAAGTTGCTCAGCCTCCTGGATCCTCAACTGCTCAGCTGCCGCAGCGTCTACTGCTAACTGGGCAAGTTTTTCTTTTGCGGCGCGATATGCCTTAACGTTATTGATGGCAGATACATGATCGTGGCTGTTGTAATCTAACTCGACCAATTCATTTATAAGATCATTAGCTTTTTTATCGAGTTCTTTCAGCGCTGTGGACGCAGCCTTTGCTGACTGCAAAAATTTGCACTGTGCTTTGTCGATATCAATACAGCCCGAATCTTTCAGCGTCTCTGTCTGTTTCTCCAGATTATTCATCATAATCTGAATATTGCTGAGTTGGTTGTCAAGTTCCTTTTGTCTCGCTGCTTTCAGTTCATATTCTTCTAATGCATCCTCTGCGTCACTGAGGCTTTCGATTGTCTTCCGAAGCTGATCCTGCTCTTCCAGCCTAAGTTCTATTGTGTTTAATCTGTCCATTGCAATCTGACGTGATCTGCGCATCTCTATCAGTTCCTGGTCAAGCCTACTATGTCGGATTCTTTTGTCGGCCAACAACTGCAGCTTACCGTCCAGCGCTGCGAGGTCCAACCGGGCTTGTTTGAGTTCAGCGTATTTCTCCAGGATGTTCTGCTCATTCTGCAGGAAGCTCTTCGTCTCTTCTACACGGCGCTGGAGTTCGTCGCGTTTTTGCTTCTTTGCTGTGTAGGCGTCTGTGATATCCTTCAGTTCATTTTGCAGTCTCCGAGCCTCTTCCTCATACCCGGCAATGGCGCCCAACTTCTCCTGGATCTCGCTCAGCTTGTTCTTTGCCACGGCAAGGTCATCCTGAGCGACGTGCAACTCGACTTCCGCCATCCGTCTTTCCGCGTGGAGATCTTCCTCGCCGGCAACCTCATTCTCAAGTTCGGCGATCTCTTCCTTGCTTGCCCGGATCTCCCTGTTTACGTCTGTCAGCTTTTCTTTTGTCAGCTTCAAGAGTTCATCATATATCCCGAGGCCCAGCAGGTTAGCCAGGACAGCCATGCGCTCGCTCTTGTCGGCCTCCATGAATTTGCCATACTGGTCCTGCATGATCAGTACGCAGGACTGGAAGGTGTCACAATCCATGCCAAGCAAGTCGATGATTTTCTGCTGGGTATCAGTCATGCGATCGCAGCTGTGGTCAACCCAGACATAGCCACTGTCGCCCTTAGTTCCTTCTCCATAATCAGAGAATGCGAATTCACGTTTTGCCAGCGCCAGCGTGCCCTTACCGGACCTCTGCCTGGTTCTTGTTACTCTCCAAAGGTTATTACCGAGCTGGAAGGTGAAGCTGATGCTTCCGGACTTTTCGTCATTGCGTATCCAGCCGGTCAGTTCGTTTTCCCTGGTCTTTTCATACAGACAATCAGTGATGGCATCCATGAACAGGCTGGACTTCCCGGATCCGTTCTTGCCATTGACCATGGCGAAATAGATATCCTGGAAATTGAATGTTTCTTCAACGTACGAGCGGTAGTTACGGACCGAGATCTCCACAGGGAGGAACAATCCGGAAGCGGTACCCATCGGCATGCTCGCCTGTGCCTCGGCAATGATGCCGGATACTGTTTCAAGCAACTGGACTACTTTTTCAGGCTCTACATTTTTTTCGTCCAGATACCTCTGCAAGCACGATTCTACGGTCATCTTCTCGTGGAATGCATTTTGGTTGACGCTGGCCGTCACCTTCTCCGGCCTGATCTCGGTTACATAGTAGGCGCCGGCAGCATAGAGATCCTGCTCGAGCTTCTTTTTATTGAAGGCTTTTTCTGTCTCAACATCGCAAATATAGAGGACCCGGACGACTTTATCGCGGTACTCATCCTCATCAATACACCGAGTTATAAGTCCTTCTTTTTGGTAGATGCTAATTAGGCCGGAGTCCCATCTTTCAGTTTTGAACTCCCTTGCCGGCATCTCAATGAATCTGTGCTCGTATGTGATAGGTGATTGAAATGTGCCAAGTTCATGGATCCAGAAGCCCTTTCTATGCCCTTCATCATTGAAAGTGAAAGCATCTATCGATCCGGCATAGAAAACGGGCTTGTAGCAGTTGGCTACCTCCTGAGCCTTGTGGATGTGCCCCAGGCACACCAGGTTAAACGCGCTGGCATCCAGCGCAGCTGCCGGTAGCACGACTTCATTTGCTTGGAATAAATGCTCGCCATTATCCAGTTCAGCCCCCACAACAGTGTGGTGAGCCATCAGAACCGATGGGATATTCGGATCCACCTGGGCCGACAGGCCGGCTACGATATTGGCCAGTTCCTGCGAAAATACTTTGTTCTCTTCCTCGGCTGACATTCCCGGGAACTGCGCACGGAAATGGCCTTTATCAAAGCCAGGCAGGCCAGCGACCTGAATATCACCTGATTTTGTAGGTACAATAGTGATGCCGGGAGCGACAAAATATTCAACATTCTTTGTCAGTTCTGACAGTATGCTGAATTGTGACCTTCCGTCGTGATTCGGGGTACCATAGAGGACAACAACAGGAGCGATCTCCCCGAGCCTGTTCAGATACGTGGACGCTACTGCAACTTCCGTCAGGGCCCTGTCTGACCATACACGCGCCTGGTGGAATATATCGCCGCATACCAGGATAATGTCCGGCTGTTTCTTCCACGCAGTTTCAAGAAGCGCATGCAGGCATTTCATTGTGTTTTCCATTCTCTTCATCGGATCATCGCACTGGGGCCCGACGTAGGCTCCCAGGTGCCAGTCAGCAGTGTGGAGTATCTTCATGCCTGCTTCCCTCCCTGCTTTCTGGCCGCCTGCTGGCATTTCATGCACAGCGGAGCACCGAATTTATTGGCGCTGAACTCATATACGTTCCTGGCAATCTGAACTTCGCACTGGCTGCACTGCAGGATTTCCTCTTCCTGCTCTTCCCAGGGCATAGGGTTCGGCGGGCCGGCCTCGTAATCTTCATCGATGATCTCTCCAGTTTCCGGATTATAGTCATGGTGTTCTTCCGGCAATGCTTGTGCCGCACCCGTGCTCAGCTGCAGGCCGGAGCCATACAGAAGGTTGCTGCTGGCTATTGCGCCGGCAATGAGTGCCTTCTTGACATCAGCATCCCGGCTATCCAGAACAGGGTACACAACGATGAACGGCTTCTGGAGTTCTTCGATTGTATACGCGCTCTTGATCGACAGGCCTTTTCTGATGCAGCGGGACAGGGCTTTGCTTTCAGCATGCTCGTACGCAAATGCCTTTGTCTGTCTGAGCTGACCTTCTTTAAGATGTGTCATGTTGCTGAAATCCATCTCTCTTGTTGCCTGGACCAGCCTCCAGCCTCCGGAAAGTTCGGGCAGCTTGATTGTCACCCTGACAGCGACATTAGACCTGGCCGCACAATTTCCACATGCCGGAGCCTTGCCGGTTGCTTTCACGATCTCGATGCAGTTCTCGCAGATCTTGGACCTGACCCTGGTTGACTCTACTATCTGGCCATTAGCGGCCGTAAATAATTTCAGCAGAGCTTTATGGGTAAGGGCGTACATTTTAGGACCGTTCTGTGTTTCAGCGTTTTTCTCTTCATATATATCCCTGTCATTGAGATCCGTGGATATCCTGACCTGGTTAACAACCAGCCTGTAGATTGGGTTGACTTCCTGGATGCTCTGGACCGGTATTAAAAGATTGAATTTATCCTGGGGGTAATCGTTGATGATTTCATAGATCTGGTTGCTCATTTACATTCTGACCTCCTTTGTGATATCTTTTAAGTGGAACTGTTTTGCTTGGCCAGCCATTTGCTGACTACCGCTTCCTCGAGCATTGCGTAGTCCCTGGCTGGCATTTCTATTTCTGTCTTGCTTCCGTAGTAGTTTCCGTCATACTCAGTGAGCACGATCGTGATGTTTTCCGGTGGTCCACTGGTGCGGTCCTCGATGATATCCGCATCCCGGAGCTGTTCGACACGCATTTTCATGTTGCATCACCTGCCTCGTAGTTCTCGCAGAACAGTAACTCTGTCGATTCTGTATCTCCATCGGGTGTGATGTGCTCAACATTACAGTTACTGAGCGTTACTGCATCAGGACACTCACAGCCTGTCTCCGGGTTGTTGTATTTGCATGTGTCCCAACCGCAATTGACCTCTGGCATCCTCAAACCCTCCTGTCGTAGTGTTTTGGCTTGATCAACCTGATAGTTTTGCTTTTGAGTGCTGCTTTGCGCCGCGCTTTCTCGTATACCCTCCCTCCTTCGAAGCTGGCGACTACTGAAACAAGCATCAGTATGGTTACAATCCATTCATGCATTATCTGGCCTCCCTTCTATTAGCCACACGTCATGTTTCTCGTTGCCTATGTTCCAAGCTGTTTCATGATCTGCACAGTAAATATCAATTATCTTGCTGTCATACTTGTCCCGGACCCACTTGGCTGTCCGGTCCTGTACTATGTACTCACGGCCATCTATCATGATCCGGCTCCCCAGCGGAAGCCATCCGGCCACTGATACACCAGGCGTAAGCTCCACGCCGGCGGCCCCATAGACTTTTCCGCCTGGCCGGTTCTTTGCCCAACGACCGCAACATTTCTCACAGCTGCAATATCCAGTGACGGTGTACTCACCGAGGTACGTTATCTGCTGAGCTTTCCGTTCGCCACCACGGCCGACCATCTCCCACTGCAAGGAACTCTTCTGGAGTTCCCGGATCTGACGTGAAAGTTCGTCGATGTGGGATTCCTGAACAGCTTTTTCCTGCTGTATCTGCTCTATCTGAAGCTGCAGTTCTTGGCTTGTTTTTCTCAAATTGGCGATTCTATCGGCCATAAGAAACAAGAGTGCGAAAAACTCGACTAAGCAAATGATAACTGGCAAAATGATGGGTAACGCACTACGTTTATTCATTGCTGCTCACTCTCCCGTATACTTTTGTAGTACTGGCAAGCGGGATCCTCGAAGTCGACAAGTTTACCCGACATAGCGCACAGGGCTTTCCCATCGTCCAGCTGCTCATCAGAAACCTGGTCCATGTCAGCGTGTATGCACTCTCCGCAACGGCCGACAGGTAGAGGTGCAGTAGTTGACTCAGGTTCATCTTTGACATGTTCTCCCATCTTCTGGAGCATGGTCGCTGTAGCCTTGCGGTACTTGATGTAGCTTTCCGGATCGGTTTGCTGTATTTCTTTCAGGGCTGAAAGCAGCTTTTTGTATGTATCAACGATGATATCGAAGTAGACCTTGTATCTCTGTGCAGCATCGTTCTTGGCCAGTTCTGCCTTTTTGCGGAGTTCCTCAAGCTCCTTTTGGACCTCGTCGGGTACTTTCTCCACGGTTATGGTATCAGTGGCACTTATTTCGATTGGTTTGCTCTTCAGCTGCTCTTCGAGTTCGTCTATTCTGTCCTCAGCTGCTTTCCGGGCCGCTTCAGTTTTATTTAACAGGTCTCTAAGTCTCTTGACTTCATCGTCGTTATTGGCCTGCTGCGCTTCCCTGAGCTTTGTCTGGAGCTTTTCCGTTTCTTCTTTTAGTTCATTGTTCTTCTTTTTCAGTTCGTCCTGGAGCATTTTGACGTCCGCCTGAGTGTTCCTGAGAACCTGATCTTTTGTGCGGAGTTCCGACTCTAATTCCTGTCTCTCTTTCAAGAGCTTTTCAGCGTACTTGGTCCTCTCTTCCACTATCCTCTGTGCATTTTCATATTTCTGCTTCCATTCCTTGACGGCCGCCTCAACCTCCCGTGTAGACATATCTTCAAGATCATGCTGCTGTATAAATTCATTGCGCTGATCGGCAGGGACATCGAGAAGCGCATAGATTTTCGTCGGCGAGAAATTTCCCAGCGCTGGGAATTTTTCTGCTTCCTTAGCAGCATTCATGAACCGATAAGCCGTGGACTTGCTAAAATCAACTTTTTCTTTCAGCCAGTCCAGGAAACGCTCACCCTCGCCCAGTTGCTCTTTTGCTTCAATCAGTCTTTTGCCAATCTCTATTATGCTGTTAGCAGCTTGCGCCTTATAAAAGTTGATTTCTGCCTCTATCAGTTCAAGAGGCCTTGCCAGTTTGTCCATATAACCCTCCCCTTTCGGATCATGCCGGTACAGTTATTTTTACTTTCTGTCCTTTTTTCTTTTGGAATATTTTCTCTTCGGTCCAGACCTTCAGGAACTCATCAATCTCAGGAGTAGTGGAACAGTTGTTCATTCCCCTGGTCTGGATAATGCGGTCTCCGAACAGTTCGAGTGTGTAATAAGGCTGGTCTGGATCAGTTGCTTTTCTGATGAGAAAGATGCTGCAATATCCGCTCGCATGCCTTTCGGCATATGTGCCGACACAATGATGGAGTGCTTTACCTTCCTCTATGAGTTCCCTTACCGATTTGACTGGTCTGATAATAAGTCCGCCATACTCAAATCTGTATTTCTTGCTCAGTGTTTCATATCTGACTTTGAAGCTGAATTCGAGCTTCTCATTTTCTTTAACTTTTACCTGTGCAATCGTGTTTTGATGCGCTGTGTAAAGGTCTTTGGGGAACAGGACACGTTCGCTTTTCAGGTCCATTTCAAGTGTCATACAATCCCTGAGATAATCCCTGTAATTGACCAGGGTATCGCTCAGTGAATAAAAATGCCTCCTGACATTCAGGTCATTGCCCTTTTCATATTGCTTTTTGAGATAGTTGAATGTTTTTCTCAGGGTTGAGTATTTTGTAAGTAGAGGGATGTCACGGGGATATACGTATGTTAGTACTTTTTCGACCTCCTTGAGCTCCTGGATGGTATATCCCTTTTTATCTTTCTTATTCATCTGATACAATCTCAGAAATAGCGGACTATCCACAGATATGCCCGAATTACGCAGCAGCTTCAGATCGGCCCGATTTATCCTGAGCATCTTGAATACGGTTTTCCCCTTCCAGTTGACGGCACCATATGTTGGGGCCCCGGTGAGCTTAGCTTCAATCAGTCGCTTAAAGCCCAACTTGGTTAGATACTCAACCGTCCTTGGATATTTTGAGAATAAGTCGAAAAATTTGACCGCGCCCTCGTCGTTATATGACTGCCAGCAACTGTATTGAAAAGGTGTACCTTCTACTGCTCTTTCAATGCTGTCTATTGAATAAGCCGAAATACCTCTCGTTTGGTTATAAAGCTGCCATGTATGCAATTCGCTATAGATTGTGGTTGATGTTTCGAAATTATCCCATCCTGCAGGATGCATTTTGCGTTGAATTTCATCATAATATGTATATCTGCTCAACATAACGCTTTCACCGATTTTGAAGACATAAAGCGTTGTATCAATGAGCTTGGGCTCTACGCTTTTGAAATCTTTAACTGTGAAATCTTCAACACCATAAATGCCTCTGGCCACGATAGCCTCAGGGTCCACAGCGGACTTTTCATAATAGATAAAGTAAACTTGATTGATCATCCTTGTCCGGCTAATACCTGATGATTGAACAGTGACTTCTTCTTTGCATTTCGGGCAAATAACTATATATTTATGATGCAGTCCTTCGGTTTTGAACTCGTTCTTGCATGCCGTACAATAACCGTACTGCTGCTTTCCTTCTCTCCAAGTAAAGATATAATCAGGAAATAGCTTATTAGCGAACTCCAAGATTTCCGGACTATATTCTTTATTGAAATGCTTTAAATAAAGAGATGCCCTGATTGAACTCATAGCAGATCCTCCAGTCTTAGATCGAACTCCTCCCCTGATGTGGATTGGGGCGGTTCAACTGGTACCGGATTGCCGGCCGATGGCAGCTGAGCTGTGGATGCTCCGGAGATTCCGAAATAGTCCATAATGATTGCAAATCCTTCATCTGGCGCAATTACAGCACAATTGCCGACTTTGCGCTTTTCAGCTACCTTGCGTATTGCATCCAGGCTTTTTTCAATCGATTTGTCACTTGCCAGGATCTTCTCTGCTGAACTCGGATTTGATTCCACACGCTTGATCAGGTATTGACCGACTACCTGGATATAAGAGTTGTTTTTGTTGCGGTCCATTTCAGATCTGAGCTTTTCAATGGCTTTTTGCAACATTTACACTGACCTCCTTTGATTGTTCATCTGCTTTGGCTTGCTTTGCCGTCATAGCCGGTATTCCGCACCACGGATCTCCGGGCCTTATTCCAAAAAACTTGCAAGCTTTTCTCTTGGCCTGAGTACTGTTTTTGGCTTCAACTTCAGCTGTCCTTTCCCCGGGAGTTGTGACTATGTACTTCATTTGGACCTCTCCTCTCTGCTTTGCACATCGGGCACAGCATCCAGGCCTTCTTTTGTCGCTTTAGCTTACGCTCCAGCGCCCGATCCCCGTCCGGCCAGGTACGGACTACCACGAAGTGGATCCCGGCCTCCCTGACAACCTGTAGCAGCCTGGCGCCGTGCGCGGTGCATTCATGATCGTGGATGCGCTGGTCCAGGTTGTCTGTGTATCCTATGTAATGCCTGGCGTGCTGATATGGCCGCTCAAAGTGGATCAGGTAGACCATGGGTGCCTCCATCTGTAATCCCGAGCCAATGCAAAAAGCGCGGTTTCGGGATGATGTATTTACCGTTGACTTTTTCACTGGGGAATTTCTTCGAGTTAAACAACCGGTAGGTCTGACCTAACGGAAGACCAAGGATCTCGCTTACGTCTTTTGGCGTTAGAAGCATAGGGAGGTTTGAATAGTCCGTTGTCTTCATCATGTCTAAGCTTCCCTCTCACCCTCGTCGAATATGAACACTTCATGGACTGGCATGTCCAAGGCAGCTGCGATTCGCTGCATCGTACTAATAGTTGGATTCGTCGTATTTGCGAAGTCGTTTTCAAGAGTGCTCAGATACCCGATGGCGACAGAGGCCTTCGCTGCAAGCTCTCTGATTGTGAGGTTTTTTTCCTGCCTGATTTGTTTTATCTTGTTTCTCATGATTGACCCCCTCGCTTGTTCGTTCACACAGAATACTATCATATTCGCTATAACCGAACAACTTTCATTTTTATTTGCCATCGGCGAATTTCAATGAATATTATTCGTTTTCACCGAATATCAAAATCTATCTTCAATTTTCGTTGACAACGAATATGGAGTGTTATATAATGTTCTGTGATACAGAACAATTTAAGGGAGGTGTTCGAGCGATATGCCCAACACAATTGGCGAAAACATAAGAAGAACTAGAAATATACGAAAGATAAGCATAAACACACTGGCAAAGATTGCAAACGTTTCATTGGGATACCTCAGCGACCTTGAAAATGGCAAAATGAATAACCCAAGTGATAAAGTATTAGAAGCAATAGCTGAAGCACTTAATGTAACATCGGATTATTTGCGAGGACTGTCCATTACAGCTGTTATAGATCAACGTCTTGAGGCGCTTAATATGCCTTTAGATGTCTTATGCAAAAAACCGGCTTGTCAGAGCAATATCTCCTTAAGCTTGATACTATAATACCAACCCCAGACGACTATGCAAATCTTACAAAAATAGCTGAAGCGCTGGAAATGCCACAGGGACCGCTGATCGCTGCTCTGGCAAGACAGGAACCGCCATTAGACACTGATGATTATGAGGTTATAGATGCAAGAGATGTATTTACCATCAATGAAGATGGAATTTCTCCTGCTCCACAAGCATTACGAGAGCTCGGCATAGGTTATATAACCCATCGCAAGACTCTTGCCGCGCTCCGCACTGACGGATATGAGGAACCATTGACAGAAGATGAAGCAAAAGCGGTTAAAGCTTTCTTGGAATCCTACAGAAAGTTAAGGGATGGTAAGAGTGAAAAGTAAGTTTGAAATTCTAACAGAGGAAACCCATAAAGAAAACATTGACATCGTAACCGCGGACCTGCCGGGCAATATACTGGGATTATATTATAACGAAGACAGCGCGCTAATCGCTCTAAATAATTGCCTGAAAACAAAAACAGAGCAAGCTTGCGTATTAGCTGAGGAGCTTGGGCACCATTTTACGTCCTCGGGGGACCTGTTGACAGACCAAAACATCGATAATACTATTGTCCGCCAGCAGGAAACCCGAGCCAAACGCTGGGCTTATAAGAAACTGATCCCTTTCGATGAGATCATCGAGGCATACGAAGCAGGCTGTCAGACCCTATACGAATTCGCGGAGTACCTGGAAGTGACTGAAGGGTTTTTACGGTGTGCTCTGAAACAGTATGCCGCTATGTATGGTGTGAGTAAACGGTATGGTAACTACATTATATATTTTGACCCACCAGCCATGTTAAAACTATTGGAATAAAAGGAGTTGATATTATGAGCGAAACATCCAAAAAGAAACGCCGCGGGCGAAACGAGGGATCCATACGCTGGATCGAATCAAAGCAACTATGGGAGGCCAGATATCCGGCGGGTAAAAAGGAGGTAATAGGTAAAGACGGTAATGTGTATTATAGGACGCATTATAAAAGCATTTATGGCAAGAAAAACGAAAAAGCTAAAGTCTTGAAGCAAATGAGGGAAGCTCTTGCCGCACTGGGTAAGGGTGAGTATGTTGATCCATCTGACCAGCCGTTCATATCTTGGGCTAAAGAGTGGTTTGAACTTTATAAAAAACCCCATATAAAAAGGTACAATACAAGAGAGAAATACTTGACTACAATAGCCCGTGTAAGCAGGTATGATATAGCTTATATTCCGTTGGAAGATCTAACACAAGAAATGATCCAGAAGTTTTATAACTTATTAGCCGAGGAAGGATTCAGCGAAGAAACAATTCGGGTTACTCATACACTCTTTAATGGAGCATTAGGCAAAGCTGAGGAACTGAAAAAAGTAAATAAAAATGAAGCTCGTGAATGTAAAATACCCAAAATAGATATTTTCTATGAAGAAGAAACAGAAGCGAGAGCTTTGACAGAAGAACAGGAAAAAGCATTTTTGTCTGAACTCGGACGCAGATCTAAGCATTATATGTATGCTTTATTTATGGGTAACACCGGCCTGCGCCCTGGTGAGGCTTTAGCCCTGACACGATCCGATATTGACTTCAAAAGAAAATGCGTAAAAGTGACTAAAACCTATATTGAAAGACTGCGCAAAGTTCAGAATGCGCCGAAAACGGATTCAAGCCGTCGGACCGTGCCGATCCCGGATAAGATTATCCCGCTTCTGCAAGAATACATGCTGATGCAGCCTAATAAAAACTCGGATGCTCCCCTATTTCAGACAGAAACCGGAAAAAGGCCGACACCGAGTTATTTAAGGAAACGATTCAAATCTGCTGGAAAGGCAATTGGATGCGATTGGGTGAATCTTCATACTATGAGGCACACATTCGCATCAAAGCTTTTTAAAAAGAAAATCGACATCAAAGTTATAAGTAAGATACTCGGGCATAAGGATGTATCAACAACATATAACATCTATATCCACTTCATAGATAATGTTATTGAAGATTCGGTGCAGGTTCTGAATGAGGACTTACCGGACAAGCTTCCCGAAAAGACTAAGAAAAAAGTAGATAATGTTACCCCTCTTCGGAAAGTTAGTACCCATTAAGTACCCATTAAAAAATAAAAAAGTTTGAAAAATAGCAGAAAAATTCGGCAATCAATTTCAAGTCTAAGAAAGAAAAAGGTCCTCCAAATACCGTAAAACCAAGTATTTGAAGGACCTTCGAGTTGGAGCCCTCAACCAGGGTCGAACTGGTGACCTCATCCTTACCATGGATGAGGTCATTTTCTTTGTAATGCTTGTATTTCTTAGTTTATATTTGTTATAAAGGAATATCATACCCATTAAGTACCCATTATCAAGTTATTTAAGATAACTTAAACATTCATTGCCTAGTTACAAATATTGTTATAAAATGAAAAGCAAAAAGGAGCGATGCCCCATGCGTAAAAAGAGCAACATCGAAAAACACAATGATGCTCTGCTCTTTTGGAACACATTAGGACCTATCATATACCGAATTGTAGGCATCATCATTGTCGGTGGCCTGTTGGCAACATTTTTTATTGTTAGAGGCGCTATTAACCGCCGCAATGAGCAGGTAGCTATAGCACAGCAACAAGAGCTCACCGCAAAGCGTCAGGAGATCGTCGATCAATACATCGCTAATAACCCCAAAACATTTGGCACCGTCACGAAGCAATGGAACAGCGGCAGCCTGTTTTTCGTGGAAAGCGATTATGGAGAGTTTACCATCGCTTTTGAGGATCTGACCATTACAAAGGTCCTATGGAAAAGCAAGGCTGGCAAAGTTGAGGCATTATATGAAAAATAAATCTTATCGCATCGAAACCATTGAAAAATGCACTCGCTTTCTTTTCGTGAGCTTGGATACCATGTATGGCAAATGCAGTATCAGTGGTTCATGCCCGAAGGGTTTCACGCCTGGTTTCACAAGCCAGGGAACCCAGAAGAAATCGAGATCATCACCCACAGCAAGCATGTCCAAGAAGCAATCGTGAATTTCAATCAACCCTGGTAAGCAAAAGGCCGCCGTTGCCGGCGGCAGAAAAGGGTAAAAATGAAAACTGTGAAACTAAAAGTAAGAATATTATATTGCCCGATAAAAAGCAAATTTCCCTATAAAATAAAGCCCCCGGGATCACCGAGGGCTGTTATCTTTGTTTGCTGCCTGTGCGTCGACGCTGGCCTCGGCCAGTATGTAGACAATGATTGCAGCAAAACCTCCTATGATGGCAGTGATGCGCTCGATGCTCCCGTCAGGCACATTGCAGGCAACTAAAATGGAGCCTACCAATGCGATCACAAGGCTCCAGAACTTCCTGCTGCTGAGCTTCCTTTTCCAGTCGATCATGGTATCACCTATCCTTTCAATATTTCAGCGCTCCAGCAATTTTCATCAGGAGCGTATCAACCCACTTTGCCTTCCATGCCGTGTCCTTGCCGCCCCATCCGATTATGTCGATACCACCGTGAACCTTGAGGCTGATTTCTGTAACAGCCTGCAGCAACTCTTTGCTCCCCAACTTTGCGATTTCAACCTGGACATCTTTTCTGAATGTATCCATGCTCTTGCCGAACTTTGGGAACCAGTGCATTACGTCGGCGTGACCACTGGCAATACCAAGCTGATGCCCTTCGCTATGGCATATCAGGAACGGCTTTTCAGGCTTGATATCGTACAGTACGCACAGATAGGCACACAGTTCCACGGCCTCCTTGTATACCTTTTCAAAGTACGTTCTATCCGTCAGGCCATCCTCGCATATCTCAAACCCGATGTACCCGGTATTGTTGGCGTTCTTTGCGCTGCCGAGAGAACCAGATCCGCTATGCCAGCCAACCATATCCCAGGGAAGCGTCTGATATGTTGCTATACTGCCATCTTTCAGCTTGCCGATGAAAGCATGCACACAAACTTTTCTGCCGCCCGGTGTCGGTGTGTTCCAGTGGTTATTGTTCGGGTTCGGCCCGAGGAGCCCGTCGTCAGGTCCGACATATCGTTTCAGCCACGGATTATTTGCCCCGGTCGAATGTACCATGATGCCCCGCGGAGTATGCTTTTTGCCAGCTTTATAGCAGTCGTTTTGAGTGAGTATCTTTTCAATAATTTTCATCTATATCGCTCTCCTTATTTTTGATTTTGGACTTTTTAATAGATGCTAAAGCCCAAAGTTCTGTTGTTGTGAAAGCAAACCAGCAGCCGATTAGGGTCGATGGCTCAGAAGACGTGCGCAGGAATACATATAGGACAGCGGCTGAAAAAATAATATTTAGCATGACAATTATTGCTACTATTATTTTAGAAAAGTAACCTTTTTTCATTTTGCCGCCAACTCCTTCTTCAAATCGTCTATCCTGTGATGAGCTGATTTGCATGATTGCTCAACTGCAACCATTCGTTCTACAAGGTTGTTGTGTTTTTGCACTTTTTTCTCCAATTCATCAATGCGGTACACGATTATGGCCGTGCTTTTTCTGTGCGCCAGAAAACTCCCGACCAGGTTCCCGACAAGGCTAATTGCCGCCACCGCAATGGCCACTATACCTGTTTCTGTCATTCCCATCCCTCGCTCTCATTTTTGATATAAAAAAGGCCGAGATATCCTCGGCCTAAATCGCATCAAAGTTATGGAGATGCAATTAGGTCATTCCAAACGATTGTGCCTGTCAACGGATCAATGCTGTAATGATTTTGTTATAATATATTTTTCTGCCAATTCTTCTTACTGACGACATTTGTCTTCATCTCCTTTACTCAAATGCCCACCAACGTATGGGTAAATTTATTGCCTCCATAGGGACTGAGAGATATGTGGTTGTGCCAAATGTTGCACCACCGGTTGCTATTCTGATACTATCTGGAGAACCGCCTGAAAAACAAACATGGTTCCAAGTAGCCGAACCTACTTTTATATCTTGTGCTCTGCTCGCAACACCCAAAAGTACATATATTCCATCACTAGTTCGGTAATATACTATCAAAGACGGCACAAAATCCAGTCCCGAAATGGCAGTATAAGTGCTGCTTGGATATATTATGCCGGTTGCCCACCTTTTACCCGCAAAAGTACCTTCCACCCCGCCTATATTGTTGTTTTCCCGTATAAGCGGGGCAAGCGATGGATCAAGTTCTGCAATGATCGTGCTGTCCTCCAATAATCGCCCGGCAGGTATAACTTTTTGCGGTTTCTCTGCCCCGGTGATTGTTAGTATTGTGCTTTGATCGTCATGTATAGGCATAGTGCCTACCTGATCCGAACCGTCATCGTTGCTAAAGGTTTTTCCGGCTGTTACATCACCAGGAGTAGCGTTGCCGGTCGAATCGCTACCCTGTAAGATAAAATTTGTGCCATTGTAGCGGACGGTATAAACGCTCCCGGTTTTGAGGTTGCCCGATACAAGATCATTCCCATTGGGCTTCTTGATGGATTTTGCACCCAGCCCGTTTACGTTGATGGTTACGGGGCCGGTATTTTCTGTGACGTTCCTGAAGGCAAAACACATTCCTTCATAATATCCTTCCGGCGCCGGGTCTAAATTGACTGTTTTTGTGTTGACGCCGCTTGCTACACCGTACCCCGGGGCCCTGTCGTATCTGCCAAGGGTCTCGATGTTCCCCTCTATTCGGTTAAAATCGTCCGCAACAGGCACTGTCTGACCAGGCTGTCCCCAATTTGTTTTTGGTGTTTGCCATGCCATATTTATGTCGCCCTCCTTCCTGTAAGCCTTGCTGACAGGTAACCCTGCCAGCTTATTTCTTGTCTGATGATGTGATAGTCCTGGTTTTTCACCGTCACCCGGTCGCCCAGCTCAAGCGCCGGGTTCCCACGCCACTCAACCTCAATGTCTCTGCGTGGATCCTTGACGGATGCCAGCAAGGTGTTTGCTATCGTCTGCGCCTGTGCCAGCGTCTGCACAAGCGGGTTCGCTGGGAACTCGAATGTGAGCACTCCATTTTCAAGTATGCTGGCTTCATCCCGGGCTATAGCCCTTTCTTTGTTCTGGACCGTCAGGGGTTTGCCACTTATAACAAGCGTCACCTGCTGATCCGTGCCGGTGCTGTTGGCGATTTTGATACTCGCGCCCCAGCCGTAGTATGTCGCTTCGGTAATTGCCACGCCCGCCGGTAGACTGTCGGGGGTGGCCACAGCGTCAATGACCGGTGTTTTGTTGTAGTACACTGTCAACGTCTGTGTGGAGTTGGCAGGAATCATGACCGGATCGTTGCTCCGGTACACTTCCTCCGGGTTTGCAGCCGGCCGCAGCGGCTGGGTATCGACGATGATCTCATTGGCAACGTCCTGTTGCCTGCTGGGCGTCCTGAGGGGCGGGAAGTAGTCGTCCTCGGTGATTTCGAGTACGGGATCATCGCCCTGGATTAGGAAGGATTCAATCCTAATCTTGCCGTCCCGGTCCTGGTATGCTACTGCCAACCCCACCTCTGCTATCCGGCGCAAGGCTTCACGGTGCGAGATGGGATCGAGCCACGCATAGGGTACGATGATAGACTGCAGGACAGGATCAATGATATATTCGTCCGTCGTTAGCCCGGCATCCTGAAGCACCATCTCTGCCAGTTCATAGAGGCTTTTCCCCGTCAGCACCTGCGCTGTCTGGAATGTGCTTTTCCGCAGCAGTTCCATCCTGTCCCGTGCTGTGACCGTGGCTTCGAGGGTGTCGTCGGGGCTGTCCCAATCGAGGCTCCAAAACGTGCCAAGAGGTACCCATTCTTGTCTGAACTTCACTTCATGCCATGTCGCCATAGCATCATTCCTCCGATTCTTCTTGTTCTAGTCTTGTTTGAAGCTCTCCTTGATAAGGCACAGGAGCTTGTTCTAATGTCATTTGCCCTGCCTTTATTCGTGCTATCAAAGCATTGAGTAGTATTTCATTCATGCTCTACACCTCCACCAGCTCTATTGATGGTACTCCATCTGCTACCACTATATGCCACTTATAAAATTTTCCCGTGACCGAATCTTTGATGACATACCGGCTGTCGTAGTATTCAATTTCTGTTTCACCGACAGTGCTTTCTCGGTCATACTCGTACACAAAGAATACAATGTCGCCGGCTTCAAGGTCGGGGTGAGTGAAAGATAGCTTGTCTGCTGCAATGATCGCCTGCGCGGGATCCAGCTCTGTTTCCACGCCAGTCTCGAAATCAACCTTGCTGATTTTCTCCAACGCCTTGATGGGTAAATCTTGATGCAGCACCGACATTTTGTCCGTATAAATTCCAGCATCTGCGACAAAAGGCTCGATGTACACTGTACCACTAGGATAACTTACTAATGAGCCAGATGTCTGTATTGGAATCTCAATAGGTGTAGCTAATTGATAAGTTAGTGTTACTCCTTGCATATTTTCATTAACCCAAGCGTTTGCCCCTGCATTGTCTTGTGTTTTATTATAATTGTCCAGATGGACAACTATATAAAGGTTTGTCCCGGTATTATATCCCGTTGCTATACACTCTGTGTTTGCGTTAGCTCTAATTGCCGTACTAGAGGTTGTTGTGTATGCTGGCAAATTGCTATTATTAACAACCATACCAGTAGTCGGTATAAATTCGCCGTATATCTGTCTTGCGAAATTCGGGAGGGTTGTATAATAAAGTAATATGACAAAACCTTGCTCGTTAATAGAGTAGAATGTCCAACCACTCATGGGCAGGGTAAACTCATCACTAACCCTCTTAATCAACTTGCCATCAGCGACGTTAACTTCATCTTTAACGCCGTTCGGGAGGCTTCGCAATTCCTCAATATTTCCTTCATCGTTTTTTGCAACCACATAAGCAGTAGATGTTTCCGTTTCATCTGCCGACACACTTTTTAGCCGCATGGCACTAACTGTAGATTTTGTGCCGTTGTGCCAATTATATTTTTGTACCAATTTTTCTTCACTCAAAAGCCAATCTTCTTCTGTTGCCCTAACTACCATAAAATTTTTAACTCTAACTTCTGATTCAGTCTCGTAAACCCACCAGCCTATTTTTGTTATTGCTTCGGGCGCATCTAGTTTCCAAACCTTTCTGCCAACCGTATTGTTTTTTGTTTTTTGGTCTGGGTCTCTATTAGTCGTGCTAGCACTATTATAATACGGTGAGTTTATGGCAAAAGTTTCAACAGTTTGCACCAGCTCATAAAAAATCAAATACTTATCTTGTGGTAAGTTTAAATTGTCAAAAAATACCGGGGCAGTGCCAGAAGTTGGTCTTGCAGGCAGTGTCCACGAATTATCTCCTTTACCACCAAGCAAATTAGTTGCAGATTGACCGAGCAATCTTGAGCTAATTTGCCCATTTGCGGCGTTTTTGGGAAGGGAAATAATGCCATAGCCATTCACCTTTTGTTTTGGCTCCTGGTTGGGGTTTAGATTGGTCAGGACCTTGCTGATATTAGATACATCCTGTTCTACATCAAGAACTTTTATTCTTGTTTCGTTCAATTTTTGAGACAAATCGCTTGCAACTTGGTCTGTGTGACTGTTTGCACTTTCTAATACATCATCAGCATAATCTTTTGCGCTGTTTAATGCGCTATTTGTAACTATATCCGCATAACTTTTTGCGTTTGTTTCAGCTTGATTAGCCTTTTGTTGAGCGCCTGTCGGTGTTTCTGCGCCTATTAAAGCAGGAGTAATACTATGCGGGTTTGATGCCTGCAAGTGCGCTGCTTCCCAATCTTCGATTTCTTTTAATTTACCATCTATCGCATCAGCATTATAGTTTAAATCTTGAATATCGGCCGGGTCTGTATCCTCCGGCTTCCTGAGATTGTAGTTTTTCGTGTACTCCAAGTTTTACACCTCCTTGTATTCGCCCCAAGGTTTAGTTTTTATAGTTCCCCATGTCTTTTCGATTTCTGCTCCAAGGTGGACCTGAATGCGCCGGTTAGGCTTCAAAAGGTTTTTGAGCGGGGAGTTTTCGTTGTCTATGTCAAACTTCTTGTCCTCGTTATTCAGGGCAAGCGTGATTTCATTGGATGATATATTCCCCACTGGCAAACTGCCCTGACTTGCTTCTCTTTCCTCCAGCAGCCGCAGGCTTACCAAGTCGCCGGTTTCATAAACTTCCCGGATAGACGTAAAAAATTCAATGATTTTGGCGCAAGTACCAGGCAGGCTCCACCGGGTGATGATGAGTTCCTGTTTTGCAACGTCAAGGACCTGCGGGTCAAGTGTCTTACTCCAGGAAATTTGGTCGTTGTCTGTGATGGTTTCTGTTTTGAGCAAAGTATCGTCCGGGCCGTAGAGCTTGATTTGGAAGTCAACAGGCCACTCTTCCCGGGCTGTGTCGCCGATAACCTTCAGCTGTCTGATTGGTCGGGGAAGATGTGTTACGGTCAATGTGGGATATGGAGAAGCAAAATAACCGTTCTGGTCGGCAAACTGTGCCCCCCACCAGCCGAACTGCTGCTGTGTGATCTGGTCCGCTGATGGCGCAAGGTGGTATTCGCCGGAAGCCAAATCCCAAGTGCCGTCAAGGCAGGCGTATTTGCGGGTGGTCTGGTCCACGCTATCAGCGGTCTGCTGTGGGTAGGATACATTCGCCTGTTCATTGGCCTCGATTTCCAGCGACTGGTCCATAAACGGGTCTGTATAGTCTATTGCTACACGCGCCAAAACCTGCCGCCTGTCGGCTTTCATCTTCTGGATGAAGTCCTCAGTAACTGGATACACCTATACCACCACCTCACGGAAATAACAGCGCTGCAACGGTCACGCCTTCCACGGCGCTGTAGTCTACATATATTTGTCCTGCCCCGCCGTCTGTCTGATTGTATATGTCGGTTGCAAACGGGCCGATGAATTTCTGTTTTCCTGCTTCGATAAGGACTTCCCTGTCAGCCAGTTTCAGGCCTGCCCGTACGTAACCGGACAGAATGGTTACGGTTATGTCCTCTTCGCTGTCATTGCAGACGTGGAGTATTACCCTGCCGTTATTCTCCACAGCGTGGCCTTCGGCTGCTGCCGGGGAATATGCTGCTGTTAATCCAGTGTCGGTCAACTGTTGACGTGCCAGGCTTACACGTGCCATTTCAAATCACCTCACTGTTCGATGAATGCGATGCTGACATCCTGCCAGTACCTAATCCCGTTCTTCGTATGCCAGAGACCGGCATTGATGTCCCCGGCATAACAGGTCATAGTCATTTGCCCGCCTGCATCGGGGTATTCCAGGGCGAAAAACGGCTTATTTGCCGTTATAGTATCTATGATTGTTTGCAACTCACTGTCGGGCACCATCTTCCAAACCACGTCCACCCTGCGCTTTGTTGCTATTAACTCCATCATCATTTTCCCAGATGCCGCCCTGTTAGATTTAGTTATGTCAAATCGCCCGACTTTAAGCTCTGTTGGTGTTTTAACTGTTACTCCTGCTATTTTCAGCATTCATTACACCCCCTGTGGTCTTAACACGATGTCAAATCCCTGGCGCTGACCTTCACGGATGAGCGCTGATAGCATCACCCGGGCAAACGGTGTGCTGTCAAGTTTGAGTACCAGTTCCCTGTTGTCCTGCTGCGTGGATGCCTGGGCGATACGCAGCGCACTCATCATTCCACGGTATACGGCCTGTTCGAGTTCGTCTGCGTCAAAGCCTCCGCCTGCAGCTGGGTTATATTTCTTGGGTACGACCGCCTCGCCTTCATGGAGCATGGCGAGCATATCCTGCGGTACGTAATTTGTGCCAGTAGCAAGCTTTGGAATCTCTGGAATGTTGAAGCCGAATTTTGAGCCTCTTTCCATGCCCAACAGATCAGCAACCCAGTCAGGGATACCGATGCTGATTTTGTTAAGCCCTCGGATCAGCCAGTTGAGACCGTCGATGATCAGATTCAGCGGATACTTTACAATGCCCCAGAGCGAATCAAATACTCCTTTGAATATCTGCTTGATACCTTCCCAAGCTTTTTCCCAGTTTCCGGTGAATACGCCGGTGATAAAGTCCATTAGGCCTACAAAGATGTTTTTCAACCCATTAATGATATCACCGATGGACTTGAACATATTATCAAATACTGCGACAAATACGCTGCCAACGAATTCAGCCAAGGGCTTGAACACATTCTGCCATAGGAACTCAAACACCTTGATCAGCGCTTCAATTATCGGCTGGAATATCTTGCTGATAAAATTCCCGAAAGGCACAAATACCTTCTCCCAGAGGAATGTCAATACCGCAGATACCGCCTCGACTGCCGGTCCGAACATCTCAGACAATGCATTTCCCAAAGGTACAAGCACATTCTGCCAGAACGATGATGCTATATCTGCTACAGTTTGAAATGCCACACCAAGCACATCTATCAATATCATACCTATGGGTACAAGCACTGAGTTCCACAACCACAGCAGGAATTCGCCGATTGGCACAAGTACATTCTGCCAGAACCACTGTGCTGCTTTTGAAACAATATCCCAAGCTGCCACAAACACGGTAGCCAGAAACTCTCCTAAAGGTTTAAGAGCGTTCTCCCATAAGAATATTGCAGCATCTGCTATGGCTTTTAATATGCTGTCCACTGTGCCACGGAAACTCTCGTTGGTCATATAAAAGTAAATGAATCCAGCCACGAGCGCGGAAATGATTGCAATTACCAACCCGATAGGTGATGTTAGCGCGCTGAAGGCAGCGCCAAGTCCCGATAGCGCCGTCTTGACTGTTGTAATTATTGCAGGTATGTTGTTTATCGCCTGGTATGCAATTATTCCGGTCAGTATTCCGGCTAGCCCGGCGGTAACAGCCGCCTGATTTTGTGCTATCCAATCACCCAGGTTTCGGAAGGCTTCTGTTAGCATGTTAAGCCATGTTATATATGCATCTCCTACCCAGTTAGCAATGGGTTGTAAAAAGTTTTCCCAGAGCCATATAGCCAAGGGCTTAAATGCTTCAATTATTGGATTTAGTATAGCTATTGATGCGGCTATCATATTTAGCCATGCCGGCAATGCTTCGCTAATGGCCCATGTACCAAACGGTACCAAAACATTATCATAAAACCATTTAAGTCCTTCGCCAATATTTTTTATCACAGGCTCTGTTGCTGTTTTCACCTTATTGAAGCCCTCTATCGCAGGATCAAACAGAACAGCGAGCTTTTCAAGTGTCTCCTGCAATTTGGACACAGTTTCGGAGCTTCCGGTATCCTCCATTTCCATAGGAGCCGTCTGAGAGCCTGCCCCCGGTATGGCAAACATATCCCCGGCAGCGCTATCGTTCATATCCTCCTGGAGCTGGTGCACCTCATCGAACGCTTGTACGTTTTTCTGCGCCTTTTTAGCGGCATCCTCTGTTGCGTCTCCAACTTCGGTTATAGCTGCTGCCTGCGCCTTTGTGCTGCCGACAAGGGCGTCGGTCGATTGTTTTGCCTTTTTGCCGAGGATGCCTTGCAGGTACGAATAGAACGCCGCCATGAAGTCGCGGACCTGTATTAGCATGTTGTTGAGGCCGCCAAACAGCGTTTGTGTCAGCGTGCCGACGGTCATGCGCCATATGTCCTTTATGCTGGACGTCACGCCCTGCCAGGTGTTCTCCATCGACGCCATCATGCCACCGAAGCGCTTCTCCATGCCGGCGGTCAGCATCTCGACGGCCTTTGCCCCGGGAACAAGACCTTTCGATACCATCTTCTGGAGTTCGGGAACGGTTGTTCCCATCGCTTCAGCAAGCATATGC
>Ga0134095_1000433_pt1 | contig 42321 bp, 36 predicted proteins | sample 6_2taG_FD_94449 | JGI IMG/M metagenome (GOLD analysis project Ga0134095, IMG submission 94449) | Switchgrass degrading microbial communities from high solid loading bioreactors in New Hampshire, USA - 6_20_20_110_A2 metaG | ecosystem: Engineered > Bioreactor > Semi-continuous > Anaerobic >... | reverse complement strand
TCGAGGATTTGGTCCAAAACGCCGCAAAGGAGATCAACTTTACCGTGGATTACCTTAGCGGATGCTATCCCCATTTTGAGATAAATAAATTGTTTTTGGTCTCATCTGCCAAAAGGGACCTGATCTTGCTCGATGCCTTAAGGTCTGCCCTAAGATTTGAGGTATCCTTGCTCAATCCTTGGAGGACGTTTTCCTCCCACGAGCGGCCCAAGGGAAGCGGCTGGGAGGCCTCGCTGGGCTTGGCCCTTAGAGATATTGTATGATCCCATTGAGCGCCCGAAAGGCGACCTGCTTTAGAGCGCTATATTTGTATATTTGTGTGGTAAAATTAAATAAATTTATTTTAGAGGAGGAGAGATTTTGGAGGATGTGCTTCGTTCGGTGGGTAAGTCCGTTGCTCGTATTGAGAGTGCAGAGAAGGTCACAGGGAAGGCCAGATATGTCAACGACATTTATTTCCCCGGTTTATTGAGTGCCGTTTTAGTCTCAAGTCCCCACGCCCATGCAAGGATATTATCCGTTGATACATCCAAGGCCCGGGATGTATCAGGAGTTTTAGCGATCCTAACCGGTGAGGATTTCCCCTATAATTTGGGCCTATATTTGGGAGATAAACCCCCTTTGGCGAGGGATATTGTCCGCCACCATCATGAACCGGTGGCAGCAGTAGTAGCCGAAAATGAAGCGGCAGCCCGTAAGGCTGCTGAGCTCATAAAAGTTAGCTACGAACCCCTCGAGGCTGTCTTAAATCCAAAGGAGGCTTTAAGGCCCGATGCTGCGATACTGCACGAGATGCTAGGTTCTTACAGGCACATATCTGCCGTGAGGCCTGAGCCGGGAACTAACGTCGCAAACAGGACAAAAATAAGGAAGGGCGATATCGAGAAAGCCTTCAAGGAGGCAGATGTTGCTGTCGAAGTAGAGGTCTCCTTTCCGCCGGGAGATCATGGTGCAATGGAGCCGCGGGGGTCTATAGCCGAGATAAGACCTGACGGATCGGTTGTCATAATATCTTCCACTCAGGCTCCCTTTGTTGTGAGGTCGCTTTTGTCGATATATTTCGGCATTCCCGCCGGAAAGATCGCCGTGATAGCTCCTTATATCGGAGGAGGTTTTGGTGGAAAAGCGGGTATACAGCTTGAAGGATTGGCATATTTGCTTTCCAGGGCGGTTGGAGGCCGCCCGGTCAAGCTGGTCAACGACAGGGAACAGGACTTAACCGGTTCCCCGGGCCATATAGGGCTTGAGTCTACCGTAAAGATAGCAGCGATGAGCGACGGCCGCATAATTGGAATGGATTTGCTTTATTTATTCGATAGCGGGGCTTATGCGGATTATGCCGTTAACATAAGCAGGGCTGCTGCTATATCCTGCACGGGGCCGTATAAGGTGGATAACGTTCGGTGTGATTCTCTTTGTGTCTATACAAATCATCCTTTTGCTACCGCCTACAGAGGATTCGGGCACATCGAGCTTGCCACAGCTGTAGAAAGAGCCATGGATGTGTTGGCTGACAGAATCGGCATGGATCCGGTCGAGCTGCGACTTAAAAACGCCATAAGGGCAGGAGACACAACGCCTACGGGAAGCCTGCTCGATTCAAACACTGGGGATCTTAAGGCCTGTATAAGGCGGACAGCTGAGATGATTGGGTGGTACAGCGGAAACGAAGAAAGGTTTGAAAGGTTGAGCGGAGAAAAGGTTCGAGCGAAGGGAATAGCCTGTCTTTGGAAAGCTCCGGCCATGCCGACCAATGCTGACGGCGGAGCGATCATTACTTTTAACGAGGATGGGAGCGCAAACGTCATGGTTGGGGCCGTGGAGATAGGCTCTGGAGTTATGACCGCTGTCACGCAGATCGTCGCCGAAAAGCTGAAAATAGACCCGGACAAGATACATGTTGTCACCGAGCTGGACACCAGAAGGCATCCCCATGACTGGGCTACGGCTGCGAGCAGATCTACGTTCATGGTTGGAAGGGCCGTCATTGAGGCCTGCGATGACGTCATAAACCAGATTAAGTTAACGGCTTCTCAGGTGCTTCATTGCATGCCTCAAGAACTGGAGATGGAAGACGGACGAGTCTTCATCGTCGGAGAACCAGAAATTGGTTTAGACCTGTCGAGCGTGGTGCTTGGTTACACTTATGAGAATGGACATGCAGTAGGAGGACAGGTCATAGGTAGGGGACGTTACATATCTAAGCGTCTCACCGATATAGACCCCGAAACTGGCGAAGGGCATCCGGCTTTGGAGTGGACTTTGGGCGCTCAAGCCGTGGAGGTTGAAATAAACCTTCTTGACGGGAGCCTTAAGGTGATCAAGGCCGCCTCCACCATAGACGTGGGAAGGACGATAAATCCCCTTATAGCCAGAGGGCAGGTTGCAGGAGCCATTCAGATGGCCTTGGGCTTCGCCACTACAGAGGGCTTTTCCTTTAATAGCCGTGGCCAGATAATTAACGATTCCCTTCGAGGGTACAAACTTCCCCGTTTTGGCCAAGACCCGGAATACCTCATAGATTTTGTCGAGACCCCTCAACGCGATGGCCCTTATAACATGAGAGGGATGGGAGAGCAGGGGATCATAGCGATACCGGCTGCCTTAGCCAATGCAGTTTCAAGGGCCATAGGGAAGCCGGTAAATATCCTCCCAATAACGGCGGAGAGGATTTGGCAGGCGATGAGGGGGCAAGAACGATGATACATTTTGACTTTGACTACTGCAAGGCGGAATCCATTGAAGAGGCCTTAAGCGCATATAACACATTTAAAGCAGAAGGGAAGTCTCCCCTTTATTACAGCGGTGGGACGGAAATCGTCACTTTCTGCAGGGGGGGTCAGATTAAGCCTGATGTCTTGATTGACATCAAGTCCATACCCGAATGCCGGGTATTCGATGTAAAAAAGGATACGGCAGTCTTCGGGAGCGCCCTTGCGCTTTCAGAGATCGTCGATGCGAATGTCTTCCCATTGCTTGCAGATGTCAGTCGGGGAGTGGCCGATAGAACTGTCAGAAACCGGATTACCCTTGGCGGCAATATATGCGGTCGCTTGCCATACAGAGAAGCGGTACTTCCCTTTCTCCTTTGCGGCGGAAAGGCCCTTGTGGCTGGAGAAGGTTCCATGCGCTGGTTACCTGTAAAGGAGCTTTTTGATAAAAAGTTAAAGATTGGCCCCGGCGAATTGTTGGTACAGCTTGAAGTGCCAAAAGAAGCCCTGAGCTTTCCTTTCGGGGTAGTGCGAAGGACGCAGGGTGAAAGGGTCTCCTATCCCATAATCACCCTTGCCGGCATTATGGCCGAGGGCAATGTACGTATAGCCCTGACAGGTGCTTTTGGATATCCTTTTCTTCTCCCCGACCTTTCGGACTACACGGAGGGTTTGATGGGAAACATCCCCTCATCATTCATATCAGATACATGGGCTTCCTCGGATTATCGTCGTTATTTGACCGAACTGTCCATTAGGCAGATATTCAAGGAATTGGGGGTGCTGTAGTGAAGATATATAGCGGTCACGAATTAATAACGCTTTCGGTGAATGGTCATAAGCGGGAAGTGGTCATACGGCCGGCGGATACGCTCCTTCGGGTCCTTCGAGAGCGATTAGGTTTAACCGGCGCAAAGGCGGGGTGCGAAAACGGCGACTGCGGAGCCTGTACTGTCCTTTTGGATGGGGTTCCGGTCAAATCCTGCATGATCCTTGCCCTTGAAACCGAAGGGCATGAGGTAACCACTATAGAAGGGTTAAAAAATGAAAGACTTCAAAGGGCCTTCGCAGAGCATGGAGGATTTCAGTGCGGTTTTTGCACAAGCGGATTTTTGCTGAACGCCCATGCCCTTTTATCCAGTCACCCGCATCCGGACGATGAAACCATGGAAGAATGGCTTTCGTCCAATATTTGTCGCTGTACCGGATACGAAGGCATTAGGGAAGCGATAAAATCTTGCTGCGAGGAAGTGGATAGCTAGAAAAGATATTGTATAATTGCATGAAATACCGGAAAGGTGGCATGGTCGTGTCGAGTGAGGACCTTTATGCACTGAGACGAAAGATAGAATCCGTCGACGAAGATCTGCTGCGGCTTCTGGAGGAGCGCGTGAAGTTGGCCAAGGAGATAGGCAAGGCCAAAGGAGGGGCTTTTGTCTACGATCCTTTGAGGGAGACGGAGGTAATAGAGCGGCTTTGCAGTTTGACCGAAAGCCTGGATCCTAAGTTTGTGAGCTTGCTGTTTAGGGAAGTCATATCCTTTTGCAGATCCGTGCAAAGGCCGACCAGGGTAGCTTGCATGGGCCCCGAAGGGTCATTTTCCCATGAAGCCGTGATCTCCTTTTTGGGCAGGTTCGTCGACGTGGTCTTCGTCGAAAATCCGGCTGAGGTGTTCGACCATGTATCGAAGGATAAGGTCGGCATTGGGGTTGTCCCCGTGGAAAACACAACGGAGGGCACTGTCTATTCTACGCTGGATGCCTTTGCCGCCGCCGAGCCGGGCATTTCCGTGATAGGCGAAGGTCGAATCCCCATAAGGCTTGTCCTTGCAAGTGCGGAACACTCTCTTTTGGAAGTAGAGGAAGTCTACTCCCATCCCCAGCCCTTCGGTCAGTGCAGGAACTGGCTTTATAAAAATTTGCCCGGGGCGCGGCAAATACCGACGTCCAGCACCAGCTTTGCGGCAAACCTGGCGAGAACAACCAGGAAAAGCGCCGCCATATGCGGTAGGCTTGCGGCAGAGCTGAACGGCTTGAACGTTTTGGATGAGGGCATAGAAGACCAGCTCTACAACGCCACGAGATTTTGGCTCATCGGTCGCGCTGCTGTCAAGCCGTCCGAAAGGAGCAAGACCTCTATACTTTTCAACGTCGCCCACAGGCCCGGCACGCTGTTTCAGGCCCTGGAGCCGCTGTATAAGGCGGGCCTTAACCTTACGCTCATACAGTCGCGCCCGCTTCCCGGAAACCCCTTCGAGTACTTCTTCTTCGTGGACTTCGTGGGCGACATCGAAAGCCAAAACGTCAAAGAGGCCCTTGATGTCATGAAGTCCAGGGTCGAGCGCCTGCGGGTGTTGGGTTCCTACCCGCAGATCAAGAAGTTATGAGCTGCCGCTGCAGTTTAGCTTGCCGCCGCGCGATAGGCGTCCTCTAAAATCTCTAACGAGGCTTGAACGACCTTGCATTTTCCCTCTTCATTAGGTAACACCATGGTGGGCCTGCCGTTTACAAATTTTTTGTCCTTCATCAGATAGGCGACGACTTCGTCAAAGGGTTTGTCGGGCCTGACGGGCAGGCCGAAAAACTCCAGCAAATCGAGAAGTTCGGCTAAGGTTTCCTGGCGGCATAGGTCGAGCATGACGGCCATGCGAGCGGCGACGACCAATCCGATGGCTACGGCGTCTCCGTGCTTTATTTCGCTGTATCCCGAAGATGCCTCCAAGCCGTGTGCCACGGTGTGACCCAGGTTCAGGCGCGTCCTTGCACCGGATGTTTCCTTTTCGTCTTCCTCGACGACCGAGGCCTTGAGCTTAATGCAGTGTTTTACCATCTTAAACAGGACGTCAGGATCCCTTGCAAGGATCGATCTTCTGTTATCCGAAAGCCAGCGGAAAAACTCGCGGTCCTCTCCAAGGCCGTATTTTATGACCTCTGCCATTCCCTGCCTGAACTCCTCGTCGGGCAGGCTCAGGAGACAATTGACATCGACGATGACGCAGCAGGGCTGGTGAAACGTGCCTACGAGGTTTTTGCCCTCGGGCAAGTTTACGGCTGTCTTTCCTCCGATGGAGCTGTCGACCTGCGCGATGAGAGTGGTCGGAATTTGTACAATATCTATGCCCCGCATCCATGTGGAGGCGGCAAAGCCCGCCGTATCTCCGACGCAACCTCCGCCTATGGCAATAATTAAGCCCTTCCTGTCTACTTCGCACCGGCTCAAGTTCTCGTAGATGGCCGAAACCTGACGCAGGGTCTTTCCTTCCTCGCCTCGGGGAAGGATGTGAAAGCCGCAAGTCTCTTTGATCTTCCTTGCAAACATCGTGAATGTCATGGGGTCGCTTATTATGAAGGGCTTTCCGCTGTGGATGTCAAGTAATGCCTCAAGCGTGCCGTTTAAGGCCTTATCTGAGGTGAGTATTCCTCTTCCAACGATAACGGGATAGCTTGCGCCTTTCGTTTTTACCTGCAGGGTCTCGCAGTTCCTGTTTGGCGTGTCATCGGTCACCTTCAGGCCAAGGCCGGTTACTATGAGTGAGGCAACCTGATCGACTAAGATCTCATCGGTCGACACGCGAAAGTGCGCGTCCTTGTAAGCATCGCGCCGCCTGTTTAGCAGTTCGGCAACGTTGTCTTCCTTTAGGAGCGGCCTTTTGCCCGGCTGGTTCGATGCCCGCTTTATTATGGTGTTTACGGCGGCGTCGAGCATTATTAGAGTGCCGTTTGCCATTATCTTTGCCTTGTTTTCGGGGTTGACGAGCACCCCACCTCCCAGGCCAACTATGACGTTTTTAAGCTTAAATGTCTCATCGAGCACACGCCTTTCAAGCTCGCGAAAATGGCCTTCGCCGCAGGTGGCAAATATTTCGGCAATGCTCATGCCTGTCATGGCCTCTATCAGGTCGTCGGTGTCCAGAAAGGGCAATCCCGTCAGCTCCGACAGCTTGCTTCCCACGGAGGTCTTGCCTGCCGCCATGAATCCCCCGAGGTACAACCTAAACGAAGTCCCCCTCAGGTCCGGTTTGTCCTTTTTTACCGTTTCAACCGTTTGGGTTACAGTTATGTCATGCATGAAGCATCCTCCTCGTCCTGTCTTGGTGTTGCCGAAAACGACCCTTTAGGTCTTCCATCCTGTCGCCGCCGAACTGCTCGCATATGATTTGTGCAAGCACCAGTGACGTCATGGCTTCCCCGACTACGCAGGCAGCTGGAACGACGCAGACGTCACCTCTTTCCACATGGGCAGCAGCTTCCTGTTTGGTCTGGACGTCAAAGGTGCGAAGGGGCTTTTTAAGCGTAGGAATTGGCTTTAATGCAGCGCGAACGAAGATGTCCTGGCCGTTTGTGACGCCGCCTTCTATGCCGCCGGCATTGTTTGAGCCGCGGTCCCATTGGTCGGATAGGAGGACGAATTCGTCGTGTACTTGGCTTCCGGGCTTTTTTGAAAGCTCGAAACCTCCCCCTATCTCGACGCCCTTGACCGAAGGTATTGCCATCAAAGCCTGAGCCAGGCGGCCGTCCAAGCGCTTGTCCCATTCGCTGTAGGAGCCTATGCCGGCCGGGACGTTTTTTGCTACGACTGCAAAGGTTCCGCCCAGCGAGTCGCCGTTTTGTCCCGCCTCGTCTATCGCCCTTCGAAGGCGGGCTTCCGCATCGCGTCCTGCAACTCCCATGTCTGAACTGCATGCCTCGGCCCATTCCTCGTCGCTTTTTGGCAAGTCTGCGGTTTCCGTTCCTATGGACGTAACGGCACTTCTTACGGTTATTCCAAGTTCGCTCAAAAAAGCTTTGCAGATGGCGCCGGCCACGGTCCAGGCAGCTGTCGCCCTCGCGCTTGCCCTTTCCAGGACATTTCTGGCTTCCTCGTGGCCGAACTTCGCCATGCCCGCAAAGTCGGCATGTCCGGGCCTCGGTCGCGTCACAGCCTTTTCTGCAGCCTGCACTTTGTTTACGTCAAAGGGGTCCATGACGTCTTTCCATTTTCCCCACTCGCTGTTTCGAAGGGCGACCCCGATCGGGTTTCCCGTCGTAAAGCCCCCCCTGACGCCTCCAAAGAATTCGAATTCGTCTTTCTCGAGCTTCATTCGCTCCCCGCGTCCGTATCCGCGCCTCCTGCGGGCAAGCTCTTGCTCGATAAGCTTATTTGATATTGCAAGGCCGCAGGGCATGCCTTCGAGGATGATAAGGTATCCCTTTCCGTGGGACTCCCCACAGGTTAACAAGCGCAGGCTCATGATGAAGCCTCCTCGATAGGCGTCTTTTGCGTAAGCCTCATAAGGTCTTCGAAAAAGCTGGGGTAGGATATGCCAACGCAGCCTTCGCCTTCCACATGAACCGGGCCTGCCGCGGCAAGGCCAGCGACGGCCATGGCCATTGCGACGCGGTGATCGCCGAAGCTGTTTGCCCTTCCGCCAAGAAGTTGTGATCTTCCCTCGATGATCCAGCCGTCATCCGTCTCCTGTATCCTGGCTCCAAGGGCTTTTAGGTTTATGGCCATGGCATGTATCCTGTCGCTTTCCTTTACCCGCAGTTCCCCTGCCCCCGTAACTTTGGTTGTTCCTTCTGCTTGGCTTGCAGCCACGGCCAACACGGGAAGCTCGTCTATGAGCGATGGCACCTCTTCGGGTGTAACGGTGGTGCCCCTAAGCCGAGAAGACCTTACGACTACGGTGGCCATCCCTTCTCCTCCGCTCAGGGTTTCATCCTCAATGGCGTAATCAAGTCCCATCCTTTCAAGCACCCTAAGAAGCCCTGTCCTGGTGGGATTTACGTTTACCTCTTTTATGCGAAGCTCGCTTTCTGCCGTTATGGCGGCGGCGACTATCCAAAAGGCCGCTGCCGAGAAGTCTCCCGGTATCTTCCAGCTTCCGCCCGGTATGAAGCTTGTAGGATACACCGTGACCTTGAGGCCGTCTTTGAGCACGGGAACGCCAAGGTGTTTAAGCATTATCTCGGTGTGGTCCCTCGTGGGAGAAGGTTCAATGACTGTCGTTGCGCCCTGTGCGCTCAGGCCGGCAAGCAGTATGGCAGTCTTTACTTGAGCGCTTGCCACCTGAAGGATGTGAACGCCGCCGCTTAGTTTCCGTCCCCTGACTGCTAGTGGAAGCCTTTCGCCAAAGTCGCGGCCGTCAATCTTTGCCCCCATGGCGATCAACGGTTTTACAACTCTTCCCATGGGTCGTCTTTTTAAGCTTTCGTCTCCCGTTACGACGGCAAATAAGTTGGGGATGCCCGACAAAAGTCCAAGCAAAAGCCTTGCCGTGGTGCCTGAGTTTCCCGCATCGAGCACATCTTTGGGCTCTTTCAAGCCTTCCGGTGCCTTTATACTGACCGTGGCAAAGGCCTCATCCCGATCTACGGTGCATCCCAACGCCTCAAGGCATGCCAGTGTGCTTGCGCAGTCCTGTCCCGGGGAAAAATTGGACACCTCTATGCCGTCCTTCGTCAGGGCGCCAAGGAAGGCCGCCCTATGCGATATGGACTTGTCGCCCGGCACGTAAATTTCGCCTTTAATTCCGATGGAAGGGTTAATTTCTATCATTTGTCTCACCTCGTTGCGCTAATAGCCCGTCTCTCGACTCTTTGGCCTCACCGGCAAAATTTAGTAAATCCTTTGGATCCATCTTTGACATCTCCGACAAAATATGTATGAAGTCCTTTATTGCCTGGCTTACAAAGCCTTTGTTCGTCTCCCATACGTCTGCGATGAGCCAGGGGGGACATGAAGCCACCCTGGTCGTATCTTTGAAACCGCCGGCTATGAACTTGGGGAGGTCTTTGTGTTTGGATGCCCTTGCTGCAGCAAGAGCTGTAAGGGCCGTGGCCAAAAACATGGGAAGGTGGCTTGTCACGGCCAGTATCTCGTCATGTTCCTCGGGGCTTATCATGACGGGTTTGGCGCCCAAAGCGCAGATCAACTCCCTGGCCAACTCTAAGGCGTTTTTGCTTGACGAAGCGGTTGGTACCAATCCGCAGACGGCCGATACGAAAAGGTCTGCCGATGCGTTGTCTATGCCACCTTTTTCCTTGCCTGCCATAGGATGAAGCCCTACGTATCTTTCCCTCCAGATGTCAGATAATTCCTTTGATAGCAGATGCTTGGTGCTTGCCGTATCCGTCACTGCCGTGAGATTGTCGCCCGAATGGAAAGCGATCCTTTGGCTTAAACGGACCATTTGGCCGGGGGGTGTGGCAAGTATCAAAAGATCGACTTGCCTGACCATTTGTTGAGGCCCGCATATTTCGGTGATTGCCTCAGATACAAGGGCGCGTTTCAGCACGTTTTCGTCACTGTCCCAGCCAAGTACGCTTTTCGTCCACCCGCATTGAAGCAGGCGTTTTCCCATTGAGCCGCCGATGAGGCCAAGACCAATGATGCCTACGCTGCTGCACTGCACTTTGAACACTCCAGAGATTTGCCCGAAATGGCTGAAAGCAGCCTCTTTATGGACTTCATGAGGTCGTCAAATTCCTCGAGATCCAGCGATTGATCTCCGTCGCTTACAGCTTCCTCAGGGTTGGGATGCACCTCTACGATGAGGCCGTCTGCCCCTGCAGCCATTGCTGCCAGGCTCATGCTCGGGACTAAAGCTCTGTCGCCGGTTCCGTGGCTTGGGTCGACTATTATGGGAAGGTGGCTCAAGCTTTTTATTAGAGGTACGGCGTTAAGGTCCAGGGTGTTGCGCGTCCTTTTTTCGAAGCTCCTTATCCCGCGTTCGCATAGTATGACGTTGAAATTCCCGCCCGAAAGTATGTATTCTGCAGCCTGAAGCCATTCGTCCACAGTGGCCATCATGCCCCGCTTGAGCAGAACGGGCTTATCGACCTTGCCCAGGGCCTTTAGTAGGGAGAAGTTCTGCATGTTGCGCGAGCCTACCTGCAGGATGTCTGCGTGCGGCAGCATCAGGTCGATGTCCTCGGGGGTCATGACTTCTGTGACTATGGGAAGGCCCGTCAGTCTTTTTGCCTCTGAAAGCAAGGCCAAGCCCTCGGCGCCCAAGCCCTGGAAGGAGTAGGGGTTGGTCCTCGGCTTGTAGGCGCCTCCTCTAAGCGCCATCGCTCCTGATTTCTTTATGGCCTGCGCCGTGCTTACAATTTGCTCCCTGCTTTCGACGGCACAGGGGCCTGCTATGACTAGGGCATTTCCGCCGCCGATGACCACTCCGGGGGCTATCTCTACGACGCTTTCGCCGTCCAACCATTCGCGGCTTGCAAGCGGGAACTGGGATTTGACTATGGTGAAACTGGCGACCTCGGGCATCTCCTGCAGCTTGCCTTCGTCCACGAGGCCCTCGGCCAGCACTATGGCTTGCGGATCTTCTTTGACGATGCGCGCAGAAATGCCTGCCTCATCTAACCTCATGAGCAGTCTTCCTGCCGATGCTCCTCTTTTTGTCGTTATTATTGCCCTTGTCAATGTCATTTCTTTCCCCTCCTTCTTTAAATAAAAAATCCGGGGTTCGGCCTTGAGACCTAACCCCGGATTCTCTTACTAATATGATACTTTACTTTACTGTACTACGATACTGCTTCCCACCCGGCGGTCGGTCTCCATAAGAAAATTGGCCAGAAGCGTAATAATAACGCCACTGGCCGTTGCTAAAGTAATAACCGCCGGATATGGAGGCGCACATGCAACTGATGGCACTGACACATTGCCCTGATGTGGCTAAGAAACGTTCACCTATCATCATTTAGCGCCTCCTCCATTTCGCAAAGTTTTAGGTTGACAATTATGTTATACGACATGTCATAGTTTGTCAACAAGGGTTTTTCAAAAAAGCCTCCAAGTCAAATGTATTATGGGGCAAGCTTGTTTATCTAAAATTCAAAATTTTACTTGACAAGCATTATACACATAGTATTATTACTTACAATAACTTTACTGACTTGTTCTTTTGATGAAGGGGCGGCGTAGCAAGTGGCTGAGTTGAAAGCAAATTTAGACTTCAAGCAAGCAAACAAAACTCGTTTTCGACAAGCTGAAAGGGCCGTTAAAGCGGTTAAGGATATGATTTTTGAAGGCAAGTTCAAACCCGGTGAGCCTTTAAGCGAGGTTTTGTTAGGCGAGGCATTGGGAATGAGCCGTACGCCTGTGCGTGAGGCCATAAATCGCCTTGCAAGCGAAGGCCTCCTTAAGATTATTCCGGGTAGGGGAGCCATCATAGCGGAATTGACAATTGAAGACTTCAAGGAAATTAACGATTTGCGTCTAGTATTGGAGCCCTTGGCGGCTGAAACGTCCATAAAGTATTTGCCTAACGATGAGATTGAACGACAAAAGAATATATGGAAAACCTTTCTGGAAGAGCTTCGCAGAGGCGAAAATATATCTCCCGTTGTGCTCTCTAAAGCAGATATGAACCTGCATTCGTCCATTTTGGATTATTGTCAAAATAAACGCTTAAAAAACTTCTTAAAAGTGCTTAGATCTCAGATATATCAATATCTTTTAGTTTGTTGGAAATTTCAGGAATTCAGCGAAGACACCATATCGCAGCATTTAGATATCATTTATTGCCTTGAAGCACGCAGTATTGAAGATCTTAAAGGTGCCCTGCGGGCTCATATTATGTTTAACAGTCGATATATACTCTGCAGCGAGGCGGACTGAGGTGCAGTTTACGGTTCCTTTCGGAAAATTAAACCTACAATTTAGTGTCCCGAGTAAATTAGATATTGCCTTTACCGGAGATATGCGTCCAGTTGCCCCCATTTCGAATATAAAGAAAGCCATACATGAACAGCTTGATTATCCGATTGGAACGCCGTCTCTCGGCGAAATGGCCAGAGACAAAAAGAACATTGTGATATTGATAGAAGATAACACTAGGCATACGCCTCTTCAAGATATACTTCCGATTCTTATTGAGTATTTAAATGGTTTTGATGTTCACGATAGCGACATTTCATTTCTTGTGGCCCTGGGGACTCATCGTCTCATGACCCAAAACGAGATGGTCGAAAAAATCGGCATCGACCTCTATAAACGTTTTCGCGTGTTTCAGCATGATGCTGCAAATTATGACGAGCTTGTCGACCTGGGATATGTCGATGCAGACGGATACAACATTCCGGTTCATGTGAACAGAATTGCGGTCGAGGCGGATTTGCTGATAGGAGTGGGAGATATAGTCCCCCATTCGGATGCAGGATATTCCGGAGGATCCAAAATAATCCAGCCGGGCGTTTGCGGATTTGCAACTACAGCTGCTACACATATTGCAGCAGCTCTTTTGCCTGAAATTCCTTTAGGTATGGCAGAAAACCCTTGCAGGCTCGGAATGGATCAGGTGGCTAAAAAGGTCGGTCTTTCTTTCATATTAAATATCGTAAAAAATTCGGAAGGACAGGTAATTGCTGTTTTTGGTGGAGATTTTATAAAAGCTCATCGCGAAGGCATTGCTATTGCTAAACTAGCTTACGGTGTGAAAATACCCAGGCTTGCCGATATAGCAGTAGTTAGCTCCTATCCTTGCGATCTGGATTATTGGCAGGCAAACAAAGGGCTTATTTCTGCGTACTTTGCAACGAAACCCGGCGGCATCATCATATTTGCGACACCGTGCTATGAAGGGCTGGAACACAACCATCCTAAATTAAGAGATTGGCTCAAGCTGACTTTTAGGGATGCCCTTGCAAAGGCCAAAACCATCCGACCGGAAGACTTGGAAGAAGATCTTGTCGCTGCTGACATTGCTATGTGCAATGCCAGGATCAGAGAAAAGTGTAAGGTTTTTATCGTAACAGATGGTTTATCCGATGAAGACATAGATATTTTGGGCTACGTGCGTTTTCCGACTATACAATCTGCATTAGACGAAGCGTTAAGGCTTTCTTCCGGAAGCGATTTAGGCATTTTGCCCAAAGGTGGAATTTCACTGCCAATTTTAAGTGATGAAATAAACGGAAATATAAGATGATCATAGGTGTGATATAAAGGCCTTGGTCGCTTGGAAGGAGCGAAAAAAATGTTTCTTGCGGATGACGAAAAGAGGATGCTTGATGGAGATTATGGTCCCGGAGTGCAGAAAGCGATGGAGCTTTTGGTTGCTTTGGGCAAAGCCTTTGACGCGGAAAGGCTTATACCGGTATCCCGCACTCATGTAGCTCTAAGCGGCCAGGAAGGTGACACGTATTGGTGCACTATGCTTGCCGACGGAGGGGCCAAATGTAAAATTGCGCCTACAACAAATCCGGCTTGGGATGTCAATGCTCTTTCCAAACGGTTTGAGGTGACTGAGGCTGAGCTTGAACTTGCCGTTAGAACCATTGATGCATATAGAAGAATCGGTGCCGTGTTGTCGTTTTGCTGTACTCCTGAACTGGAGAGCAACGTTCCGGTTTTCGGGGAGCATGTTGCTTTTTCTGAGTCGAGCGCGACGCCTTATGTCAACTCGGTTTTAGGAGCCAGAAGTAATCGTGAGTCTTCGGTGAGTGCTTTGGCGTCAGCTGTAACCGGAAAAACCCCATTATATGGTCTTCATCTTAGTGAAAATAGGGTGGGCCAGTTTATGGTGATAGTCGAGGCTGAGATGAGGGACCCGTATGATTGGGGTATCCTCGGGTGGTACATAGGAAAATTTGCTGGAAATCGAATTCCTGTTATCCGAGTCGTGAATATGAAACAACGCCCTGCGCCTGAGGATCTTTTGTATATGGGTGCGGAAATGAATACCAGCGGTGCTGTTCCAATGTATCATATTGAAGATGTCACCCCTGAAGCTCTTATGCAAAAACATCTTCCGGCTGGCAAGGCATTCGATGTCGAACTTGTCGTTGGAGATAGGGAGCTAAAAGATCAACAGGAAGAATTATTTGAAAAAATAGGTCCGATAAATCTCGTCATGTTGGGGTGCCCCCACTACACATATGCACAGATTAGAGAGGTTGAGCATTTGCTGAACGGCAGACATGTAAAGAAAGGGGTGGATTTCTGGATATTGACTTCTTTTTATACTCTGGAATTGGCAGCTCGCTCCGGCGAGAGGGCCCGCCTTAAGGACTTAGGTGTCGAACTGGTGGCAGATACCTGCATTGACGAACCGTGCTGGAAATCGTTTGAAGGCGGCTTAGGGATGACGGATTCTCCAAAATGCGCCTATTACAGGAAAAGACGAGGACAGCCCTTTGTAGTGCGAAGGTTGCATGATTGTATAGAAGCTGCCGTTGAACAGGGAGGGCGGTAGATAAAATGACTTGCAATAGTGCCATAAAATATCGCTGTCGTTCCATCGTTAGGGGTACCGCCTCGGGAGAAGCCGTCCTTTCAAAAGAGCCCATGTGCTTTTATCTGTGCGATCCCGATACCGGTATAGTCATAGAGGAGAATCATCCGCTTTTTGGCAAATCCGTAGCAGGCAAAGTACTTGTGCTCCAGTCTGGCAAGGGTAGCTCTGTGGTTCAAGTCGACGGCCTATATCAGCTCATGTCAAAGAAAAATTTGCCAGCTGCCATAATAGTTAGGGAGATCGAACCGGTTCTCGTTTCTGCAGCAGTGGTAGTAAATGTAGTTTTAGTAGATAAAATGGAAAAGGATCCTTTTGAAGTTATTCAAGATGGGGATTACGTTGAAGTTGATGCAAACAGCGAAATAGTTACAGTAAATAAAAATTAAGTAAAGAAGAGGGGGAGTGTTTTATGAAAGCAAAGCAGTGGTTTGGTTTGTGTTTAGCGGTGCTATTTTTGGTTATTTTCGCCTTTCCCGTATTTGCTGCACAATACACAATTAAGATAGGAACCATTCAGCCCGAAAGTCATCCCGATTGTGTCCTAATGAGGGAGATCTTTCAAAAATACGTGGAAGAGAATTCCGGCGGGAGGATAAAGGTCGAGCTATACCCCAACGCTCAAATGGGAGGAGATAGAGAGATGGCAGAAGCGGTTCAGGTGGGGATTCTTCAGATGGCCCTGCCTGTGACGTCTATTACTGCAAACTTCGAAAAGAGTTTTAATGTAGTTGAACTGCCCTATCTTTTTACCACAAGGGAGTCGGCATTTAAAGCCCTCGACGGGGAACTGGGCAAAGAGCTCGACAATAGGTTGCTCAGGACGGGAATGATGAATCTGGGTTATTTTGAGAATGGATTCAGGCATATAACCAATAATAAGCGACCCATTTATAGCTTAAGCGATTTGAAGGGATTGAAGATAAGGACCATGGAAGTTCCGCCACATATTGCTTTCTTTAAAAAACTTGGCGCTAATCCAACCCCCATGAGCTTTGGCGAGCTTTATACGGCATTGCAACAGGGAACTGTCGATGGCCAGGAAAACCCGATAGTCCTAATTCATGACAGCAGGTTTTACGAAGTACAGAAATACTGTTCTCTGACAGGGCATGTATTTTCTGTAGTGCATATCTTAGCTAACAAGTCCTTTATGGACAGCCTTCCTGCCGATTTGCAACAGGTCGTAAAAGAGGGTGCCAGAAGGTTTATTTCCAAACATCGCGAGGTTATGCCCCAAGAGGAACAAAAGCTAATAGTAGAGCTTCGCAATAAAGGTATGCAGATAAATGATCTTACACCTGAACAAAAGAAGCCATTCGTTGAAGCTGCTCATTCTATCTATAACCAATTTAAAGGCGAAATAGGTGAGGATGTCATATCTCTGGCTGAGAAAGTAGCAAAATAAAATAGGGCAAGATTTGTATAAAGGGGCTCAACGTAAAGGTACGTATAAAGAAGCTACGTGGGCCCCTTTGCGCAAGGGGGCATTAGGATGAAGCCGCATTCTTTAAATTTGAATATATTTAGCAAGGTCGAAGAATACTTCCTTGTTGGCAGCATGGTCGTCAGTGTTTGTGTGGTATTTCTTCAGGTCGTCATGAGATACGTATTTCAGAACTCCCTTACGTGGAGCGAGGAGCTCGCCAGATACATCTTCCTGTGGCAATGCTGGATAGGAGCCAGTTATGCCGTCAAGAAAGGCAGTCATATTCGAGTCGAAATTTTACCCAACAAATTTTCTGGCAAAAAGAAAATAATATTTGAAATGATAATTACATTAATATGGTTTTCATTTACTATATTTTTAGCCTATACTGGAACATGGATCACGACCCATGTCTTTAGTAGCGGACAAATGTCGCCCGCAATAAGGATTCCTATGGGATATGCCTATGCCTCTGTGCCCGTTGGGTGTTTTTTGATGATAATCCATTTAGTTGAGGATCTTGCCGGTTTAATCCAAAAGTATAGGCAAGGGGAGGTCGTATAGATGGAAGCGCTACTGCTATTTGGACTTCTTGTGCTTTTTATCTCGCTAAGTGTCCCTATCGGAGTGACAATCGGATTAGCCACGGCGATATGTCTTGTTGCCACTACAAATATCCCCCTTGTCTTGATAGCACAAAAATCTGTTACAGGGCTTGATTCGTTCCCGCTTCTAGCAATTCCCTATTTTATCTTAGCCGGTGCTTTGATGCTTGAAGGCGGGATATCTAAACGTCTTGTCGATTTGGCTGACAGTTTGCTTGGCTTCGTTACCGGCGGCCTTGCCATGGTAACTGTGTTGGCGTGTATGTTTTTTGCCGCCATCTCAGGATCGGGTCCGGCAACGGTATCGGCAATAGGGTCTTTCATGATCCCCGCGATGAAGGAGCGGGGATACGATTCAGGGTTCGCTGCGGCTTTGGCTGCTTGTGCAGGTACCATAGGAGTTATAATCCCTCCTAGCATCCCCTTTGTAATATATGGCGTCGTGGCTCAAGTTTCGATAGGCGATATGTTCATTGCAGGAATTATACCCGGCATAATACTCGGCGTCGCCTTGATGTTAGTGTGTTATTTAGTCTCTTTAAAGAAAGGATATCGTGGAAGTGGACAAAAGCCGTCCATTAAAACTGTTGGCAAGGCATTCAGGGAAGCAATATGGGCATTAATAATTCCTGTAATAGTCCTGGGCGGCATATACGGCGGAATATTTACACCGACCGAAGCAGCTGTTGTGACAGTTGTGTATTCCTTTTTTGTGGGCAAATTTATCTATAAGGAGCTTACACTAAAAAAGATTTATAACTGCTTACTCGATTCTTCATTAGTGAACGGTGTTACCCAGTTCATGATCGGGCTTTCCATGGCCTTTGCCTCTTATCTTGCATTGGCTCAAATACCTACTACCGTTGCCTCATGGCTAGCAGGGTTATCCAATACCCCATGGATAACCCTTACCATTATCAACATTTTCTTGCTTATATTAGGATGCTTCGTTGATAACATTCCTGCTGTTATTATCCTTACACCAATATTGCTTCCCATAGTAAAACAACTCGGCGTCGATCCAATACATTTTGGTTTGTTTTTGACGGTAAACCTTGCCGTTGGCTTCGTGACGCCCCCTTATGGCATTAACCTGTTCGTAGCTACTGCCATTTCGGGAGAGAGTATAGAAACCATTTCTAAGAACTTGCTGTATTTCATAGCGGCTGTGATTTTGTGCGTGTTTCTTTTTACAAATATCCCTGGGCTATCCTTATGGCTAGTTAATATTCTCAGGTAAGGCAAACCTCAGGGTAAGAAAGCAACTACCCTGAGGTTAATTTGTTCGGGCGTTTCAAATGCTTTAATCAAATCTTGCCCATCTGAGTTCTGGGGAAATTCTACCGTAAGGGGCAAAATTTGCCCCCTTTACTGCTGCCCAATTCTGATTGCCGTAGTCGTAATGCCACCATTCGTCTGCGTAATTTGTAAAATTAGATTCAACCATGGCATTATATAACATTCTCCTGTTGAATAAATATCTCTTTTCCTCTGGCATTAGTTCTCCGTTTTTTAGTTTTTTTTCAAAGTAATGAGTGACAGAACGCTCTGATGTTTCGTCGAACTCGGCGCCCATGGGGCATAAAAGTCCGCATTCGTCAACAAGCCCGATATCGACTGCTCCGCCTGTCATATGAGGAGAAACCTTACCAGGGTCATTTTTAGGAGGAGATACAAAGCGAGAGGCCAGTTTAAATATCGTTTCGTCATCTTCCTCTTGATTGATACTATTACGCTTTATCTCTTCAGAATACCTTAAAAAGAGATCCTGTTGCACTTTAAATGGCCTCCAAGCGTCGAAGATTACCAAACGATACCCCTTGGGCAGCAAACTGGCAGCTTTGCAGAGGGCAACAAATGTCCCCTCCCTTAGAAAGCATTCCGGTATAGCTCCATTGATGCCTTGTATAAAATACTGGGGCCTGCATAGAATTTTATCCGGCATGTAGCTGGCTGGGATCAACTTTTCTCCCGATTCTTTTATGGGTACTTGCCATACTTCTTGCCACTTGATGCTATCGGCGATTGGAATAGGAGATTCGAGCATGTTTTATCTTCTCCTTCAATATAACTAGTATCAAAGCCCCAAAGCCTTGGGTATATATATTGTTATAATCGGAAACAGAATGATTAAAACGAGAACAACAATTGAAACGGCTATGAAGGGCCAAATGAACTTTAGCTCCTCGCTCAGCGGCACCTTGCCGACGGCCGAAACTATGTAATTGCAAGCACCCATCGGAGGGGTTACCAAGGCGATAGTTACGTTTAGCGTCATGACGATGCCGAAATGCAGCGGGTCAATGCCTGCCTGCATTGCCAGCGGATAAAATATGGGCGTAAGAAGCGTCAGGGTTGCCACTTCCTCCATGAAGCAACCCACCACGAATATGATGGCGCTGAAGGTCAACATGAGCATAATGGGACTTGAGGTAAGTCCGGCTTCAGCTAACAATCCTGCAAAGTGCTGGGGTATTTTTTCCCATTTAAGCAGCCATCCGACAGCCTGGGCAGCACCCATGATTAAAAATATGGAGCTGGTCGTCCGTACCGTCTCATACAAAGCCTCGAAAATTCCCCTTTTGTCGAGCCTTTTGGTGTGAAACAATCCTATAAAAAGACAGTAGGCGGCAGCCAATGCCCCAGACTCCGTCGGGGTAACTATGCCGGTAACTATGCCGCCGATGATGATTATGGGCGCCAGCAAACCGAATATTGACTGGGTCAGTATGCTTTTTGCCTGAGATCTTTCCTCGCCGCTTGAGACCGGGGCGCCGTATCTGAATGAGTAAAAGTAATTCATGACCGCATAGGCCAAGCCCAAGGACAACCCCGGAACGATACCCGCGGCAAACAGGCCGCCTATCGATGTGTTGGTCATGGAGGCGTAAATGATCATGAAGATCGAGGGCGGTATTATGGGCCCTATGAGAGAGCTTGCCGCGGTCAAACCTGCCGCGTACCCTTCGTTGTAGCCTTCCTTTTTCATAGCAGGTATCAGGATCGAAGAGAGAGCAGATGCATCTGCTGCAGCAGATCCATTAACGCCTGCCAGTATTATGCCTGCCACTATGTTGACGTAGCCCAGCCCGCCGCGTATGGAACCCACCAAGAGCTTGGAAAAGTCTATCAGTTTGTCCGTAAGGCCTGACCTGTTCATCAATGAACCTGCCAGGACGAAGAAGGGAATTGCCATCAGAGTGAAGGAATCCATACCGCCAAACAGCTGTTGGCTTACGACACGAAGGAGTGAGGCGTCGCCCAGTACCGCTATCCCGGCAAAGGCGACAGATAGCAATGAAAGGTAAAGTGGAAGGCCTATCAGCATAAGAAAAAAGAAGAAAAGCAGTAAAAGAAGAAGGCTCATCTCTCATCCGCTCCCATGTCTTTTCTGTAGATGACAAATTCCACAAGCAGTATCCCCAATCCTACCGGAAGAGAAAGCAGCGGTATCGTTTTTGGAATTTTTAAGCCCATCGTTCTCATGTTCCAGACTCCCATGGCATTGTGCGCGCCAAAATAGACGATCAATATCAACACAGTTACGCCGATGATGAACTTAAGCGCGTTAAAGATGTGCTGCAGTTTTATCGGCAACCTTGGCAGGATGAAATCTATGGCCATCATATCTCCTCGGACATGGGCGCAGCTTGCTCCCACCATGACCATCCATATCAATGTGTAACGCGCCAACTCCTCTGTCCAGATAAAGGAAGTATGAAATAGGTATCTTGTGATGACGCCCGTGAGTATGTCACATATATTCAGGGCCAAAAGCGAGCATGAGACGTAAGCACATGCCCGCTCTATGGCCATAGACATCTTATACAAGATATCTCTTGACATATTGCATGGTCCTTACTTTGCGGCCTCATTTGCGGCCTTTGCGTCTTCCAAGGCCATATTGAGCCACTTCTCATCGACAGTGGACTTAAGCCATTCGATGTAAGCGGGTTGACCTTTTGCTCTAAAGGCGTTCATCTCGTTTGCCTTGGGAGCATAGACCTTCATGCCCTTTTCCTCGAGGAAGTTTATCTGTTTTGCGTCTTGTGATTCTACCATTTGCCTGGTCATCACGTTGGCTTTGTGGGCAGCTTCGACAATGACCTTTCTGTCAGCTTCGGGTAGCCCATCGAAGAGGTCGCCGTTTGCCACCAAAAATTGGTCGGAATATTGAATGTTGGCCAAAGTCATATATTTTTGCACTTCATAAAGGCTCCCTATGATGATGTATGTAGCTGGGTTCATTTGGCCGTCCACCACGCCGGTCTTCAATGCCATATAAAGCTCCGTCCAAGGAATGGGGATGCCGCTTGCGCCAAAGGCTTTGTAAAGTATTACCTGACCTTCGTCCATTGCCCTGAATTTGAGTCCCTTAAAGTCGTCAGGGCTTTTGATCTCGCGTTTGGAGTTAGTAAAGGCAAGAAATCCGCCTTCTTCTACCGCCTCAAGCAACACGGCACCGGTGCGTTTTTTGAACTCCTCCTTTACCTTTGCCCAATATCTGCCGGAGTCAAAGAATTTATGGGCCGCCTTGTAGCTGTCGAACATAAAAGGAACAGAGGCAGCGTAAAGTTCAGGCAGCACGGGAGCCATGCCGGCGTATGACGCTACATTTATGATTGGCTGGTTAAGCCCGCTTTTCGTTAATAGCTCCATGCGTTCCTCTTCTGAACCCAGCTGGCTGTCGGGATAAAGCTCGATCTTTATTTTGTCCTGAAGTTTTTCCTCGACAAGCTTTTTGAAATTGACGGCATAATAGTGAACAGCGTTATTTACCTCGTCAGGTGGGCCATTGTATGACATCTTGATGGTCAAAGCCTTTGCCATAGCATTTCCTGATATTGCTAGCATGAAAATGATGACAAACAAACATATGACGACACGCCTCATATCTACCACTCTCCTTCTGTATTTTTATAGCAGAAACAAGTTGGAACCATTATAATTAATCGGGATCTCATTGGTCAATGCCGCAGCGTTTGCTGAGCATTTTTTAAATATCCCCTTGCATTTTATGTTTGTGATTGGTATACTGCTAGCCAAAAGATCAATAGGCAATGGTAGACTCAAATTTAGGAGAATTTAGATGATTTTAGACAGAATACGTGATCATGCAGACGTAAAAAGAATATACGGAGATTGGTGGTGGCGTTAAAGCCGCCGCCGTAGCTCTTATTGGGGCCACGGGGCGATAAAGTTCGCTTGCGTGGCCCTTAATTTATTTAAAGCTGACGCTAATAAGAGGGCCATGTAAATGGCCCTCTTAATTTTTTAGGGGGGATGGAATGATGGTCGATTTAAAGGTGGTCGTGGAAGAAGTTAAAGGTTTTTGCGATCTGCCCATGAAGCCCGGGGATTACTTCGAGGTCAGAGGAAGCGCAATAGTCATACCAGAAGGGGGAAAGGTATGCCTGTGGGCGCTTCAAAGTTTGATGCCGCTTTTGCCGCTCAAGCAAAGAAACATAGCCGAAGACAACGATTGGGTTCCCCATACGGACAAGATCGTTTGCCCGGATCCCAAGGGGGGAGTGGTTTATCGCATCGAGCCGCTGGGTGGCAGTAATTCGAATCTAAAGTCAAAATCACAAAATCTGCCCGTTCGCATAGTGGCTGATCCATCCAAATGTGTGGGATGCAGGGTCTGCGAACTGACATGCAGCTTTGCCCATGAAGGGGTTTACGGCCCCGACATGTCGCGCATAAGGGTAGAAAAGGATGAAACGATTGGCAAAGACGAGCCTATAGTGTGTCACCAATGCGGCACGGCAAGATGTATGTTGGCATGCCCCGTAGGAGCGCTTAAAAGGAATCCCGCTACAGGGGCAGTAGAGGTTGACGGCGATATATGTATAAAGTGTAAAACCTGCGCCAGGGCGTGCCCCTTTGGAGCGATAAGGTTTAATCCCAAAAGCGGACTTCCCATGATATGCGACCTCTGCGGAGGGGATCCCAAGTGCGTCAAGGAATGCACAGCTAAAGCCCTGGAAGTGCGCGAAAGGTAGGTGTCATGCCGTGAGAAGTTCATACAGAAACAAGGTTTTGGATGTAGACCTTACGAACGGGACTGCAAAGGGGGAGCCGCTTGCAGGCGGTTTGATCGAAATGTACCTTGGAGGCAGAGGATTTAACGTCAGAAGGTTTTTCGAGGAGGTCCCCCTTGACGTCGATCCGTTAGGTCCTGAAAACGCTCTTTATATCGGCATAGGCCCGCTGGAAGGAACCTCCTTTCCGGGAAGCTGCAGAGTCAACTTCACCGCAAGGTCTCCTCAGACGGGACTGCTTGGCGATTCAAATGCCGGCGGTTTCTTTGGGCCTGAGCTCAAATACGCAGGCTTCGATCAGGTGGTACTGCGCGGCAGGGCCTCAAAGCCCGTGTATCTTTTCATCCATGATGGCGTGTGCGAATTGCGCGACGCCTCAAGCTTAAGGGGAAAGGATATTCCCGACACTCAGAAGGCCATTATAAAGGAGTTAGGAGACAGCCGCGTGCAGGTGGCTGCCGTGGGTCCTGCGGCCGAAAGCGGAGTTAAGTTTGCAGGGATCTTTTGCAACTTGGTGCGTGCCGCCGCAAGGACAGGCATGGGAACGGTGCTTGCCTCGAAAAACGTCAAGGCCATAGCCGTGCGGGGAACGATTCCGGTAGAGGTCGCCTTGCCCCAAGTGTTCGACGATCTGGTTGCCGAGATAAAAAAGGAGATACTGGTCCACCCTCAGTACAAAGGCAGGGTTTACCTGGGCACGACGGCATTGATGTCCTCATTGAACCAATTAGGCTGTCTGTGCACCCGCCATTACCAAACAGGAAGGTTTGAGGCAATTCATCAGGTCAGCGGAGAAAGACTTGCCGATACCCTAAAAATCAAGGGGAAGGCCTGCTTTTCCTGCATCATCCCCTGCAGCAGATATGTCCGCATCGAAGAGGACGGCAAGACTATTCTGGCAAGCGAAGGTCCGGAATTCGAAGGGCTTGCGGCCTTTACGTCGAAGGTCGGGAATCCCAACCTAAAGGAAGGACTCATAGCCGTGGATATGTGCAACCGCATGGGAATGGACGTGATCACCACATCCGAAGCCATAGCTTTTCTGATGGAACTTTACGAGAGGGGCGACATATCGAGCTCTGATGTAGACGGCCTTGATCTTTCCTTTGGAAACATGCAGGCGGTATATGCATTGATCGAAAAGATCGCTCGCAGGGAAGGCATAGGCGATCTGCTGGGTGACGGTGCCATTGAGGCAGCCGAGAAATTAGGGGTAGGAGAAGATCTGGTGATGCACGTGAAGGGTTTGGAGATATTCAAGGCGGACCCAAGAGGCCTTAAGGGTTATGCCCTCGGCCTTGCCGTGGCAAGCCGTGGCGGAGATCACTTGAGGTCTGAACCGTCATTTGAGTTCAGCGAGGATGCGGAAACCGCCAAAAGATTGTATGGGACAGAAGATGCTGCCTTTAGGCTCAAGTACAAAGGCAAGGGCAAGGTCGTCAAGGACTTCGAAGAGCGATGCGCCATCGCCGATTGCCTGAACGCCTGCAAGAACACCCTGGTGAACATGGAGATACTGTCCTATGACAGGATGTCGACACTGCTTCATGCAGCAACGGGCATAAAGATGGATCCGGAAGATATCAGGCTTATAGGCGAAAGGCTTGTGAACCTCGAAAGGATGTACCTCGTCCTGCATGGCGTTACGCGCGCCAATGACACATTGCCGAAGAGATTTACCGAAGAACCCCTGCCTGAAGGAAGCGGTCCTTCTGCGGGCAGCGTAGTCGAGCTTGAGCCAATGCTTGACGAGTATTACGAGGCAAGAGGATGGGACAAAGACAGCGGCATTCCCAAGGACAGCACTTTAAAGAGGCTGGGCATCTCGGGTTTGGTCGACGGAGCATTGAGGAGACCTTCAAATAGAAGCCAATTTGAGGAAGACTTGGTTTTAGGGAGGTAATCGACATGAAGGAAAACAAAAAGGAAATCTTAAGCGGTTCGGGAGCGCTTGTGAGGGAGCTTGGCAAATTGCAGGGATACGCCACGTTGATAGGCGTATTGATAGGTTCGGGCATATTCGTCGTAATAGGTACGGCCGGAGGCATGACCGGGCCGTCAGTGCCTTTGTCTTTTCTTGCCCTTTATCCCGTAATACTGTCGACGGCCATGGCCTACATGGTGTTTTTGAGTACGCCCTTGGGAGAAAGGCCGGGTGGTGCTTACCTTCACATACAGGAGACCTTCGGAAAGACGTATCCCGCCTTTATGGCCGTATGGTTTCAGTGGGTTGCCTTCATGGGAGCTCTGGGGGTGCTGTCGCTGTCCTTTGGAGAGTACACAACGTTTTTCGTCAAAGGGGCAAACCCCGTTGCAGTAGCTTGCGGAATACTGCTCCTGTTTTACGTGGTAAATCTTGTTGGGGTCAAATATTATGGGAATGTCCAGACGGTCATGTGCTTTATACTGCTTGTTTCCATCGTAATTCTGGTCGTGCCCGGATTGTTTCATGTGAAAGCGACAAATTACAGGCCGCTTTTTCCCTTCGGACTGAAGGGCTTTTTGGCTTCCCTGGCACCGCTTTTCATGTCCTATGCGGGCTTTGAGGCGTTGGCTCAGGCTGCCGGCGAGACAAAGGAAGCAAGAAGCACGTTGCCGATGGTGTTTTTCAAGGGTATAAGCCTTACCGTTGCGATATACGTGATCATGGCCTTCGTAGCCTTCGGCGCACTGCCTTACGGCGAGCTTGCCAGGTCGAAATCGGCTATGGCCGACGTGGCTGCCACGTATTTGCCCTTCGGTGCGGCCGGTGTTGTGGCATTGGGAGCTCTTATGGCGTTTACGACATCCATTAACGCAACCCTTATGGCTCCCCCCAGGGTTCTTTTGGTGTTGGCCGAAGACGGAGTAATACCCCCTCTTTTATCCAGGGTACATCCGAAGTTTCATACTCCCCATGTAGCCCTTACCATAAGCACGCTTGTGGCGCTGGCTCTCATTTTGACGAAGACTTTGGATTACATCCTTGCCGTTACCCTACAATCCATTTTTATACTTTACATCATTCACGGCATTGCTTTAATATCCCTCCCCTTCGTAAACAAAAAACTGTACGACAGCGCCCTGTTTCGCCCGGGAAAACTTATGATAGTAAGCTGCGGGCTGTTTTCGGTTTGTTGTATGATAGCCTTTAGCTACAGGATGATCATTCAAACGTGGCAGTTGATCCTGATCTGTGCCGTTGTGGGAACGGGGGTATTTATATACGGCCTGGCAAGGAATTTTCGAGGCGAAAGGGTTTTGAAGGGAGCCGAAAAAAGCTGATATCGTACGGCGAACTGCAGGTTTGGCGCGATGAGGCTCATTTTATGGATGCTCAAAGGACGTTGATCTTTATGTCGATCTCGCAATGTCGATCTCGCAAGTTGATAGTGCAGTAATTAGTTTATGTTGCATATGACTTGCATGAGAGGAGCGGCGTCTGTTGCAGTTTATAAAAAGATTTGCTCGTAATGTCAAAATATCGTTGAGCCCTTCATTTGTCGGCAAAGGACCGACAAAGAGGGATTGCAAAATAATTGCAGTTGCCTTGCTTCTGGGTTTCCTTTTTTGTCCCTTGAAGCTTGAAGGCCTTGAAAGTGTATCCTTTAAGGCCTCGCAGAACCCATTTTATTACTTAAACGACAAATTCGATCAGCCCGTATTGCCCGGCCGCGAGCAGGAAGTAAGGGCTGATCGTGCAAGGGGCAGGTTTTTTCTTCCCTGGACGGAGGAAGTCTTTAGACATTCAAAAGAGGATTTGCTTTGGCCATTTAAGGCATACCTTCCGGGTCGGGTTTACGATGAAGCAGGAACTTTACGTCCAAAGGGCTGGTTTGAGGAACTGTACGATAAGGCCAACGTTGGAGCTTTTGGCAGCGTAAATGCTCCGGGAGTAACGCTTGCGGAAGCCGACTTGAGGTTATTCCCCACGTGCGAGCCGGCTTTTCTGTCGCCCGATCTTCCCGGGGAGGGGTATCCTTTCGACTACGGACAGGTGTCTCATGTAAACGCAGGAGAGCCGATCAGGATCTCACATTTTTCCGCCGACAGCCTATGGGCTTACGTTGAAACTTCCTTTGCCGCGGGCTGGATCGACGTCGGCAAGATAGCTTATGTAAATAAAGAGGCGATCAAAAAGTGCTTGCAGATGCCGATGGCTGTAGCAGTAAAGGATAATAAAACAGCGAGCGAAGACGGCCGTATTCTTTTTAACGTCAAAGTTGGCGCGCTTTTCCCGCTAAATAAGGAGTTGCTTTACGAACTTGAAGTGCTTGTGCCCACGGGCAAAGACAAAAAGGGGTTTGCCATGTTCGACTGTGTTCGCCTGCCCAAGGAAACGGTAAAGAGGTGGCCTGTAGAGTTTACCCAGTGGAACGCTGCCACGCTCATAAAGGAGATGATAGGGGAAAGCTATGGCTGGGGAGGTCTGTTTGGCAAAAGGGACTGCTCGGCCACTACCAGGGACTTCTTTTTGCCCTTCGGCGTATGGTTGCCCAGGAACTCAAGGGCACAGGCAGAAAGCGGATCGTTTATCTCCCTTGACGGGTTGACAGCCCCCCAAAAGGAAAAGCTCATAATCGAGAGGGGAACTCCCTTCGCTAGCTTGCTTTACAAACCCGGCCATATCATGCTTTACGTCGGCACTTACAGGGGAAAGCCCGTAGTTTTTCACAACCTTTGGGGCATAAAGACGTACGTCAAAGGCAAGGAGGGCCGTTACGTCATAGGTCGTTCGGTGTTAAGCACCCTTGATATCGGAAATGGTTTTCCGGATATAAGATCAGAGGACCTTTTGATCAACAACGTAACGGGACTGACTAATTTGCTGTAAGCGCTTATTTTTGCGTGAAGAAATACCGAATTGATATTATAATAATAAAATGATCTCCACAATTTTTTATCAACGATCTCCAGTTGTTAAATAGCTTGTTCGTGTAGAGTTGCCTGTTCATTGAAATATGATTTAAAAGCTTAATGCTTGATATTACTATTTTAGTAGCCATATGAACTAATTGTTGTTGATTCTCTTTTTTACTTGACATTGGGGATGTTCAGATATATGATTTGCAAGAACGGATATATATATCCGTTAATTTGGGGGTGTTCCTATATGGAAATACCGCTGTTGGACGTCAGGGATCTGAAGACCTATTTTTACATTGAAGATGTTGTCATTCCAGCGGTGGATTCCGTGAGCTTTATCGTTCGACCTGGCGAAACATTAGGAATAGTTGGAGAATCGGGATCAGGCAAAAGTGTGACAGCCCTCTCGATAATGCGTTTAATTCCCTCCCCTCCTGCAAAGATAGTCGATGGGAAGATCTTATTTAAAGGCGAAGACCTCCTGCTTAAAAGCGAGGATGAAATGAGGAAGATCCGTGGAAACGAGATCTCCATGATTTTTCAGGAACCGATGACATCCCTAAACCCCGTTCTTACCGTTGGAGCTCAGATTTCTGAGGCAATTATGCTTCATCAGGGAGTATCTAAGAAAGAAGCGTTAGACAAGAGCGAACACCTGTTGCATCTTTGCAAAGTCTCTCTCCCAAGAAAACGTCTGCATCAATATCCACATGAGCTAAGTGGTGGTATGAGACAACGTGTCATGATAGCTATGGCCTTAGCATGCAATCCAAGTTTATTGATAGCCGATGAGCCTACAACTGCATTAGATGTAACGGTTCAAGCCCAAATTCTTGAACTGATATTGGACCTTCAAGAAAAAATGGGCACAGCTGTATTGTTCATTACGCACGATCTTGGAGTGATAAATGAAGTCGCCGATAATGTGGCCGTTATGTATTGTGGGCGTATCGTTGAGTATGGTAAAACGAAAGATGTCTTAAGGCATCCGCTTCATCCTTATACAAAAGGACTCCTTGCTTCTTTGCCCACTATCAGGGGGCCTAGAAGGCCACTCAAGCCAATCAAAGGTACAGTTCCTTCACCACATGAAATAGATTCCGGTTGCAAGTTTGCCCCGCGTTGCGATTATGCGGGAAGTGATTGCAAACATGCCGAACCTGCCCTTGTAAACATAGATGATCGACTTGTGCGATGTCATAGCATCCCGTGAAATGAGAAAGGGTTGATGTTATGCTCGATTGTTTGCTCAAATTGCAAGATTTGCGAGTTTACTTCTCGGCAGCAAGTGGACTATTTGGTAAGAAGCAGTATATAAAAGCCGTCGACGGCATCAATTTGGAAATTATGGCAGGCGAGGTGTTGGGCCTAGTTGGCGAGAGCGGCTGCGGCAAGTCTACCCTGGGGCGATCCATTGTTAGGCTGGTAGGGGCCGAAAGGGATAGCATGATACTTTATCGTGGCGATAACATACTTTCCTACAATAAAAGGCAGCTTAAGGGGTATCGCAAAAAGGTCCAAATGGTCTTTCAGGATCCCTTTGGTTCCCTTAATCCAAGATTGACGGTTGGGGAAACGATCGAAGAGGTCCTAATAGTTCATGAGAAAACTACAAAATCGAAAAGGAAGGATAAAGTCGTCAAGCTTATGGACGCGGTCGGATTGCCAGCCCATTTCCGATCTCGATATCCTCACGAATTAAGCGGAGGACAAAGACAGAGAGTTGTCATCGCCAGAGCTTTGGCCATAGATCCAGAATTTCTCGTCTGCGACGAACCGGTTTCGGCGTTGGACGTCTCCATTAGAGCTCAAATCATAAACCTGTTCGAGGATCTTCAAAGAAGATTTAACTTGACCTATTTGTTCATATCTCACGATATGAGCGTTGTTAGACATATAAGCACACGCGTTGCAGTAATGTACCTCGGGAAAATTGTTGAAATCGCGGAGACCGATACATTGTTCGAGAACCCTCTTCATCCATATACAGTTGCATTACTGGAGTCAATTCCTGACATCTCGACGGAAATGAGAGGCAAGCGCAAAATTCTTGAAGGAGATGTTCCGAGTCCTTTATCACCTCCCGAGGGGTGTCGATTTCATCCCCGGTGTTTTAAGTCCAAGGAAAAATGCGCAGTTGATGAGCCGCCTCTGATGGAAAAAGGAAGTAACCATTTTGTAGCTTGTCATTATGCTTAACTTTTAGGGGTAAGTAAAACTGGCGTCAGAAAAGGAAGGAGGCAGGGGAATATGGGAAAGGCGAGGGGTTTTTTAAGGGTACCTGTTTTTGGATCTCTTATGTTGATTGTGTTTCTGGGGATTGTCGGCATGATGTTCATGGGGCCACCGACGATAGCGGCTGAAAAAAAGGTGATCGTTCAAGCTATGGACAGAGATCCCGACATTCTGGATACTATAAAAGCGGCGTGGTATTCCGATGCATTGATCTATTTACACGATCGCCTGGTGTCCAGGGATTACAATTTTAGGTACCGTCCAGGCCTTGCGACAAGTTGGGATGTATCGAAGGATGGATTGGTATGGACCTTTCACCTGCGTCAAGGTGTCACTTTCCATGATGGGACTCCATTTACTGCCAAGGACGTGAAATGGACGATCGATACAATAAAGGATCCCAAGACCGCATCTCCTTTTGCAGGCGATCTGAAGGCAATCGACAAGGTCAAAATTGTCGATGATTATACTGTGCAAATGTTCTTAAAATATCCTTTTCCGAATTTGCTTTTCAATCTATCAAATACAGCATCTGGAATACAGAAGGCTGGTTGCTACGACAAGTACGGAGATGATTACGGCATAAAAGTAGTCATAGGAACAGGGCCCTTCATGTTCAAGGAGTGGGTGCGTGGAGACAGAATAGTGCTCGTCAAGAATCCTAACTATCATTGGGGTCCCGAATGGATGTCAAATCAAGGACCGCCGCTTTTCGATGAGTTGGTCATTCGAACGATCCCGGAAGAAAGTTCGCGCATCATGGAACTGGTGACTGGTGGCGTTCATGTCCTCCGCGATGTGCCTCCGCTCCAGGTGGATAAACTCAAAAACAATCCCGAGATAAATATTTTTACCGAACAATCAACTAAACTGGGATATCTCGCATATGCATGCGATAAGAAGCCCTTCGATAACGTGCTTGTAAGGAGGGCCATTAACCATGCTATCGATAGGGATACGATAGTCAAATACATCTTCAACGGTCACGCAACGCCGGCATATGGCTATCTTCCTCCGGCCCTAAAAGATGAATATCTTGCTGAAAGCGAAAAATTGGGTTACAAATACGATCCGGCCAGGGCAAAAGCCCTGCTTGCAGAAGCAGGATTCTCTAAGGGATTTGAGACGACCCTATCTGCAGAGAACGACTCCACATCAAAAAGGCTTGCCGAGGTGCTTCAGGCACAACTAGCCGATGTTGGCATCAAGACAAAGATTCAGCTTTACGACAGCGCAAGCTATGTGGCCATGTTGAAAGCAGGTCAGCAGGATTTGTTCATTCGTCTATATAGCTGGCCTAATGCGGACATCCTAGACTGGTTCTTGTTGTCGTCGCAATTCCCATATCCAAACCACTCTCGATGGCGCGATCCCAAGACAGATGAGTTGATCAATTCTGCAGCGACGGCTCCTACATGGGAAGAACGGGCGCAAAGGTATAAGGAAGTACAACGACATCTCATTGAACAGGCAGTATGGTGTCCAATCTATATCCCGGATATGATGTTGGCTGTGCGTAAAGAAGTGATAAACTTCAAGATTCATCCATGGATGATTCAATATAGCGACGGCATCGACATTAAGACGAAATAGACATTGTTTTAAATTCGGTTCATTGGAGGAGGGAAATCATGTCTCATCTCCTTCCTCCAATGAAAGCAACAGGAGTGGTCATAATGTTGCGCTATTTTGCAAGGCGTATGACGTTTCTTGTTTTAACTTTGCTAGGCATGACGATCATCATATTTTCAATGCTTCATTTGGCTCCTGGAGATCCGATAGATTTGATCGTTGGTCCCAATGTTACGCCAGAGGTTAGGGAAAATATACGTCACCAATATGGCTTGGATCGACCTCTGGTGATCCAGTATTTTGGCTTCATGAGATCTCTGTTGCATGGCGATCTTGGGGAATCCATAATTCAGCATAAGCCGGTCTCAGAGCTTATAGCCGAGAGATTTTTCGTTACGCTGGAATTAAGCATAACAGCGCTGGTGATATCCTTTTTGATCGCTATACCGATTGGCATTAAAGCGGCATTGAAGAGAAATACGATCACGGATTATGCGCTCATGGCGGTTTCTTTGATTGGCATTTCAATGCCAACTTTTTGGTTTGGACTCATGCTCCTATATATAGTTGCTTTCAAGTTGAGGCTTTTCCCCATCTCGGGTTATGGAACGTGGAAACATCTTGTTTTGCCGGCGTTGACGATAGGTATAACTGATGCAGCTTTGGTTGCACGAATGGTGCGGTCGAGCATGCTCGAGGTCGTTCGTCAGGATTATATACGTACTGCTCGAAGCAAAGGCCTAGCTGAAAGAGTAGTAATTAACCGACATGCTTTGAGAAACGCTCTTATTCCGATCATTACCCTGTTGGGATTGCGCATCGGATGGGTGGTTGGTGGTTCTGTTGTCGTTGAGATAGTCTTTGCCAGACCTGGGTTGGGAAGGTTGATGGTCGACTCCATATTGGCTCGTGATTACCCTGTTGTGCAGGGAACAATGATTGTTTTGACGACATGCATAATATTGGGGAACCTCTTTGCGGATGTTTTGTATGCTATCGTAGATCCCAGAATAAAGCTAAGATGAAGTCCCCATGAGGATTAAGGTGGCGATCATATGGCTGAAGAAATCGTAAATACCGGTAGACCTGCTGATAACGACAACGCCCTTTATGGTCTGATAAGGCGATTGCTTAGAAACAAGGCTGCGGTTTTTGGGCTGGTCATCATAGTATTGATGTTTTTATGCGCTCTTTTTGCCCCGATGTTGGCTACATACGACTTTGCCAAGCAGGATCTTCCGTCGATGCTACAGCCTCCCTCGAAGGCCCATATATTTGGTACCGATGAATTCGGACGCGATATTTATAGCAGGATAGTTTATGGCTCCAGAGTATCTTTGGAAGTGGGTTTTTTGGCAGTTGGAATTTCGCTGTTGGCAGGTTTGCTGTTGGGGAGCATCGCCGGTTATTACGGTAGGACACTTGATAGCGTCATATGTGCATTGATCGATATAGCCTTGGCATTTCCCATGACATTATTGGCCATTGCCATAATAGCCATACTTGGCCCGGGGCTGTTTAACGTCTGTTTAGCGATCGCGCTTTCGTCTTGGGGGTCCTTTGCCCGAATTGTCAGAGGCCAGTTTCTGTCCTTAAAAAACCAGGAATTCATAGAGGCAGCCAAGATCCTAGGTTACTCGGATGTGCGAATTATATTCCGCCACATCCTGCCCAATTCGTTGGCCCCACTGGTCGTTTTAACGACCCTTGAAGTTCCTAAGGCGATAATAGTTGAGGCTACGCTTAGTTTCCTTGGGTTGGGGATACAACCTCCTCTGCCTAGTTGGGGTTCAATCATGAGTTCTGGTCGCTCCTTTCTTTTCGATGCCCCTTGGATAACGGTATTCCCTGGAGTGATGATCATTTTAGTGGTGATGGGCTTTAACCTCTTTGGAGACGCCCTGCGCGACACTCTAGACCCGAGGCTTCGGAACTAAATTAAATAGAGAACTATAAGGGGTGTAAGGATGGGACCTTTAATCGGAGTTAGCTGTGCGTGGTCTTTAGAGACATGGTCTTCCGACGAGAGTCAAGATGGTTACCTTTACGTTGGAAAGGAGTATGTCGATGCTGTTTTGGATTCTGGCGGCATTCCTTTTGTTCTTCCCATCGTCAGCAATGAGGAAACCCTAAAAGCAGTGGTAATGGACATTGTATCGGTCCTTGATGGCTTATTGCTCAGCGGGGGTGGCAGCGTAGAGGGAATTCCCTCAAAGCCAACGCGACCGACATTGATCGAACAGCAGCCAATACGATACCAATTTGAGAAGGAATTGTTACTCCGTACCCGCGAGAGGGAAATCCCAATATTTGGGATATGTCGTGGGTGCCAAATGATCGCTGAAGTGTTTGGAGGAAAGATGAATTATTCGTGCTTTTTGCAAGGCCATCGCCAAAAAGAGCCCGGCGATCGCCCAACGCATAGCATAAAAATTATAGATGGTACCGAAGCCAGACAAGTTCTACAGGTTGATGCCATGATGGTCAACAGCTTTCATGTCCAAAGCATAGATGTTTTGCCTCAAGGGTTTGTGGCAAGCGGGATCTCGGATGATGGTGTGATCGAGATGATCGAATCGACTGTAGATCCCTTTGTTTGGGGGACTCAATTTCATCCCGAAGAAATGCGCCTATCAAGTGATTTGGCGAAAAAAATCATCGATTTTTTCATAGAAAAAGCCCAAGCGTATAAAGAATCTCGCTCGTGATAGGGTTGGAATTGGCGGGCAATTAGCCCGCGATGTGAAACTAAATGCATTAATCAATATTTTGACTTTCTTAGGAAGGGATAATATGCTCGATATAGTTATAAAAAACGGGACGATCATAGATGGAACTGGTAAAAAAGGATACGTTGCCGATGTCGGGATTAAAGGCGAGTACATATGTAAAATTCATGACGAAATTAAAGATGAGGCAAAAGAATATATTGATGCTAAAGGATTTACAGTATCTCCTGGTTTTATAGATGCCCATGGACATTCTGACTTTACTATTTTCATAAACAACTTCGGAGAGAGCAAAATAAGGCAGGGCATAACTACCGAGGTGGTGGGGAATTGCGGGTTTACCGCCGGGCCAATCACAGCAGAACATAAGGACGACCAACTCCAATATTTAGCTAACACAATCGTTTTGAGCGATGAGATAAGGGGAAAATGGAATTGGGAAAGTCAAAAAAGTTTTTTGGATTATTCCTCAAGAAATGGGATGTCCTTCAATTTGGCCCCCCTGGTGGGCCATGGAATGATTCATGTCGGCGTAATGGGATTTGAACAGAGAAAGCCCGTGCATGACGAAATGGATAGGATGAAGGCCTTGCTCAAACACGAGCTGGATAATGGCTTTTATGGCTTATCCACGGCATTTCAATATGAACCGGGAAATTTCATAGCAATGGATGAAATAATAGAGTTGTGCAAGTTGGTTAAGGAGTATGACGGCATATACACCATTCACATGCGAGATGAAGGCAAGGATTTAATCCCTTGCGTTAAACATGCTATAGAGATAGCCAGAAAAACCCGAGCGAGGATTCAGATATCGCACTTGAAAGCCACCTATAGACCCAATTGGGGCAAAGTTAACGAAGCCATAGCGTTGATTGACGAAGCATACAACGATGGTTTGGATGTTGGATTTGATGTATACCCATATACGGCCTTTGGCAGTGGATTGATAGACCTAGTCCCGCCGTGGGCAAAAAAAGATGGCCCCAAGGAAATGGTGAACTTGCTCAAGGACGAGAGGGCGAGGCTAAGAGCAATTAAGGACATGAAAGACGGTTTAGAAGATTGGGAAACGATAATGATCTGTGACGATTGGGATGAATGTGTCAAAATTGCTATATTAAAGAGCGAGAAGAACAAAAAGTATGAAGGCATGACCATAAAAGAAGTCGCAGAAGACATGCAATGTTCTTCTTATGAAGCTGTAATCCAGTTGTTGATCGATGAAGATGCGTCCGTAAAGTGCATATATTTCGCCATGTGTGAAGAGGATTTGATTGGCATAATGCGGCATCCCAGGGTATGCTTTGGAACCGACGGAAGAGCATGCGCAACCTATGGCGAATTGAGCAAAGGTTCTGTGCATCCGCGTTATTACGGCACATATCCGAGGATATTTGGGCGCTACGTAAGAGAAAAAAAGGTGCTTACTTTGGAAGATGCCATTAAGAAGTCGACGTCATTGCCGGCTGAAAGATTTCACATACACAGGCGCGGAGCGATAAAAGAGGACTATTTTGCTGACATAACCATATTTGACCAGGACAAAATTATCGATACCGCTACCTTTGAGAACCCTCACCGTTACCCTGAGGGTATCGAGTACGTCATCGTAAACGGCAAAGTAGTCATAAATCGAGATGCTCATACGGGACAATTGCCGGGAGTTGTCCTCCGGAAAGGGCGAGTTGAAACGTGGAATGGCAGGAATCGAGGTGCTCCTTCATTGCAAAGAAGCACGACGATGCCTTAGATCCTGGTTGAGCAATTATTTTGCGGCTGAATTCCTTGACATCTTCGACTCGAAATCAAGGGCCCTTTTAAAGCTTAGGTTTAAGGTCAAAAGTGGGGCAAAGTAGAGAAAACACTTTAATAAATCAAAGTCCATGGTAAAAAGCCTTTTAAGTATAGACCTATAAGAGTAGAACTCCCTCCAAACCCTACCATTGCCCTTATCTAATTCTTCTGGCGTCATTTGTGCCGGTTTAAATACTGCGTTGCTCATATCGTACCTCGACCAATCCGTGTCGAAGATGCGACGCTCAAGGTTTAATTTTTCGTAGAGCTTGGTTCCTGGCAATGGGGTTAGGATGCTGAACTGCGCAAGGTCCAACTTTGATTCCAGAGCGAAATCCAGAGTTCTTTTGAACACGTCTTTGTCGTCGCTGTCGAAGCCGAAGATGAAAGCGCCAAGCACCACGATGCCGTGATCGTGCAAGCGCTCGATTCCTTCCTTGAATTCTTTGATGTTGTTCTGCACTTTGCCGATTTCGCGCAGGCTGTTTTCCGAGATAGTCTCAAACCCCACAAACAAACCAACGCAACCGCTCTTTTCCGCTGCCTTCAACAGATCTGCATCTCGAACGATATTAAATGAGCTTTGCCCGGCCCATCTGATCTTTTGAGGGGCAAGGGCTTTGAATAATTCCTTGCTGTAATTTATGTTGCCAATGATGTTGTCGTCGACGAAGCCGACGAATTTGCCGTTCAGGCTTTCTATTTCCCTCATCACGTGATCTATCGGCTTATGCCTGTAAGTTCTGCCGAAGAAGTTCGATACGGAACAGAAGGAGCAGTCGAATGGGCAACCCCTGCTTACCTGGACGGTGTTGGTGAAGTAATAAGCTCCCTTTTTGTAGAGATCTCTCCTGGGGAATGGCAGGTTAAGCAGACTTGGAAGGGCATCGTTGGAGTAAAACTGCTTTAGATCTCCGTTTTTAAAGTCCTCTATGAGACGTTCCCAGGCGCCTTCGGCTTCCCCGATGACCACGGCGTCGCAATGTTTGATGGCCTCATGGGGAAGGGCGGAAGGATGTGGCCCTCCCAGCACCACCTTTGCCCCTCGTTTTCGGTATTCATTAGCTATTGCATATGCCCTGGGTGCCACGGAGGTCATCACGGTTATGCCCACCAGATCCGGAATGTCTCCATAATCGATAGGTTCCACGTGTTCGTCTAATATGGTGACATCAATGTCCGGTTTGGTCAGGGCCGCGATCGTGCTAAGAGTAAGAGGCGGCATTTTAAATGCTCTTTTTAGCCGTTTCCCGTAATACTCGTCTTTGCCCGGCGATATCAATAAAACTCTCATTTGAGATGACCGCCTTTCTTGGTCTAGCTGGAATTACATCACTTGTTTAATTCTACAATATTGCCTCTGAGCTTAACAGTCTGTGATTAAGGATATTCTATCTTTCACATATGCAATGAATGCCGTATCTTCGCGCAATCTCTGCAGCCCTTTGATACTTAACGCGATTAATAAGCCCTGAAAGCTCGGGATACTGTCCAGCTTCATGCAAAGCACCTCAAATAAAGGAGCTAAATTTCTGCTCCTTGTATGTTGTAGTTACGATCTCTCCGGGGTAGCCTTTGCGCAGAAGGACAGCATGCCAGCCCGCCCCTGGATGTACAGCGCAGTTCTACGGGAAGCATTTCTCCGACGCTGTTAACGGCATCGATGGTCTCGTCCAAAGGGATTAAGTTCTCGTAGCCTCCAAGTATCAGGTCGGCGCATAAGAAGGCTTGAGAGGCAAGGGCCGCGTTTCTGGTATGGCAGGGAATCTCCACTACACCCTGCACTAAATCGCAAACAGAGCCCATGATGTTTTGAAACACTATTGCGGCGGCATCGCAGGCTTGCTTGGCCGTGCCGCCTGCTGCTTCGATTACTGCTGCAGCGCCCATGGCACCTGCTGCGCCGATCTCCACCTGACAACCGGCAACCTCAGCAGCAAACGTGCTGCGCCTGGCCAAAGCCAACCCCACCGCTCCGGCAGCCCATAGTGCTTCTAAAATTTTCTTTCTGTCTAGACCAAAGTCTTCCATGAGGGTGGATAGTATGGCTGGTATCACTCCGGCCGAGCCGCCTGTCGGGCATGCGCACACTACGCCTCCAGACGAGTTAACGTGCATGACTGCAAGGGCCCTTGCAGCAGCACGAGAATGGATACCGCCGACGAAAAGTGCGCCATTCTTTTCCGATTCGTATACCTTCCATGCCGTTGGGGTCAGCAGCTTCATCGGCAAATCCCTGCTGGTTAGTCCAATGTGGACCGACTCAAGCATCACCTTTAGCTTGTTATCCATTTCTTCATTTAGTTGAGATGCTGGTATATCCAGTAGCGTCTCTTCATAAAAAATAGCCGCCTTTCCTAGGGTCATATTTTCTCGTTCTGCCATGTTTAAGAGTTCAAGAGTATCTTTAAATGCCTCTTTGCCCTTTAAGGGGAAAAGAATAGGTTTGGCAAGGCATGAAGAAATTACGCCAGGATTGTCGGATATGCCGGCAGGAGGATCAAGAGGCGAGCTTCCATAAAGCGCTATATTGGAGGCCGCGACGATCTTCTTTGCCTCTTTGTCCCAAAGTCTTAAAGTTGCAGAAAGAGCTTCTTCATCTACTTTTCTGATGGACGGGTCTAATATCAATATAAGCTCATAACGATCTCCGGTGATTTTTACGGGTATCCCGTTTATGGAGGCAATTTCTACCGAGCCGCCCCCTATCGAGCGGGCATGCACTGTTAGTTTCTTTCCCTTCTCTCCGGTCGCTTCGATGAGGGTGCTGTTAGGGTGATCTGCCTCGGGAAAGGCCTTAAGCTTGAAAGAAACTTTTATGTTTTCCGATTGAGCTATTTCAAGCATGCGCGGGAAGTCTGGATCAGTGAGATCGCGGTTTAATATTCCGGCAACGAAGGCCAAATCGCTACCCTGGTCGTGGTAGCATATGGCCATAGAGCTTATCGGATGAAAGTAAAAAATAACTTCGGCAGGATTTTCTCCCAACATGTCTCTTATTATCCGACCGATCCTCCAAGGTCCTGCGGTATGCGAGCTGGACGGTCCCCTCATTATTGGGCCAATCACGTCATTGAGAATGCTTACGCGCTTCATCTTGATTGCCTCCAATTGAATCGTATTATGGCGGACAAACGCATTATGTAAGAAGAAATCTATTACATCCACCCTTTTCTTTTAAAATAAACTACCATTCCTATGCCGATTACAAACATCACAATTAGCACCATGGGATAACCGTATCTCCATTCCAGTTCCGGCATGTATTTGAAGTTCATGCCGTAAATGCCTGCAATCAAGGTTAAGGGAATGAATATCGTGGCTATTATGGTCAAAACCTTCATAATTTCGTTAGTTTTATTGCTTATGCTTGAAAGATATATATCAAGCAGACTGCTTGCCATGTCACGGAACATTTCAACGGTATCTATTGCCTGAATGGTATGGTCATATACGTCTCTAAAATATAAGAGAGCTTCAGTGATCAAACGTGAATCTCCTTTCGACAACTGGCTTAAAACTTCCCTCAGGGGCCATGCAGACCTTCTCATGCTAATTAAATTACTTTTAAACTTATGTATTGCCTGTACGGTATCATGGGACGGATTTGTGATCACTGCGCTTTCCAAGCTCTCGATCTCTTCCCCCAGCTTTTCGAGGATCACGTAATAGTGATCTACAATGATATCAATTAAGGCATGAAGAAGGTAATCGGCACCCCTTTTTCTGATCGCTCCCTTGTCGTTTTCTATCCTGTCGCGTATAGGGTCAAAGATATCCGAAATTCTTTCCTGAAAGGTAAAGACAAAACCGTCTCCCAATACCATGCTGATCTGCTCGCTTTCGATCTCGTGAGATTTGTCGTCGTAGGTCAGCATCTTGAGGACAATGAAAATGTAATCCTCGAAGTACTCTATTTTGGCACGCTGATGGATATTTAAGATATCCTCTAACACAAGAGGATGCAGGTTGTAAGTTTTGCCGATCTTCTCTATGGCATCCACCCTGTGAAGCCCCACAACGTCTATCCACGTAACGGTAGAGGGATCTTTAAATGATTCACACTCGTCTACATCCTTGATCTTTATTTTTCTGTATCCGCTGGCGTTGTAGTCTATGACAGTTATTTCGAATTCTTCATTTTTGTCCCCGGTGTATATTAGCGTTCCCGGCGGAGAGCCGACCTTTTTATCAATTCCCCTTTTAGATTTTTTCATATTAATACCTCCACTTGTTGCAAGAAAAGGCCACAACACAATATAATACCAGTTTTATGAACATTGCAAGGTGCATGCCTGCGCGGAATTATTATAACGAAATCAAGTATAAACCGAGGTATTAAGATAATTTGCTGATACAAAAGTGACAATACAATATAGTGGAAGTAGGGGTTAAGAGGGCGTATAATATAACCAAATTAGAAATGATTATAAAATTTACAAATTACTATATAATTAGTTTATTTTACAGATAATTAGGAGGCATATAAAATGTCCGAGGTAAGAGTGGAAAGGGAAATGGCCAAAAGAAGGGCCGCAATAAGGCCTATAAATAAGCGCATCGCGAAGCTCAGGGAAGAAAGCATTAGCTCTCCTGTGAAGATATCAAGCGAACGAGCAAGGCTTGTGACCGAGTTTTACAAAAGTGGACAAGCAGACGGCAAGTCTGAACCCGTAAGACGTGCCATGGCCTTTAAATATTTAATGGAGCACGTAAGCCTGCCCGTGGAAGACGGACAGCTCATTGTGGGCCTTCGCGGGACGGGTCCCCAAGAAGTGCCGACTTACCCTGAGATATGTACCCATGGCCTCGAGGATCTGGAAGTTTTAGACACCAGGGATAACATGCCTTATAAAGTCGACGAGGATACCAAAAAAATATATGAAGAAGAGGTTATTCCTTTTTGGAAGGGTAAGACCACCAGGGAGATCATCTTTGACAGCCTCCCCAAGGAATGGATCGAAGCTTACGAGGCCGGCATATGGACCGAGTTCATGGAGCAGAGAGCACCCGGTCATTCTGCCGGAGGAGAAAAGATATTTACGACCGGTGTCTTGGACATCAAAGAGGACATCAAAAGACAAACGAAAAGGTTAAATCCGGCCGATCCTGCATATTACGATAAGATGGAAGAGCTAAAGGCCATGGATATCGCAGCCGATGCCATATTGATCTACGCTAAAAGGTATGCCGAAAAACTTAAGGGTTTGGCCAGGCTAGAAGGTGATGGCCAAAGGAAGGCCGAGCTTGAAAAGATGGCCCAAATTTGTGATCACGTGCCGGCCCATGCGCCAAGGACCTTCTGGGAGGCCTTGCAGCATTATTGGTTCGTACATGTGGGAATAGTATACGAGACGAATCCTTGGGATTCCTTTAACCCCGGAAGGCTGGATCAGCACCTGTATCCCTTTTATGAAAGGGAAGTGACCGAAGGGACGCTCACCAGGGATCAGGCAAAGGAGCTGCTTGAGGCATTCTGGATAAAGATCAACAATCAACCGGCTGTTCCAAAAGTGCGCGTCACGGCAGAGGAAAGCTTTACCTACAACGACTTCACGAAGATCAACATAGGGGGTCTCAAAAAAGACGGCTCCGACGGCGTCAACGAAGTGTCCTATTTGCTGCTTGAGGTCTTAGACGAGATGAGGACCTTGCAACCAAATACTGCTGTCCAGGTGAGCGTAAGAAATCCGGAGCGTTTTGTTACGAAGGCGTTAAAGGTAGTTGGGCCAGGATTTGGCGAACCTCCATTTTTTAACTTTGACGGCGTCATCGTTAAGATGTTAAGGCAGGGCAAATCCCTTGAAGATGCCCGAACTGCAGGCGTAAGCGGATGTGTAGAGACCGGGGCCTTTGGAAAGGAAGCATATATCCTGACGGGTTACTTCAACCTTCCCAAGATACTTGAGATTACATTAAATGACGGCATAGATCCCCGAACGGGCAAAAAGTTGGGCCTAAGCACAGGAGATCCTCGAAGCTTTAAGACCTTCGACGAATTATGGGACGCCTTCATGAAGCAGGTTAAGTATTTTATGGACATCAAGATGAAGGGAAATGACATCATAGAGTCCATATTTGCCAAGCATTTTCCCGTTCCCTTCATGTCCCTTTGGATCTGCGATTGCGTG
>Ga0134095_1000431_pt1 | contig 42572 bp, 44 predicted proteins | sample 6_2taG_FD_94449 | JGI IMG/M metagenome (GOLD analysis project Ga0134095, IMG submission 94449) | Switchgrass degrading microbial communities from high solid loading bioreactors in New Hampshire, USA - 6_20_20_110_A2 metaG | ecosystem: Engineered > Bioreactor > Semi-continuous > Anaerobic >... | reverse complement strand
TATTGTCTTATTTCAGTGTTATTTCAATCAACATATCGTTTTCAATTCCTTTAAAATCAATACCTTTAGCCTTATTACTTACCCCTTAACCCTTTCTTACAGAAAACAAACCCCGCAGCAAATGAAGATTTCTCCTGCATCTGCTACGGGATTTTGGAACGGACTTTATTTTTATGGAGCGAACTTTATTTTAATGGAGTCAACTTTATTTAAATTATACAAATACGGCCCATTTTCCTTTCACCTATTCGACGGTTACGCTTTTGGCCAGATTGCGCGGTTTATCTATATCCAGCCCTTTGTTTGCGGCAACATAATAGCTGAATAACTGCAGGTAAATCACCGAAAGCGAAGGAGCAAACAGTTCATTTATATCCGGCAGTTCAATAATCTCAAGCCTTTCCCCCGGCACGGCTTTTATGCAGTTTCCGATAAAAAGCACCTTCGCGCCGCGGCTTATAACCTGCTCCACGTTGCTGTAAATCTTTTCATACAATCTTTCACAGCATGAAATCGCCACAACGAGGGTATTGTCTTCGATCAGCGAGATCGTGCCATGTTTCAGTTCTCCGCCTGCATACGCCTCGGAATGTATATACGAGATTTCCTTAAGTTTCAGCGATCCCTCAAGGGCAATCGCATAATCTATATTTCTGCCTATGAAAAAAATACTTTTATAACCAACACATGTGGCGGCATATTTCTGCACGGGATCAATCCGCTCCAGCATTCCGGTTGCTTTGTCGGGCAGCGAAGCTATATCTTCAAGAAGTTTTTCCTCTGTCTCTTTTGATATTTTTCCGAGTTTTCCGGCGAACGACACTGCGAGTATGTAAAGCAGCACGAGCTGTGCCGAAAAAGCTTTCGTTGTGGCTACCGCAATCTCCGGTCCGGCAATCGTATACAGGGTATAATCCGTTTCTCTTGCAATCGTGCTGCCGATGACATTTACGATGGATAATGTTGTCGCTCCCCTTCTTTTTGCCTCTCTCATCGCGGCGATCGTATCGGCAGTCTCGCCTGACTGGCTGATTATAATAACCAAAGTGTCTTTGTCGACAATGGGGTCCTTGTAACGGAACTCGCTTGCAAGATCCACTTCGACAGTCATACGGCAGAGCTGCTCAAACACGTATTTTGCCACCATTCCAGCGTTATATGCCGAGCCGCAAGCCGTAATTACAATCCTGTTAAACCTGGATATATCAAGGCTTTCAATGATCCTCCGGTTATCCCCGTCGCCGATCGCCGACTGAATCGTATCTTTTAAAACCCTCGGCTGTTCCATTATCTCTTTGAGCATAAAATGCTCATATCCGCCCTTCTCAGCCCTGTCAAGGCTCCACGTCACAATCTCGGGCTCTTTATGTATAGGCTCCCCGTCCATGTCATAGAATTCCACGCCGGTTTTGGTCAATACCGCGATTTCCTTGTCGTTCATGTAGTAAACCTTGTTTGTATGGGCAAGGACAGCCGGCACATCCGAGGCTATGAAATTACCGTGTTCCGAAACACCGACAATAAGCGGGTTATCCTTCTTTATCGCAACGAGCTTGTCAGGTTCGTCAAGACAGATAATACCCAAAGCATAAGAGCCTTCGAGCGCGTTTGCCGTTCTAATAATGGTCTCAACAATATCCCCGGTATGATAAGATTCGGCAAGCTGGGCAATGACCTCGCTGTCGGTTTGTGAAACAAAACTGATTCCCTTTTGTTCCAGACGTTCTTTGATTTGCTTGTAATTTTCAATAATACCGTTATGTACGATAGCAATTTTGTTTTGATTTCCAAGATGGGGGTGGGAATTTATATCCGACGGTTCTCCATGCGTTGCCCAACGGGTATGCCCAATCCCTATGAAACCTTCTATCGGTTTCCGGCTAACTAATTCTTCAAGAGCGGACAGCCGCCCTTTCTGCTTAACGACCGTAAAACCGTCATTATTCATAATCGCGATGCCCGAGGAGTCATACCCCCGGTACTCCAGCCGTTTCAACCCATCCAAAATAATCGGTACCGCATTTTCAGTTCCTATGTATCCGATAATGCCGCACATTGGCTTTCCTCCCTTTTTTGCATATAGAATTTACTCCCATAGAAATATATGGTGATATAAATAAAAAAAGGCATTCATCAACATAATGCACATAGTTAAATGACCGGCTAAAAACCTGGTTTTAACCGATATCGCACTATCGAATGAACGCCATTGTTCAATCATTTTTATTATATGGTGCGGCTGATTGGTTTGTCAACGACCTATTTTAGTTATGCAAGTACAAGCATTCCGCCTGAAGCTTAACCTTCCCTGTTTTCGCGGTGAGGAACCATGAAATTCATTAATATTTACGGGATAAACGTGCTCTATTATAATAATAGTAAGCAATGCTGAAAAAAACAGCAAGTTTATGGGTATTGCAAAGTTATCCGGGGAATACTTTTTAAGTTGTTCCGGAAAAATGTCATGGAGGAGGTCTGTAACATGAGCACGGTTATTGATTTATCCAAAAGCGTCTATGATATATGCAAAGAGTATCCTGAAGTTGTCAACATCATGAAAGACCTTGGGTTTGAAAACATTACCAATCCGGGCATGCTGAATACCATAGGAAGGTTTATGACTATCCCGAAGGGCGCCGACATGAAAAATATCCCCATGGAAAAAATCAAAGAGGCTTTTGCGGAAAAGGGTTACGTTTTAATCTAATCAGTTCTGACACCGGCTAAAGCAGCCTGTTCTCTTACATAAGCCGCTGCCTTCCTATAACTCTCAAAATCGGGTAAATGTTCTACAAATAATGTTGTATCCGGCCCGAGCGACTCACACAGTAAGGCAACCTTCCGGTAATTTATTTTTCCTTTTCCCGGCATCGTTTCATGAATTAATGTCGTATAGGCATTCTCCATGATTACATCTTTTCCGTGAATGCTCTTTATATGCGGGCCAAGTTTGGTAAAGCATTCTTCAATGAATTCATCACAGAACAGGTATCTTTTTGGGCAGTTAATCATATTAACAAAGTCCAAATGCACTCCAAAAGCCTTCCTGTCTACATCTTTAATTAACTGAAGGTATTCGTCCGGTGAATCAGGTACCATCCAGGGCATGGTTTCTACCGTATAAAAGGTTCTCGTTGGTTTTACGGAATCAATAATCTCTCTTATGGAATCAACCACCAACGCATAGGTATCATTTGAATAATTTTCCCTGTAAAAGCCATCCCAAATTTCTCCCCTGCTTCCTGTTACGTTTACACAGCAGTTTGCGCCCAGCTCATCCGCCAGTTCAAGCTGATTTTTGCAATACTCCAGCGCGGCCTTACGTTCATTATCATCTATTGAGAGAACATTTTTCCATACGCCGACTTCTCCAATTACCAGATCGTGTGCCTTTACGCACTGCAGGTAAACCTGTTTCTCTTCCCTGCTTGCCCGGTAATCAATTGGTGCCAGAACTGCCCTGTATCCAAGTTCGCTTACCAATTTATACCACTCTTCCGGGCTGCTGTAGGGTTTTTCTATTCCGCCGCCGATTCTCAAAGCTATTCCTCCTTCACATTGTAGTTCCGGTTTAAAATTACCATCCGTTTCTGTGACGGATTACCGTCGGATCAATATTCCTTATGTCCCGGGAACAGGTTCTTGCCATCACTCCAGCCAGTTCTTCAGTCATTTTAACAATCTTATCCCTTACGCCTTCCGAACCATTATTCCTTAACGGTTCCATGACAGCCCGGCCGACAGAAACGGCATCCGCGCCCAGCGCAAGAGCTTTAAACACATCCATTCCACTCATAATACCACAGTCAACGAAGACAGGTATCTGCTGGTTTATTACTTTTGCTATTTGGGGCAATATAAATAACGGTGGAACCGCATAGCTCATAATTCCATGATGATGGGAAACAACTATTCCTTTGGCTCCTGCTTCCAAAGCTTTATATGCATCCTGCCCGCTCAGAACGCCTTTTATAATAAAAGGCAATTTCGTTGATTTTATAAACTCTCTTAATTCCGGCAGAGATTTAGGTTTCATCTTCTCACCTAAAACAACATCGTATTTACCATCAGCTCCGAAAGCATGATCTATATCCATACCCACGGCCAAAACCCCGCAGCGTTCCGCATGCTCGATTCTCCGAAAAATATAGTCATTATCGGCATACGGCTTAATTATACATATCGTACGGGCACCGGTTGCCGTTATAGCCTCCAGTTCGGCTTCGTCACACATACCTACCCAGTTAACGGCATTTGCCGCATGGGCGCCCCTGGCCATTTCAACCATTCCATTTTCGCGTATATTATTCAAATGTGACAGGGCTGCCATCATAACAGGGGTATCAAATGTCTCCCCATACAGTTCAAATTTCGTTGAAGGTATAACAGCATCAATATGCCTCATTTCAACTAATAATGAATCAAAGTAATCCCTTGTAATCTGATCCGAATCCCACGGTTTACTGCGTTCCATATACCTGATTTTACACCTCCTTAATATCGCGGTCGCAACAGACCGCATGCGGTTCTTTTATAAACCATACCCTACAGTATCTAAAATGTTTTTTTATGATTACTGCTTACTGCTTTTATAATCAGTCGACGTTTTCCACCGGTAAGGCTGTGCCATATATCAGTCCGATTTCCATACATAAAACGCCGTATGGTATTTCCCGAATAAACATCTTTCATCGACACAAACAAAACCCTCGTTTTCATATAGCTTCCTGACCTTATCGCGAAACTGGTGGCAATCCAGCCGGAGATACTTTATATTTCTTCTCCTGCATTCCTCTTTCGCAAAATTTATCAGGTAGATCGAAACGCCTTTGCCGGCACCAGAACGTTTTACGGCAAGCTTGTGTATAAACAGGGATTCTCCTTTTTGTATGTCCGGCCAGAATGCCGGATCGTGGTCAACAAGAGCCATGCAGCCGGCTGCATCCCCGTCCAGATATGCTATGTAGAAGTTTTCCGCCGAATAATATCGCGACAAACCCTGCCATGAAATTTGCTCTTTTGTCCACAGTGAATTGCCGGTACTGTCAAGCCAATTTACCACATCAAGCAGTATATCTTCAATAACGGGTATGTCATTTACAGAAGCCCGTCTTATCGTAATCATTTCCCTGCCTCACAATATAATTAAACTCTTTCTTTTATTATTTATCACTGCTCATCCTCGAAAATATAAATCTTGTTTTTCAAGCGGAATTTTATATATAATCATTTTAACATAAATTTGGTCAACCGAACATAAGCTGAATACATTCACGATACACGGGTACACGTTCGAAATCTTTGATTTCGGTAACGGGTGAGGTTATTTTTAACATGCTGCGGGAGGAGCAATAAAAGATGCAACGGCGAAGTGAGCCTTTTAAGACGGCATGAAACCTCCGACGACTATTTTTCGACGATGATTTTTTAGTCTTGTTATTTAACGGCTAATACTAATTCAAGTCCAAAATCAACATCGATAATTTTTTGATTGGATGATTTTTCAACCGATTCAATCAAAGATGTAATATAATGCTCCTTTTTTTTCTCAAACAAAGCCGGCGGGTATTGCGGCCGGAACCGCATATATTCTTTTCTTGCGTCTCCGAAATGAGTTGAATATTTCATGATTTATTTCCCTCTTTGGAATTATTCCTGTTATTATCTTTTAATTCCTTTACTTTCTTACTTTATAAGCATATCCGAAATCTATCGGAGGAGCAGTTACCGAGATATAGATGAATTCAGTACTTCCATCATTTATCAGGCCGTGGACTTCATTGTCCTCAAATCTGACTACATCTCCCGCACTGAATTCTATTTCCCTGTTATCTGCCAACAGAAGTTTTCCCGTACCCTGAATCGAATACCAGATCTGCTCTGAGCCGTCATGCGTATGCCTCGGCTGTATAGCTCCCGCTTCCAGATGAACTTCTGTTATGGTAACTCTTTTACTCGAAGAGTTATCCGGATTCAGCAGTTGTCTTGAGACAACTCCCGGATTCATCAGTTCTGTAATTTCCGTTTTTTTAATAAACTCCATATTTTAGTCTCACCCGTCAACCCAATGTCTTTCTTTTATTTGGATCTATTGTTTCCGATAATAGAAATAATTGGCTTATCCATTTTCGTGCGCTGAGAACAAAATTGCGCTTTTTGATATAATAACCGAACTCAATGACATTTGTACAGTACCAGTTTTCAAAATCACTGTTTGATTGGGCAATTTTTATAATACACAAGCTCCTGCGGCAGTTTTTATTCATTATTTTTTTCTATTGACAAACAAACAAGGCATGAGTTATTATATTCCTATCATAGCAAAGGCGCTGAGGGCGTAAAGCCCACAGCGCTTTTAACATATTCAGCGGTAATGACGGTTCTTTGAGATATACCGGGTCTTTCACAAGCGAAGCCATTTGACCGGAGTTTCGTCCGGCGGCCGGTAAGTTCGAAGAATCGCAGAAAAGGCGTTCCGGAACGTGCCTGGAAAAACTGAACCGCTTACGGTAAAACATGATGCGATACGCAAAGGCGTGTATTTTACAGTGATAAAATACACGCCTTAATTTTTTATAAGGGAGGAATTAATAATGGACATCACAATGATAGTTGATACCATTTGGGTACTTCTTGCGGCTGTTTTGGTATTCTTCATGAACCTCGGTTTCGCCGCGGTCGAATCGGGGTTTGCAAGGTCAAAAAACACAGTCAACATCCTGTCGAAAAACTTCATCGTTTTCGCGGTTTCCTCGCTTGGCTTCATGCTTCTCGGCTGGGGGCTGATGTTTGGCGGGGACAATCCGTTAATTGGAACACAGAATTTATTCATCCTCGGCAGATCCGGCACTGATTTTTACAAAGATACCCTGACATCGAATGTGCCCTTCTGGGGAAAATTCTTTTTCCAACTGGTCTTCTGCGGCACCGCAGCGACCATAGTATCCGGAGCAGTCGCGGAGCGCGTCAAGTACATCTCCTTTATTCTGTTCTCTTTCGTACTGACGCTTGTCATTTACCCGATCATCGGCCACTGGATATGGGGCGGCGGCTGGCTTGCTAACCTTGGTTTCCTGGACTTCGCCGGCGATACCGTCGTCCACTCGGTCGGCGGCTGGGCAGCCCTGGCCGGCGCTCTGATACTCGGTCCCCGCTACGGGAAATACGATAAGGACGGAAAGCCGAAAGCAATTCCGGGCCATAACATGTCGCTGGCGGTTATCGGCCTCTTCGTTCTGTGGCTCGGATGGTTCGGCTTTAACCCCGGATCTACGATGAGCTTCCAGAATCCGGCAGATGTTATGCATATCCTTGTAACCACCAACACTGCTGCAATTGCGGCCATACTCACCGCAACAGCTACGTCATGGATTTTCATCGGCAAACCGGATCTTGGTATGACTATCAACGGCTGTCTGGCAGGTCTTGTAGGGATCACCGGAGGCTGCGCCTATGTAAGCGTCACGAGTTCTCTCATTATCGGCGCGATCGCGGGTGTAATCGTCATATTCGCGGTACTGTTCTTTGACCGTGTAAAAGTCGACGACCCTGTTGGCGCCACTTCCGTACATCTAGTATGCGGCGTTTTCGGCACGCTCAGCGTCGGACTTTTTGCGCAGGAAGGCGTAACGAGCCTTTCTACGGTCAACGGCCTGTTTTTCGGCGGCGGTCTGTCGCTTCTCGTGACAGAGATTATCGGCATTGTCGCTGTCGGCGCATTTGTATTCGTCTCATCCTGGCTGGTTTGGTATCTGCTTAAGCAGACAATCGGTATCCGCGTCAGTCTTGAAGAGGAAATCCGGGGTCTCGATATCGGCGAGCACGGTAACTCCGCTTACCCTGATTTTGCAATAGTGGCTCCTATTATGGTATCAGCGAACGGAAGCACAGGTACATACCCGGTAATAACCCCTGCTGATGTGCAGAAGCCCTCTTCCGCCGCTGTGTCGCCCGAAGCGGCGATACCTGTGATAAATAAGGCACGCCCCGGAGCAAAGATGACAAAGGTCACCATTATCACAAACCAGGATAAGTTTACACAGCTCCAGACCGCGCTTGACAAGATCGGCATCACAGGCCTGACTGTCACAAATGTGCTCGGATACGGCATGCAGAAAGGCCATACGGAGTACTACCGCGGCGTTCCCGTGAAAACAAGACTTCTTCCAAAAGTTCAGGTCGATATTGTTGTTTGCAAGATACCCGTCAATACTGTCGTCGATACGGTAAAGAAAGCCCTGTACACCGGGAATCCGGGTGACGGCAAAATCTTTATTTATGACGTCGAAAACGTCATTAAAATCAGAACTGGTGAAGAAGGATACGATGCGCTTCAGGATGAGGAAGACAAATAGAGGCACGCATCTATATGTGCTGAAAGCCCTTGGCATACAAGGGTTTTCAGCACATTCAACCTAAACTGCAAAAAAGCTGATTTACGCATATTTCTCCTTTGCACAATGAAGGCATTCACGCCGGTTGTAACTATTCTTATTTAACCGGAAAATCAAAATATGTATCAGGATAGGGCTCGTCCTTTAAACTGTAATGCCACCACTCCTTCGAATAAGCTGCAAACCCTGCATTCACCATTGCATCCCGCAGAATAATCCGGTTTTTCTCCTGCACGGGCGTAATTAATGTGGTACCGTGGTTTGAAATTTCTCCTAAGAAATCAAAGCCGCTGCCCATATCCAGTTCCTCGCCGGTAGATACCTCAACCAAAGTCAGGTCAACCGTGCTTCCCCTCGAATGGCCGGACCTTTTTGCTATATAACCCAGTTCGAACAAAACAGACTTGTCCAGTTCCGGATAATATTTTTCCTTCATTTTTGTATCAAACGGATCCTGTGACCAGCGAATAAAATGATTTACAGCTCGTTGCGGGCGATAAGCATCAAAAATTTTTATATAATACCCGCGTTCATATAAAGCGTCTGCCGCTATTTTAAGTGCCTCGGCCGCTTCCTTCGTAAGTATGGCCTTCGAAGCTTCATATCCGTCAATTATCGTGCCTGTAAAATTATCCTCGCTAAAATAGCGGATTTCGAGCAGTATGGTCGGTATTATATCGGCTACATAAACAAATCCGTCGGGAAGTGAATATTGATCCGGTTCAGGTTCAGCGGGTTCAATAACCGGAAGCGGTTCCTGTACCATTACCGATTCAGATGCAGCGGCTGATGCGGATACGGCGCCGGATTCCGCTGCCACGCCGGATGCAGTTTCCGGCTCCATACCGGAAATGCATGAACTAAACAGAAATAATGCAGAAAAAACAATAACTATAAATTTAAAAATTAACAAATAATTGTTTTTGTTTTTCGTGTAATTTGTCATCAAGAATCTCTCCTCAATCCTGTTAAGGTCCGACCATGCAGTATTGAAAATGTCAGCTGATTTCTTTGCATTCTATCAGGTTTTTGCTTTTATGTTTGGCGCTGTATAACAGTTTGTCAAGCTTCTTTAACAGGTTAGTCGATTCATCATTATCCACTTCCCTGACACCGCCGCTAATCGTTACCAATATATCATTTTCCCATTTTAACTCAAGAACCTTTTTGCGGATACGCTCCATTACGGCATATCCTTCTTCCATGCTCGTGCCGGGAAGAATAATCAGAAACTCGTCGCCCTCGAAACGCCCTATTATATCATTCTGCCTCAGGTTGCTTGTTATTGTCCTGCTTATCCTCTCTATGACGTAATCTCCATATAAGTGCCCGTATGTATCGTTTATAGCTTTAAAGTTATCTATATCAATCAATGCAACAGTCAGTTTTTTCCGTACTTTCTGTGACTGTTCAATCTCTTCCTTCAGGCAGGAAAGAATAAACCTTTTATTATAAATTCCCGTTACATCATCCGTTATCGACAGCAAATGCAGCTTCTGTTTCTCTTCGTACAGCAGCCTGTTCAGTTTTTCCGCTTCTTCTTTGGCCTTTATAAGCTCGGCGTTGCTTTTTTCAAGCATCCTGTTTTTTGCTTCTATTTCCCTGTTCTGTTTCTCCAGGGTTTCAAAGTATTGATTGGATTTTCGAAGTTCATCGGTATAGCCGTCTATGAGAACGCCAATTAAAAGAACCACGGAAAACAAGCAGACAAATAAACCGAAAGCAAAATCAATATACCTGGTCAGCATCGAATCATATTTTATAATCAGATCCGGTCTCTGATATTCAATAACCATCAGAATACCGACAATTAATGCATAAAGGGAAAAGATTATCTTTCTTTTCAATCCGGAAAGCAGCAAAGCAATTATCCCGGCATTTATAATTATATAATACGGAATACTGCCGTAAGTTCCGCCTGTAACAAGCCACATGGTCGGGAAAAAAACAAAGCTTAACATAACAGCGACAATCATTGACACGAGATTATAATTTTTACTGGTTTTGAATGCAATATATAACCCTATGGTTATGACTCCGCAGGTAAAAGAAATTAATGAGACAGCTATCCCCATACCCAAAAAATAATTCATTATGCTACAAGAGAAGGACATGAAAATTCCTACCAGAAAAACCGTATTTAATACCCGGTACTTCAGGGAAGCGTCTTTTTCAATCTTCATTTCCAATCCTCCTATAGCCGGTTAATGCAAGCTAAATATAAACAACAAATTTAAATCCATTCTTTGCTATATTTTACAATACACAAACTTGATTATATATAATTTTTGTCCTGATGTTAAGCGGGTTTAACACTATCTGCATAACAGCCTTTGTGTGACAATATCGGAATATATCTCCATACCGCTCGTATTTGCAATATGGATTACATCTTTATATTTACCACTCCCGGGCAGGAAAGAAGCAAGCATATTCTCCTCCAGTAAAATACGATCAGGGTTAAAAATTACATCCTGGTATCCGTCAAATATAGCCACGTAAAAGATCTCCGATTCGACAATATCCTGAAAGAAATGGCTTCCATAGGACAGTTCCGGCATAAAACCCTCTTTTTTCGAAGAATATTCACATAGGACTTTCATATTACATAACTCCGTAAAATGCACCGGGACTCCAAGGGACGGCGTAGTGCTTCCCCACCTGCCCGGGCCTACGAGCATCGCGTTTTTTCCCTTCATTTCCCGGTTAATTAAACCTATTTGCCTGGCCACGTCGTATTTTTCCTGTTCGCTTAGTTTTAAGTATGGATTTGCGCTTATAAATATAACATAATCGATGGGCAGGCGTACGCTTCCGCCCATGAATCCGCCTTTGCACGAAAAGAAGCAATCCTTGACATCCCTTAATTCCGGTATTTTTACCGTCTTTCCCAGCCCTTTCGTTTGCAGCGGGCGGCACTGCAGCAGATTAATCTTAAAGTTGTTATCCTTATTGAAGTTGGCAGTAAATTCGATATCAACCGGATAATCGTACGCTTTTGACAGCAGTGCAAGCATTTCTCTCATTATGTAAGCAAACTTCGTATCCGTAAACAGCTTTTTAAAATCCAGGAGATAGGGCGTCTCACGGATGATATATCCACGTTCGCGCATGCGCGCTTCAGCATCATAGTCAGGGCTTGCGAACAATTTCTTGTCTGCTTTCAGCGGAAGCGATAAAACCTCATCCAAATCTTTACTTACCAGGGCGTTTTCCGTAAACGAAAGAAGATCCAACCGGTGCTGCGAGAATTTTTTCTGATCTTCATAATTCATCGGAGGAATTCGAAGCGGGTTGTCAAGGCATACAACCTTCACATAATCCCCATCGGTTCGATCAACCGCCCTCGTGCCTAATCCGAATACAAGCCGGAGCATCCCCGCATTCATATCAATGCTTTCATCCCAGACATAAAGGTTGCGGGAATTCCCTACGCCCGCGACATGAGGGAAAAAATAGTCTCCATGCCGATCTCCCGATACACGCTGAACCAATATGGCCATTTGCTCATCCTTCTGTGCCAGTCCCCGGTTCATCCGGTAATTTAACGCGTCTTCGTTCATCGTACTCGCATAGACAGTGCGTACAGCCTGTTCAAAGGCTTCATAACGCTCCTGCGGCGTTCCCTGGTTCACGCAGAAAACGCTTTCATACTTGCCGGCAAATGCATTTCCGAAGTTGTCTTCCAGTAACGAACTGGAACGTACGATAATAGGAGACTGGCCGAAGTACTCGAGCATTTGGACAAATTGTTCCTGGATATCTTTCGGGAATGATCCATGCAAAAGTTTTTCCTTAAGTTCCGCCGCATATTTATAATAACCCTCGGGCGTTTTCTGCTTCGCGCGAAGTCTCCACCAGCCATTTTGGACAATATACGTGTAAAAAACGTCGGAACCGATAAAAAATGAATCATGGGGTTCTATGTAAGATTTAAAAAGATCACCGCCGTCGACCTGCAATATTTTCCTTGCAAGAAGCATGCCGACGCTCTTGCCGCCGATAAAGCCCGTACCGATTTCCCTCAATGCGATATCGAGAATATCTTTCAACGTGAAATACCGGTCGCAAAGCTGAAACATCCGCGAATTACTTCCGATAAGCATATGCATCAGGCGCTTCTTCACGGCTTCCTGCTGATCGTGGGATGAGTTCAGCATTCTTTTCGCTTCGTTAAAGATATTATTCCAATGATCCAGTCTTATTTCCCCGCGGTTAATTCTGTTAAATAGCTCTGAAGCATCGGAACTCGATGTAATGCAGACAGCCTCCTGGTCCTGAATTAAATGCGGGAAAAACATCGTAGGCGAATATCGCTGCCATACCTTAAGGGGATGAATATAGGTTTTATCATTGATCTGGTATAAATCCAGGAGAAGCTGCGTCGTTTCACGAATACCGGCAATGGTGCTATAGGTATGGAAATTCCGCTTGATGGCGAAATACGCAACCGTATCCAAATCATACAGGTACGGACATGTAGCCTTAAAGAAATTGCCTATCATCAAATCAGAATGCCAGTATTCCAATAAATCGGTGAGGCAGTCAAAAACATAGAATGCCCTTCTGCCCTCTTCTTTAATAATGTTGTGTATTTCAACGGTAAAACTTTCAAAGCCTTTTCCCGCCTCAATATGATAAGTCTTAATATCATGCCTGTTATCGAGTATCGGTTCATGATCGGCAAAACGTATATAAATAAGCCTCATGTTTTCCGTTCTTGCGCTTTCCACAAAATAACCGGCCATTTTCTTATAATCCGAAACGGAATCAACCTGCCATACGACGTTGTCCCCAAACCGCAGGTGATCAATCACCTGATCAAAACCATTTATCCCCGTGCTGACTTTTTCGTATAAATTCATAACACACCCCGCTTCTTCTTAACTTGCTAAACAGAACAGTGACTGCCTGACCCTTTGCCCTTATAACCTTCTTTATCATATTTTTACCCATGCGTTTAGTAAAGCAAGCGACATTTGAATATGCAGCACCAAATCACCGGCTTGCATAGAGAATGCCATTAATGGTCTCCGCACTTGCACCGGTATTTATAAGCGGCTGGATTTTATTGAAAACTTTTGCCGGTTCGCCGATAAGTATGCATCCGGCAAACAACCCGCTGCGGAATACGAGCTTGGAATAAAGAAACCTTTCTTTGTCAACCTTCCGTTCTATTTTATATTCTGCTTCAGTACCATCCGGCCTGATAACGCCCGTATCGCCCGAACAAACTACTCTTGTCCCCATCGTTGCAAGTATATAAGGAACATCAGCCGTTTTATAGACGGCACTGCCTCCCGCGGCATTAGTTCCTGCGACCTGCCCCTGTCTGTTGGCTGCCGACCACAGCCCGAACCATCTTCCGTTTACACACGCCGCATCTCCTGCCGCATATATATCATTGATGTTTGTCTCCAATTTCTCATTAACATTCAAAAAACGGTTCATATTAATGCCGCTGTTCCGGAATGCAGCAATGTCAGGAGCAACACCAACCGAAACAATAACAACGTCAGCTTCAAGCAGCGTGCCGTCAGCCATGTGCACCCGTGTAACATGTCCGTTATTATTCCCTTCGAATCCCGTAACAGATTTACCGCAGAATACTGATATCCCCAGGCTCCGCACCTTTTCCCCGAATATTTCCGAGCCTTCTTCATCGAGTTGTTTGGGCAGAAGCCTCGGCATACTTTCTATCAAGGACACGTCAATGCCTGTTTCGGATATTTTGTATGCAGCCTCGAGACCAAGCAGTCCGCCGCCTATAACGACTGCTTTTTTCGCATTAATCAGACTCTTGTTTATCTCAACAATATCCTCCGCTGTCCATATGGTATGGATACCCGAAAGTTCCTTACCACTAATGGGAGGCATGACCGGCGTACTTCCAACGGCGAGTATCAGGCTGTCATAGCTGTAATCCCTGCCGTTTGCGCTTATTTTTTTTGCTTTTGCATCTATTGCCGTAACTTTTGACGATAACTCAAGGCGAATCCCGTTTTTTTCAAACCACTCTTCATTACTGACTTTAAGCTCATCATAATTTACACTCCTGCCGATGTAATCGCATAAACGGAGCCTGTAATACGGTAATCGGCCATCTTTCCCAAACATAATTATTTCGGCCTCCGGATCCTGGGCTCTGGCCGCCTTGGCTGCGGCAAGCCCTGCCGCTCCGTTTCCGACAATCAAAATTTTCCTTGAACTGACCTGATGATTGTTACTCATAGCTTATGCCTCCATAAACAGCAGTTTATTCCGTCAATCCTGACTTTTCGCAGATTAATTCATCCATGTTGTCTAATATATACCATGATACACCGTTTTATTTCACTAGTCCATTTCATCCGAAAGAATAATTAATTAAAGGCCTGGAAGTGCATTTGACGATACCATATAATAATCCCGCAGTATTTATCAATCGTTTATTTCCTGTATATGTTATTCTTAATCACGGAGGATGATTATGGATTATAAAACCCATATTATGCGGGCGATAAATTATATTGAAAACAATCTAAAAAATGAAATTAAACTCTCCGATTGTGCCCGTGCAGCCGGATATTCCGACTATCACTTTATCCGTGTATTCAAGGAAGCAACCGGCCTGACACCGGCTGATTATATCAGAAAACGCAGGTTAACCGAAATTATCAAGCGTATGCGGCAGGATGCCCCGATTTCCGAAATTGCCTTTGAATACGGCTTCAATTCAAAGGAGAACTTCACGAGGGCGTTTGTCTCGGAGCATAATATACTGCCAACCGAGTATAAATCCGCATTGAACAGCCTGAAACTTTATGAAGCAATAAATTTTGAAATTCCGCCTTTTGAAGTGCTGCCGGAGCTTACATATCTTGAGCCTTTTTCCGTGATAGCTTATAAGAGCGATGAAGCCTGTCCGCCGAAATTCTGGAACAAATACAACAGTCGAAAATGGTCTAAAAAGCTGTCCGGCGGAAAGGTCTGCGAAGATTATGGCATAAGTGCATGGAACAAAAACGAAAACAAGCTTGACTATTTTATCGGTATACGGAAAAATAATGCGCTCGGGGATACCGACGGCACGGTGGAACTTTCGATACCGGGCGGTTTATATGCCGTCTTCACGACTCCCAGGACCTCACACTTTGATTTCGTGAACACCATTCACCGTACATGGAATTACATTTACAATAAATGGCTGCCAAACAGCGGCTACAGGCACACAGGCGGCTGTGAGTTTGAATCATATGTCGAAGAATCTCGCGCTTACAGCGAGAAAATATACATACCATTGGAGGGATAATGATGAAAAAGCAGCTTAACATTTCCTGGAACGGCATACCGGACGCAACGGGATACCTGTTTTCTTTCGTGAAATCATTGGCCTGCGCGGTAAAAAACAGCCCGTGGCCCGAATATACGGAAGATATTGTTGCAACCAGCGGTTTTGCTTTCCGGATGTGGGTCAGTAAAGACCTATGCCCGTCAGCGACCAGCATTTGGGACTTCAGCAATCAAAAAAGGTGGGTGGAAAACGGCGGCCTGATCTGCGATTATGTCGGGCGTTATTGGGACCAGGAACATATTGAAGAAGAAAAAAGGCTTGAGGCAATAAAGATTATCAAGGCTTCAATCGACAGGGGTATCCCCGCTGTATCATGGGATATAGGTGTACCGGAATGGGGTCTTATAACCGGCTATGACGATGACAGCCAGATGTTTTGCATTTTACCAATCAACACGGAAAAGTCTGATCCTGCGGTTAATATGCACTATGACGTTTTGGGCAAGCGTGAAATACCGATACTTTCGGTTCTGACCATAACGGGCTGTTCTGCTAAAGCAACGGATGATATTCTGCGCGATACGATGAAACTCGCAGTACACCACCTGAAAGGCAGAGAATGGTGTGAAAACGCAAAAGGGCTTGATGCTTATCCCGCTTTAATCAGAATATTTGAAGACAATCCCGATATCTCCGCATCGTGGAATGCCGAATATTTTCTCGGAACTTACGGCGCGTTGAAAGAATACGCTTATAAATATTTTGAAAAAGCCGGAAAAACCGAACTGGCAGAGTTATACCGCAACGTTTTCGATGCCTGGATGGAAGCATTCAAAATTAAGACAAACGAGGACGCGACATTGCCTGAAACCAGGGCAAGGATTGCATCTTTATTACAATCCGCATATGAAAACGAAATTAAAGCGGTTCAGACAATGGAATCACTCGTTATATAGGCATGCCGGCAGGAAGCCCGGCGTAACCATTCTCAAAATTACGCTTCTTAAGTGGCCCACCGGCAGCAAATAAGGCGCTTTAGACTAAGCGCCTTCGCGTTTTATTTATACTCATTCTCCATTATTCTCAACCCTTCGTGTATATCCTGCCCCAGGATCTCCTGTGTCCTGGCAAAATCAAACCTCTGATGAAGCCGATCATGCACCTCAAGGAAAGCATTCTTTCCATATTTACGAATAAACATAGCCTGTACCTTTGCTGAAACTGCCCCGTCATTACCCGGTGCATAGAAACCCTTTGTACATTCTTCCAGTTCCGGGCACTCATAACATCCATCTATATTCTTTTCATTACAGCAGGCCGCGTTAGGACATATCCTGTCCTCGTACAGCGTCGCAAAAGAGCATGTATTATACTCCGTCCTGCAGGATCCGCACCATTCTCCTAAGAAGCAGTGGTTGCATGATAAACCGCAGTATGCAACAGGATCCGCGCCCTTACGCGCAATTTGGCACAACTTATTCTTTATCCGTCGCATCGCCTCGACATGCATGATCCAATGCCTGCTGAACGGCATTTTTATCAAGCCGCGGATATCTTTACTGCACCAGTAATCGATAAGCCAGCGGGCATTCTCATCCTGACTGACACATCCGGACTCTGCAAGCCTGTTCTTATCTGTATCCGAAAATTTTATCTTCATCTGTGAATAATCCAGTTTTGAAAGAATTGAGTCAGTCGAAAGCATAACTTCTTTCGCATATTCATATAAAGCCTTGATATTAAGCTGCTTTGAAAATTCTGCGATCTCTTGTCCCTGTAACTCATTGCCGGTTGTAATGATCGGCGAACCGATTTTCTTCTGATAACCGCCGGTCACAAGTACCTGCTCATCTTTAGCGATCAAAGTATGGGCAACAATATCCTCGATTCGAAAGATATGCCAGATAGAATAGGCCAGTGTCTTACTGTGGTAACCGTTCGCATTCGCATATGGCATTTGGTAAAATGCCTCGGCAGGATACCCGTTCACAATCTGTGAAATCTGTTCAAACAGCTCTTTCCGTAACTCGAAGAGAAGATCTATTGCGTCCTTATACGTAGATTCTTTTCCAACGTAATCCTGGATCCGTTTATTTTTCTCCGACCATTCCTTATTCATTGCGGTTTTTGCCTCCTTCGGTTTATGCCTGATATGCCTGACGGAACCCCTCTCGCTTCTTTAGTATGATTACCCATGATAATCCTGCCTGAAAAGATTCAAGTTACAACATTTCAAACAAATAATTATCATCGCGTGAAGGCTTCCCCCATTCTTTGTCATGGTAACATTCCGTAGCTGAATCTACCCATGAGCAGCGACTTGTTTTCTTTTCCTCCATAAAATAATAACCTCCTGGGTTTATTCAAATTATAACGGTTTCTTTCAGCACAGATTCTTTTTAACATTTCCGGCAAACTCAAACCATTGCGATAAATATCTTGTCGGCCTGGAATAACTTTCATTTTAAAATTTATACCACATTATACCATGCCTCATTTAAAAGAACAAGTGTTCTTTTTTAATTTTTTTTGCAGAGGTCCGGTTATTCGAAGTATAAAAACAAGGTTCAGTCTTGTCTGAAAGGGTTTTTACAAATCTATCAGGGAACTATACAGATTGGTTTCTTGTTGTTTATCATTTTGTTCCACGCAAAATCATAGTTAATGACACTGACGTGTCCCATTGTTTTATTCCATTATCATACAGTTCGATTCTTTTATCATACTTTTTATTTATAATCCTTTTAAGCTCGTTAACCTCATCAACTGTTACAACATCCGATGCAATATCAAGTAAGGATTCTGCTCCGTCAAGTGCTGTTTTTCGATTAGCATTAATCATATCATAAGCCATTTGTTTAGAGTATATGGGATTGTCGGGAGTTAAATTTATAGTAATGTAATCTATAGTAACATTTTTGAATCCATGTAATTCCATAGTTAACGGCAATTCCGCTTCGTTGAGCGGATAAGCGCAAACACTATACTTTTTATTTATCTCAGAATAGTATTTTTCAGTTCTATTCCATATTTCTTTTTCAAATTCTGTTTGTTCTGAAATGCAGGGTGCAAGAACATTTATTCCTCTCCTTGCGGATAAAACAAGACATACTCCGTCATCTTTCAATACTCTGTATTGCTCTCCAAAAAATTTCGCCGGTTCAATATGTTCTTGTACGGTATAAGATATGGTAACATCAAATGTTTTATCCTGAAAAGACAAACCGGTGGCATCGTCTTCCATAAATACAATTTGGGGTGCTTGTTTTGAAGCAAAATCAATAAAATTACTATCTCTATCTATTCCAACAATTTCAGCGTTTGGATACCAACGATACAATGCTTGAGATAGTGCACCCGGTCCACAGCCTATTTCAAGAATTTTTCGTTTATTATCAATTTTAAATGCTTTTTGGTATTTTTCTTTAAATATGTCAGAAAATCTAAGTGTCCGCGTTAAATACAAAGTATCAATTTTTTGTATGTATGTCGACCATATGGTATTCAACTAAAACACCTTCCATAATTTAACATATTATCGGCATATATGTTTAAATCTGTCGCAAGGTTTTCGATGTATATTTCCATTAAGTACCACGGATAATAAATATATTAACATACCTTCCAGATATATGTCGACTCAACCCTTTCTGTTTTCAGACGAAAATTTTCTCAAATAATACATTCTCTTTAGTACTTAAGCAAAATTGGGCCGCTTCACGCTGTAACAGATCAATTATATAAAGGCTCTCGTTATAAAAAGCTCCCCGCCGCCGACGCAACTGCCGGTAACGGGGAGCCTTAATTTGTTCAGTCAGCCAACGACGAACATCAAACCGGCTCATCGTAATGATATTTCCTGAGAATTCTACCGAAAAACAGGCATATCACCATACCAAATAATCCAAGCATGAATATCATCATGCCTGCCCCGGAACCCTTTCCAGAGCCAAACATGGCAGCCATTACACTTTCCGTAGAAACACGTTCCATTAATGGTTCACAAATAACATCGACCATCCAGCCGCCAAAGAAATATCCGATAGGTATCGTGAAGAACTGCAGCGTATTTCTGCAGGCATAGACCCTGCCCTGCATCTCTGTCGGTATCGTCGTTCTCACGATAACATCCAGGTTGGTACTCATCAACGGGACAGGCAAATATCCAAGTATCTGTGCAATACACCATGCGATCGGTGTTCTTGTCAAAGACATCAGAAAGTTATCTGTTGTCAGAGAGAACAGCATTGTTGCTACGATAAGACGTATCCGATCCTTAGGCGGCGGTAAGACGGATGCTATCAAACTGCCGGTTAGCATAGCTATCCCGGCAAAGGAAGTGACAATTCCCAGTATCGCCTCTCCGCCATTTTTTCTTGGCAGAATAAACGCAGGAAGCACTGCGTCAAAAGCGGACGCAACCAGGTTGACCCCTGCCAAAAACAAAATAAGCATCAGCACCATTCTGTTTTGGTTCAGGCATTTAAGACCAGCCTTTGCAGACGCGAACAGCGTTTCATTTTCTCCTGCGGCAGATGCTTTTGCCGGCGGAATATGCACAAACAGCAATAACGCAAAAAACGCGATAAAAAAAGTGCTTAAATCCACTGCTATTACAGCATCCATGCCACCAAGCGCATAAAGGGACGCAGCAAGCATCGGATGCAGAATGGTTACTAGCGATCCGGAAAAAGATCTCAGGCCGCTCGTCTTCTGGTAATACTTTTTAGGCGTAATCAGCGTATTGGCGACATCGCTTGCCGGCCTCTGAACCGTGTTCATCAGCCCGTTTACCGCATTAAGGACGTACAAATGCCATGTGCGGAGCGAACCTGTTTTCAGAAGAATAAACACCAATACCGTACAGCAAGCTGCGAATGTATCACAGACCAGCATAGTCCTTTTCTTGTCCCATTTGTCGGATAATGCACCGGCAAAAATGCTCATTATAACGTACGGCGCATAGGAACAAATGGTCAGCAATGCTGTTTGGAGCGCCGACCCGGTTGCCTGATACAGCCAGAGTGTCAACGCGAAGTTCGTCATTGCGCTGCCAAGCTGTGATAACCCCTGTGTACTCCACAGAATATAAAAATTCTTTAACTCATGTATTCTGTTTTTCATTTTGACTTTGCTCCTTTGATTTTAATCTTTTATCATATCAAAGTGCAAAGCCTGAGGGTAACAGCCTATAAACGGCTCATTGCTCCATGCAGTATCCTCAAACCTTGCATGGAGCTTCTGCGCTCATCAGAATCATATGATTCTCCCCTTTATGTATTCCGTAACGGAATAAACCGGTTTCTGCGATGATATACATATCACAGCACTAACCAATATCAGCCAATCATTGCTTAAAGATTATTATATCAGCAACTCAACCTATCGACAAACAAATCGGACTCAACGCATATAATTATCTAAAGACCTTGGCCCGGCAGAAAAAGTTTATGTAACAGAATAGAGCTATTTTAAATAAGAAGGTTTCAAAAAATCACAGCATTCATTAATCATCCTGTCTATCATGCGGTTAATAATTTTACTTCCTTTATCTTTTGTTGCAAAAGAAGGATAGCCAAGATTCCCCACATAACCTTCAGGTAAGCTGCTTTCTTCATGAAATAAGTATTTTTAGAAATCATCAAACTTTATATCATGCTCCCGGACTAATTCCATTTTTACCTTTTCGGGATACAAAAATAATGCAACCGATGTTTCAGCCTCACAGGCATGTCTGATGGAAGATTAACGCCATAGTTTATTGTAGGAGCAACCAGCGCATTAGTCCTTTCAGATAAAACACTGGCCATATATTCCACGATAAAAGTATCATTGCCGAGGGGTAAATGGTATCCATGCTGTTCACAGGTCCCTACGGGAATTATCAGATTATCATTAACCTCTGATATATGTTTTTCGACTTCATTCCATGTCATATCGACCATTAACATATAATCATACTCCTCAAGCATCTTATACAAGCCAGCTTCTGGCATCAAACCGGCGCATATCAGGCTGTTATTACTTTTTACCGAATAAGTCCTTCCAGTCTCCGGTTTTGCCCAAAGCTTTACAGTTCAGCGTATAATACTGCCCCTCACCAATCCATGTTACGGGTGCGGCTATACGTAACCGTTCCTCAACACTTAATGAATCGTCTTTTAGTTCTTTCGCCACTAATGTATTACGGATTTTACATATAAAGACCTCGCTGTCATCCAGCGGGATTGAATGCTTAACTTCAAGCTCAAACACCCACGGACTGTTTTTCAGCACAGGAACGTTCAACACCGCGCCGCGTTCGGTTTCAATCGGGATATTCATTTTCTCCTTGCTATATCCTCCCGTGTTGCCCATATAATCCGCAAGAGGCAGCATGGATTCGCTGACCAGGTTAGCGGAAAATACTTTACTTGCCCGGATTCGATCTTTTGTTAATTTCTCGCCGCCGATACATGCCATAACCCCCAATTCGCCGTCCCAGCAATAACTGAACCAGCAGAACAGGCCGAAGTTCGGTGTTCCGTCCTCTTTATACGTACCATATAGAAACAATGTTTGCGGACAAAATTTATTTTCCGGACCTACGGATATTTTTTCCATTATTCTTATGTTCCCTCCTTTTCAAGATTTTTTAGAATTGTCTGAGCCGGTTCCCGAAACCGATTATATCAGCTTCCAGAAAACAGGGCAAAGAATCATTTACATTTTTTAATCAGGTGCCCTCATTGTCTGTAAACCGTCAGTATATTCAAATTATTATCAATTTCTACAACGAAATTACCATTTAAATACTTTATCCGGTCTCCATCAAAATAAGCGACAAAATGGTTTGAAATTGCATATTTACCACTCCATCGCGCATCCCAGATATTTAAACAGGCCAGCGGATAATTACCTTTCAGACAAATCTCTCCCTTATTAAGAGCCGTATTAATTATTCTCTCTGTTTCTTCGTTATAGGCGGTCAGATGCATATCTATTTCCGGATTGATTATTATTTCAGAAGACGTAATATGAACATCATCCAGTATTTCATCCGAAAACGGTCTTTCGCCGGAGCATGAAAATACAAACGAAGAACATTTTTTAATACAATATAGAAATACAGCACCGATTGAGTAGGAAATAATTCGAATAGGAAAATATTTGCCGGCATTCGTGATATCGTCAAGCATCTTTGAAAGTCTTAACCTGCCCTTTTCAGGAGCAATCTGCATCAATACAAGCAACTCAACATAGTTGGCAGTTCCTTCAATTTGCTCAACTCTTGCCTCGTAATCATACTGCCTGGGAAAAAGGTGCTTCCGAAGTTTCCGTACACTTAGCAATTCCGTAAATTTCTTTTCTCCCCCTTCAATAATCGCGCGCATTAATTCTGCCTCCTGCAGTTTTGCAGATAAATTTTCCGCAGAATAATGATATTCAAGCAATGCGCGTCTTTCATCCGGATATCTCTTTTCTCCGCAGTCGTTTTGAAATGCGTGAAACATCTCATGAACAATTGATGCCGCTAATGAATCGATGTCCGTGGGTTCTTCCGTAAGTTTCCATATAGCAATGTTTTCTCCGTTATAAAATATTGATGTATTGGCATGGAACTCTTCTGTCTTTTCTATGTACCTGCCGTCAAAGAAACACTCTGTCTCATTATACAGAGCAAATCGGAACGGATGAAAACCCTCCCACAAAGCGCTGAAATCTATAGCATCAATACGCTCCTTAATTCTGTTATATTCACGATGAAGATTCAATATTTAACAACCTCCGCTTAAAAATCGCTGAAGTCTTTTGGGAATCCAAATTAATATCCTTCTGCAAAATATACCCATAATTATATAACATTTAGTTAATCTTTCCAACCGAAAAATTCCTCGGATGGTCTACGAGCATAATATTAACATCGCCTTAGAACCTCTTAATTTGTTCATTTCATCGACTATCTCCTGTGGTTTTACCATCAATTCCACCCATGCCGGAATAAATCCACTCTTAATAGCATTTCGTGCCGACCTGATATTTGACCAGGCACATTTTTAAGGCATTAATCCCTCTTTCAACCGAGGGTAAGCCTGATTTCATTGTCAGCAAGTGGTATATTTTCAGATTCTTTTTATATTCATCTATGACTTGATTGCAGCTTTGAGGTAAATAATCAAGAACTCTGTCTTCAATACTTTTTATGTACCCTTTATCTATGGCAATCCCCACAAGGATCGACATGACACTTTTAGTAACTGATCTCAAATTAAAAAGAGCAGAATGTTTATCTCTGAATGTATCGCCCGGTTTTCCCAAAACTTTTGAAAGCAATAAAAAACAAGCTTTTAACAGCTGCGAACTCTTTTCTTCATACGGATGTTTATTATGCGATTCAAATATCAAATATCCATTTTTTATAATGATAAAACTAAAGTAGTACTTAAAATGCTTTTCGATATACCTGATTGCATCAGCAAGAAAGTCGGAATCCATACCTTGTTGTTCCGGAGTTGAGAGTTTCCAGCCTTTCGTTGGGAAATAAGCTCTTTCTTTATCGATTTGAAATACTTCTCCATTTTGATCCCTGTTATTTTCATTTAAAGTTATGATTAATATGCAATAAAGTTGTCAAAAGAACCGTCCCTTCGACAACTACAAGGGTTTGTTACTGATGAGAAATAAGTTTATTCAGCAATTGCGGGATTAATTCTTTTGGAGCGTTCTTCTTAAAAACTCTCTTGTCCGGTCAAGTTTCGGGTTATTAAATATTTGTTCGGGGCTGCCTTCCTCTGCAATAACTCCTTTATCCATAAATACAACACGATCGGATACTTCCCTGGCGAAGTCCATCTCATGAGTTACTATCAGCATGGTAAGTCCGTACTCTGTCAGTTCTCTCATAACCTTCAGAACTTCTCCCACCATTTCAGGATCCAGAGCTGATGTTGGTTCGTCAAACAGCATTACTTCCGGTTCCATGGAAAGAGCTCTTGCAATTGCCACACGCTGCTTTTGCCCTCCGGAGAGCTGCCTGGGTTTAGCATGAATAAACTGCTCCATTCCAACTACACTTAAGTATTTCATTGCAACATCTTTAGCTTCTTCCTTTGAACGTTTCAGAACCTTTATTTGTCCAACCATACAGTTGCTCAAAACATCATGGTTATTAAACAGGTTAAACTGTTGAAACACCATACCAAGCTTCGTTCTATATGCCCGTAAATCGTGCTTGTGATCCAGTATATTTTCTCCCTTATAAAAAATCTCTCCGCCGCTGGGCTTTTCCAAAAGGTTAATGCATCGAAGAAGGGTTGACTTGCCGGAACCGGAGGAGCCGATAATACATACTACCTCTCCTTTATTAACTGAAAAATCTATATCTTTTAATACTTCATTGGTACCAAAAGTCTTGCTTAAATGTCGCACCTCAATAATTTTTTCCATGCTTTCTTCCTCCTCAGTTCATCTCCTGTTGTCTGCGAAGAGCATCTTCCGGTGTCTGTACCTGCATCTGGTTAGCATATAAAATATAGTTTTCCGGACCATCAATCTTTCTTTCAATGTATCGTAATATTCTTGTTACTGTGTAGGTCATGACAAAGTATATTACTGAGGCGATAAAGAAGGTCTCGAAATATTTATAATTAATTCCCGAAACTGATTTCGTCTGGAAGAACAACTCTGTTACAGCAATTACATTAAGTACTGAAGTATCCTTAATATTAATTACAAATTCATTGCCGGTTGCAGGTAAAATATTACGAATTGCCTGCGGCAATACAACATTTATCATGGTCTGACTATGACTCATTCCAATTGCGTAAGCCGCTTCGAACTGGCCTTTATCTATAGATACAATACCCCCGCGAACAATTTCCGCCATATAAGCGCCGGTATTTATTGAAACTATGAATATTCCGGCAAACAGAGGGGACATATCTATATCAAAAGCTTGTTTAGAGCCGTAGTAAATTACCATAGCCTGTACAATCATAGGTGTTCCGCGGAATACTTCAACATATACGGAAAGAATTGAATTTATAATCTTCAATATGGATTTTTTTATCCCTTTTTCCGGCAAAGGAACGGTACGTATTATCCCTATCAATAAGCCAATTATAAAGCCTATAATTGTACCAATTGTTGATATCAAAAGGGTTACTCCGGCTCCACGCAAGAACATAGGCCAATATTTCGAAATGGTCTTTATTATAACATTTAACTCCACCTTTTAATTTCCTCCTAAAATATAAAGCGAGCAGAGTAAATTTCACTTGAATGCTTACTCGGATGCCGGCTGATTCTTTATAGCGTTATCCATAAGTTCCTTGCGCCGTTCTTCCGAAACCTTTGCCAATGCTTCATTTATCTTCGCTGTCAGCTCGCTTCCCTTTCTAAGACCTACAGCAATTGCAGTATCTTCAGGTGAAGTCTTAAAACCATCCGTAAACTCTATCATTTTGAAATTACTATTAGCGGCTTCCGCACTGATGCCTTCAGGACGCTCTGATATATATCCGTCTATAATACCTGATTCAAGAGCAACCCTCATAGCCGGGAAATCATCCATTGCTGTTTGCTTTAAAACACCTTCTATCTGATCTATAACGGTGTAATGGAAGGTGTTTAACTGAGCTGTTATCTTCGCTCCCTTGAAATCCTGTATAGAAGTAGCTCCATCATACTTGCCGCCCTTTTTGACTACCATTACCAGGTCTGACGTATAGTAGTGGTCTGAAAAGTCGATGCTCTCCGCACGCTCTGCAGTTGGTGACATACCGGCAATAATTGCATCAATTTTACCGGAGGTCAGAGCCGGTATTAATCCTCCCCACTCTGTTTTTACTATAACCAACTCTTTACCAAGGTGTTCTGCAATTATCTTAGCAATTTCAACATCATAGCCTCCGGCATATTCTGCCGAATTCTGAATTTTAACCGCGCCATTGGAGTCATCCAGCTGGGTCCAGTTGAAAGGTGGATAACCTGCTTCCATCCCTACCTTAAAGGTATTGTCTTCCTTTTCTGCTGAAGTATCTGCCACATCAGAGGTATTGTCTTTATTTTCTGCCGAGGTATAAGTATCCGCTGCATCTGGCTTTTTTCCGCAGCCTGACAATAACATAACTACTAATAAAGACATTGCAATTAACATTAAAAATATTTTTTTCATTATTTAAAACCCTTCCTTTCGTATATATTAAAAAACCACCATTCAATCCGGGTGGCTTGTCTTTCAAGTATCCTGGTAAGCTATAAACACCTAACGTGTCCTCAGGTGCAATATTTATAGTTCCTTCTCTCCATCCTTAATGCTTTCCCATACTCCACAAGGACTGTTAATATCACACCTCTACCTCGCCTATAGAAGTGAGTTCTTATTAAATTGTATATAAAAAGTTTACAGTATGGTGCTGTTTCTGTCAACCTACATTTTCAAACAGATTCATGCCGCGCCGGCCGCTTTCATATACTTTCAAATTACCGCTTTTCGCGCCAGCCCACACCAAACAGATACAGAACGGTCAGAAGGAAAAGCGGCGGTAACGTCAGTACGGTATAGACGTGAAGCGGAACGATAAACCTCAAAAATTTCTAGCCTCTTCAGCTATGTTGTGTTTTGATAGTCGTGCGGTTATAATATCCGGACCTGCTCTGTCAGCAATTACAACATTTAGTCTATTCTATCACACTTAAAGCCGATCTGATAGACTTGCTATCTCACCCGGTATTTCATCCCCATATACCTGTCCCCGCTCCTTAATTCTTCAATCATCTGGACTATACGCTTTTCCCTTGTCTCCGGTCTCCTGGCTTTCAGTATCCAGCCCAAATAATCATTCTGCTGGTATGGAGGCCTATTCTTATATGCCTCCATCAAGTTTTCCTTAATAAGCCTTTTCTCAATATCCTCGGGCACGGGATTGATCTTTCTTTTTAACCTTGAGGTATCCATTTTTCTTTTACTCTCCTTTATCTTCGACTACGGCTATCGCGTCAATTTCAATCATACATGAAGGATTAGCAAAACCGGCTACTTTTGGGACTGTAATCAAAGGAGGCTTTTCCATATAACCTACAGTTTCCTGGAAAACCTTTAAACCGATTGCCGGATCGCATCCGTCAACCATGTAAATATTGAGCTTTATCACATCATCAAAGGTAGCATTTTCGGAAGCCAGGGCTATTTTAATATTCTGCAGGGCTTGTTTTGTCTGAAGCTCAAAATTATCCCGCCCTATCAATTCACCTTCAGAGTTAATAGCGTTTTGCCCGCCGATATAGATTGTCTTTGCACGGCCGCTGACTGTAACAACCTGGCTATAAAACTTAGAATCGAATAATCCTTCCGGATTGCTATGCTTTACTTCTAACCTGCTCATCTCATCTCCCCCAATCCGATATATTCAGAAAAAGTATCAACAACAAAAAACACTTAGTCTATATTGGTTTTTGAACCTCAAATGGAATTATACTGCCTGTTCTGATATCCATAAATTTCCATTTCATAACAATTATATATGGAAATCATTAATTTGTCTATATATTTGATTATACACTTGTATAAAGCAAAAGCGCCGCCGGTTAAGAAGACTTTCCCCATTAACCGGCGGCAATTTTATTCTGTCGGATTTTCTTATGATTGCCCATCTATGACAATCCTTGGTTTCAGGACTAATATACCAATTAATAAGTTATTCCGCTTCCTCTATGCTTATAAAAGGTTCAGCATCCACTAAAAACCTGCATACTTCGCTATCGCTAAAATGTTTATATATTTTCTCCTTATCTTCCATGCAAATCTGCCGTAAAATGAGACGTTCCGTTTCAACATCTATGAATACTATTTATATTCCGCATCAAACAGCTTATATCTTTCCATATAGTTTACTCCGTAGGTTTATTCTGGTAGACTTGATTAAGTCTATCACGTTAGACCTAATGTGTCAATAACATATCTTTGAGAGCAAATTTTACAGCAAATTTTACCCAAAAATACCCTTTCTATATGTTCCCATGTACTAATTTTGACTTAATAAAATAAAATACAAAATTACCGTGCAGTTAAGCACGGTATTATATCCTTATATCGTACATACAACGACATCTGAAAGGAATCATCCATATTCCTTTGGTTAGTCTTCTTTGATTAACATTATTGCATCAGCAAGGTTGAAAATACCGCTATTCTTAACTTGATAAAACTGAAAAAAAGCATAACAACAAAATCCTTAAAGGGTATGATACTGCTTTGTTCAGTTCATATTAAATTGGTCAAGTTAAGCATTCGCCGGCATTGGATTACCTCGCTTTCAATAATTTCATTAAAATGATAGTATACATGTTAAATTTATGCAACTCGTTTTCCAAATTACTTAATGAAATTAGTGATTTGAAAAAATACAAACAAATATTTATTACATTCTAACTCCAAAAATGATCCTACATCCCTTCATTAGCATAATGATATATAAGCAATGCCCTGAAGGTGATATCGCAAGCCTTGCGGGTTTTTGATTTCCAATCCGTTTCCAGTCGAAAACCGCAGTATGGACCCCACTCCTTTAACTCCAGTGTTGGAGCATGACAGATACCTTCATCGTCAACAGATCTCATAATATCATCAACGACTTCACGCAGTGCGGGAATATGCTTTACAACACCGCAACGAGAAAACCATTCAATATACTCCAATTGATATACTTCAGGTCTGCTGAGATAAGGGATTGACATAGGACTTGGCAGCAAACTGGTTACTTTAATTGTAAGCCCCTGTGCCGGAAATGCTCCGAGAGGGCCTAATGCATATCCAACCCATGATGAAGGAACTAAATTTACAAGTTCCGGTCGGTCGGTTTTCATCAACTTAGTAATAGCATCTGCCACCATCTTTATATTCTGTTCGTTTTTCCATGAACTTGTATGAGCTAATATATCCAAATGATAACGGCATGGCCATTTTTCATAATCGTTAAAAACAAGCTGCTTTCCACCGCGAATTGGGTGGGTAATATCCAATACCGAATCAACCTCAAGAACACGACGAAAGCAGTCTAATGATAGTTGAATCTGCGGTGATATGTCAATAACATTGTCGTATCCGGCGCGAGCAATGCAAGCACAACGAATCAGGTTATGCCCATGACCGGTTACCTTGAATTCATCAATTATTTTTCCTCTTGTATCATAACACCAATCATCAAGAGGGATTGAAGCAAACGCTTCCATAGCTCGTTTGAGTACAGGCGTTTCCTTATCTATAGCTTTTTCTGCAAGGTATTTTGTAGCACCTTCCTGTGTATCAAGTCCTCCGTGAAGTTTTTTCCCTATCCATCCATTCTCCTGCTGACACGCAATAATACGCTGTATCATTTCTTCTTGCATGATTTGTTCCTGATATTGCGCAGCTTCACCGGCCGTAAGGTTATGTAAAATTTCACTTTTTATACGACGTTTGATAGAGGGGTTTGCATTTTTTAGAAGAAATTCTATCATCTTTTGCTTTTTACTTTTCACTAATAAAACCTTCCTTCACAGGAACTCTATAAAAAAGTTTCTTACCATCAGCTTACCATAATTCATTTCTGAGAGATTTCGTTATTGTCCAATTCTCATTATCCTATTACCTGGTTAATAAAATTAATTACGTTGTCCGAGTGAAAATAATCATCGTGAGCAATATCATCGAATATTTTAATTTTTGGATTTTTAAAACTGTATGATAGTTTTTCCTGTAAAGAACAGCTTAAAACTTTATCATCGGCAGAACCAATAATATAAACCGGACATTCCACATTTTCAGCATATTCCGCAGTGCGTATATTATTTGAAATAAATACCTTTAGTGGCCCCCAGAATACGGGAATGATTTTATTATATAAATCCGAAATGTCTCTGTATCCTGCAGCGATAACCAAAGAGTGACATTCCCTGACACTTGCCAGATATGTTGCGATTCCTGCTCCGTAACTATGTCCAATTATTATGATCTCACTATCGGGATATTGATTCCTTGCCCATTCATATAAATCTTCCGCGGATTGTTTCATCGTTTTTAAGTTCATTTTACCGCTGCTATCCTGGGTTCCGTAATAATCTACTGAAATAAACGGGTAATCAAATTTAGAGGAATATTTGCCAACAGAGTTGTATGCAATATAATTAGAACCGCCAAAAAACAATATAACCTTACTGCTATTTTTCGAATCAAGGTTATTGCCATAACCGGTTAATGTTTCATTAAACTGAATGAATTGCGGAGTACAGGAAATGTCTGTCATCTTTTTTGCGTTCTTATAAAATGAATAGCTTATTGTTTGCATAATGAAATTGCATCCAAACCCCACTATTAAGAACCACATTATGATCTTTAATAAAATCCTGATTATATCCATATTTTTCTCCATTTTGTATTCCATCATATTTCCATTATCAGATAGACACGATTATTTCAAGTCTTGTTTAAATAATACATGTACCCTGCACTTCAGTTAAACGAACAAAAAGATTTAAAGTCTTATGAACAACCATTATTTCTTTACTATTGCTATGCTGAAGCCATCCCAACCTTTAAGACCAACTGTTTGAATCGCAGTTGCACTTAACAAGGGGTTTTCCGCCATAGCGGATATGAACTTCCTTACGCCTTGAACACTGTCGTCCTCAGAATCAGGATTGCATACTTCACCGTCTCTAACTACATTATCGCCAATTATTATTCCGCCGGGCTTTACAAGTTCGATCGCAAGTTCGAGATATTTGGGATTATTAGGCTTATCCGCATCAATAAAAATAAGATCAAAGGGTTCAACTTTATTTTCAACTAATTTTCGGGCAGATTCAAGAGCCGGCCCTTCGATTAATTGAACAATATGGGCTACTTTTGCTTTTATAAAGTTTTCCCGGGCTATTTCCGCACATTTTTTATTTACCTCAAGTGTAACTACTTGCCCATTATCGCCAACAGCACGTGCAAACCATATTGTACTGTATCCGGCCATTGTTCCAAATTCGAGAACCCGTTTTGCATTTATCATTTCAGCCAGAATAGAAAGAAACTTTCCTTGATTTGGGGCCACTTCATGTGCAGGCAATCCATTTCTCTTAGCACTATTTTTCACATCAAGAAGAATCTCATCTTCTTTTACAAGGTGGTCAATGAAGTATTGGTCAACGTTTTTCCACTTTTCATCAGCCTTATACATTTAAATTCCTCCTTACGAATTGTATCATTTATCAATTATCATTCAAGCATCATATAGGATATATCAGCATTCTCTATTGTTAGTCTCTTTGCATCCATCCTGTCTCCTAAACAGGAAATCAAAAAACAAGTTTTCTTCATTTGTATTATCGGTACCTTCAACGTAAGCATCTACATCTCTGCATTGTGTTGATAATATAAACATGTTGGCATATAATATTTTTACATTATAGGCGGCGGGTAACATGACTGGAATGAATAAGCCTCAATTGCATCGTTCACAGCTGGCACATTGCGCCCTGTCTGCGGCCTTCGGTGAGGGGCGAGGTGTAAGCTATGAGTTGTCTGACCGCATGAACTACGAATATGTGCTGAATATGAAGAACGGGAAATTGATTGCAGAAAAGCGGAAATTTATGCAGGATGAGCTTGTTTCGTCCGGCGAGCTTGTGATTCAGGATGGAACAATCCGGATACGACCCGACGAAACCGGCCAATGATTTGCTGCACATACTTTACTTTTTGATTTCATTTCCAATGTCAATAATCGCTTTCCGCTTTTTTCTCCGGACCCGGTTTATATGCCGTTCAAAATCACCATTGCGCAGCAGCTCAGCAAGGACAAGCTGCTCAAACACAGGCACCGTACAGGAATAAAAGCCAAGCCGGTGATGAAAATCTTCCAGCAGTTTTTCCGGCAGGATCATATAACCGATACGCATGGACGGAGCAATGGTTTTTGAAAACGTATTGACATAAACCACATTGGAATCGGACGTTATGGAAAAGAGAGAATCCTCCGGCTTTTTAGAAACCGTCAGTTCAGAATCATAATTATCTTCAATAATAAAACCGTCTCTTTGCTGTGCCCAACGAAGGTATTCATGTTTCTTTGATATACTGGCGGTAACGCCGCTTGGAAAACTGTTAAACGGAGTGACATGCAATATGGTTGCATCTGTTCGCTCCAACTCTTTTGAAGATATGCCGTCCTGGGTAAGCGAAAGCATATCGCATTGAATGCCCATCGCTTCATAGACTTTCCTGATCTTGTCGTATGATGGCAGCTCAAGGGCAAATTTATTCCTGTCCCTGAAAAGTTGTGCTATCAGACCATAAAGATATTCTGCGCCGGATCCCACGACAATCTGTGAAGGTTTTACAAGTATTCCGCGGCTTCTTGCCAGATATGAGCAAATTTCAGTTCTAAGTTCATCACATCCGCTGTTGGGAGATTTTATAAAAATCCGATTTCCGTAATAAGCCAATACTTTTCTCATGGTTTTGGCAAATACGGAAAACGGAAAATCTCCCACATTGCTGGATTGCGGCCGGATTCCAGGAAACGTGCCGTTTTGCAATACCGGAGTTCCATGAAAATCAGATTTATGATATATAACAAAGCAGCCACTGCGCTGGCGAGTTTCAATATAACCTTCTTCACTCAGCAGTGCAATCGCGTGCTCAACGGTAACAACGCTTACACCGGTCTCCTCGGCAATGGTCCTCTTTGAAGGAAGACGGCTTCCATAAGGATAAACTTCGGATATGATATCCTGTACGATTAATTTATACAGCTGCATATAAGCAGGTACCGATGACCCGGAATCTATATGATAGTTCATCTGGTTATATAAAATTCTCCCATTCTGGTTATTTTTATAATATCAGTTTTATTGTATTCTTTATTCACGAATTTGTAAAGAAGACATTCGTATGAAAAAAATTTTCAGGAAATTTAATAAGATATTTGATAAATCAGTAAGGGGGATGCGCAAACATGAGCCAAAACAAAAATACCACCGTTAAGCTGACAATAACCGCCCTGTTCATGGCAATGAATATTGCACTTAGTTCTTTCGGTGTGCCGGTTCCCGGTGGGCACCTGTATTTGAACGACATTGTTATCTGTCTGGCGGCAATCCTGTTGGATCCGCTGCAGGCATTTGTAGTAGGCGGTATAGGAGCGTTTATCGGTGATTTTCTGTTCTACCCTGCACCGATGTTTGTTTCCCTTGTTACTCATGGCCTTCAGGCTGTCGTAATTTCATTATTTTCGCATAGATTTTTGAAAAACAACCCGCGCGTTGCATCGGGAATAGGGGTTGCCGTCGGCGCTGTCATCATGGTCGTCGGGTATTCACTTGGAAGAGCTTTCATTTACAGTACACCGGAATATGCTTTACTGAAATTGCCTTTCCAGATACTTCAGGCCGTGGTTGGCGCCGTCGTTGGCATGCTGCTGTGCTGGAAACTCGGGATCCATAAATTGTATACCAGGATAACAAATTCTGAACAGGCATGATTTATAGCCATCCATTGCAATTTCAGATGTATATATCCTGGTTTACATGGCTCCCGCAAAAGCTAAAGAATTTGCCGCTAAAGTTAAAGTATGAAGTTGGTCACAATTGCTTCTTTCGAAATATCAATACTGAAAGCGATACAAAAATCAGGGAGAGCAGGCAGGAAATCAGAATAACGCTGTAAAGTGAAGTTACGTCTATAGAATTCACAATTAATCCGATATTGTCTGTGGATAATGAAATAGGATTATACTTATGCAACGCAGGTATGATATTCATAAGCATACAGACAAGCACAACTACACCTGTTATAAGTAAGCATCCGTAATTGCTTTTTGTCAATGAAGCTGAAAATAATAAAGCCGCCAGTAAAAACAAGCCAAACAACCATAAGCACAACACAGAAAATAACAGATTCGATGTTTGATCCTCCGGGAAAAGGTACATCGTGTAGCCGTAAGTAAGCCCGAAACACAGTGCAATACTCACAGTCCAGGCCATAACCATACAGGTGAATTTTGAAAGAATAACCGCCGTTCTGGACAATCCTTTTGTCAGTAAATTAATAAGTGTTCCCTTTGATAACTCTGAGGATAGAATACCACTGAATAAAATAACTATTACAACCAGTCCGATTTGTGTTGCATTTTTGAAAAACTGCGTCCATGCATCGTAGGCAGTCGGCTCTGGAAATGTTATAATGACACCGTCGGTTGCAAGGCTTTCAAGAATTTCAGGCATCAATTTTGCCATAAGGGGATTAGTGATCCCGAAAACTGCAAAAACAATCAGCATAATAAACAGTTTATAAGTTCTTATGTATTCAATTACCTCTTTCTTTAAAAATGCTAAATAGCCTGTCATCGAACCACCTCCATAAACAGGCTCTCCAAAGTCGGTTCCATAACAGTGAACTTCAATGGAGTAATTCGCTTTTGCGATAATATGCAGAGCAGAAAATGCCCGTCCATATCGCGGCCTGTCATTAGTACCGTCACGACGTTTTTATTGCGTGACAGACTTATTTCCGGCTTCTTCAACTCTTCCGCATTTTCGAAAAAACAAGCTTCTTTTTCATTCTCGAATTCAAGAACAAACCCATTATGCCTGTAACGATCCTTCATTTCAGAAAGCGTACCGCTAAGCGCAATCTTTCCGCCGTGCAATACCGCAATACGATCGCATACTCTTTCAACATCCGACAAAATATGAGTCGAAAATAAGATTGTTGTTTTCCCTTTGGCTGCCGACAAAATATCAAGTATTTCCTTTCTTCCGACCGGATCTAGTGCTGATGTAGGCTCATCGCAAATTAGAAGTTTTGGTTCATTCAGCAAGGCCTGTGCAATCCCGAGACGTTGTTTCATACCTCTTGAAAACCCGCCGATTTTCTTCTTTTTTTCATATTTTAGCCCCACCAGTTCGAGCAATTCCTCACACTTCAGTTCAATTTTATACTTTGTAAGGCCGGTTATCTCACCGCACAGCTTCAAATATTCCATTGGATTCATGTACCCGTAAAATTCCGGAACATCAGGAAGAAAGCCTATGTTCCGGTTGGTCTTTGTTTCCCCGTACGTAACCTTTTCACCGCATACGGTTACAGATCCGCTGTCCGGCTTCAGCAATCCAAGGATAATTTTCATCGTTGTTGTTTTGCCTGCGCCGTTTTGCCCGACAAAACCGAATATGGAATGCTCCGGAACATCCATATCCAATCCATTCAACACTTCATGGCATCCAAAGCTCTTATAAAGCTGCTTAATTTCTAAAATACCCATTTATTCTTCACCCCTGCCTAACGCAAAATACAGGGCCGGGCCGATAAACTGTATGAACAATACCACTAAAACCCACATCACTTTATTCCCGAAACGGTAGCGGGGATGACGCAGCACATGGATAAGTGCTGTAATACTCAGTACAATCTGCAATATAATCAATGGGATAAGAAACGGAAAATATTCTTTCAGCACAGCCAAGTCCATAATTCTTCCCTCTCTTAATCAATTCATGATTTGTTCACTTGCATGGTAATTTATGCCTTTAACAGTTCATTCAGTTTTTCAACAATCCTCTTGTATCGACTGTCATCGGCATAAATCGCAAACGCAGGGTTATTTATAACTCCGTCCGCCATACTCCTGCGTATTATTTTTTCACTCCTGGGAAGAGATTTTCCCAAATCGAGTTCTTCAATCCACTGATCTATCAGATAAAAGTATTCATCTCCTTTTAACTTCAATGGATAAATATCGCCGGTGACTAACTCCGCGTATTTTTCGAGGATTTCCATGGCTCTTTCTTTATTTCCGAGCATAGCGTATCCCTGGGCAGCAACGATATAGAGTTTTATGAGTAACGACGGATGAAGCTTTTCCAAGCCAAAAGCATCAGAAATATCGTTTGCAATTTTATATGTTTTATCAAACTGGCCGATGTTATCAGCGCAAAGAACAAGATAATCCGTTAACGCCCCAAAGAGATTGATCATATATTGATAGATTGCAACCTGTAATGTCGACTTGGCTTCTTTTAATTTGCCGACCATTTGATAGGCAGGCGCAAGTAATGATTCGTTGGAAATGATCTTACGACTTGTTCCTTCCAATAGCTCGATCACCTCATTTGGCTTTTCCATCATTAAGGCGCAGCATGCCTCCATATTTAATGCAAGTTGAACAAGTTCCGCATCATCACTTTCTGTTTTTACCCTAATAAACAACTCTTTGGCTTCTGATAATACAGAAAGGCTCTTTCCCTTGTCTCCTGTTCCCATACAGTTATTGACAAGCAGTAGTCCGATGTGGAATAACAAAGGAAAACATGAAAAATACTTTTTTGCAATTTCACGGCACGAACTTAATACTTCGTCAAATGGTTTTGATGCAAAATCATCGGATAATTTTACATACAGTTTACGGATATCCTCTTTACTCATTTGCGGTTCATAACCGATGAGTTCATCAATGCTTATATTAAAAAGTGTTGCAAGCTGCGGAAGAAAAGTAATGTCAGGATAACTCTGACCGGTTTCCCATTTGGAGACCGAAGCCTTGGATACGCCAATGTAATTAGCAAGGTCCTCTTGCGTCAGTCCTTTTTCACGCCGCTTTTGCAAGAGCGTTCTGCCAATGTTGATTTCTTTCATGTTCATCACCCCTGTTATTATTATAAGGGTTCATAAAGCAGTACCTCAATGGATTTAAAGTTAACTCAGGGTGACAAAATCAACCATAAGTTGACTCAGGCAATGCTTATTGACTGCATACCAAAATAACGAATGAAACTTACAGTTTGCTAAAAAATCTTACATGTAGCATAATTAATGTTTAAAACCAGCCCCTTTATCCGTTCTGTCAACTCACATCTGCAACTTTGAGTGTCGCTGAAATAAACGGGATTATACTTCCATAAAAAAAGAGTATTGTCCATCAACTGAAAATAAGTGATGAACATTACTCGTTTTCCGCTTATTAGGCGTACAATAAAGTCGAGGTAAGATAAAGCAGTTTTAACGGGTCGGGATTATTTCCAGCCAGTATCCATCCGGGTCTTCTATGAAATAGATTCCCATTGACGGATTTTCATAACAAATGCAACCCATCCTTTCATGCAGCTCGTGTGCAGCCTCATAATCGTCTGTCCGGAACGCCAGATGAAACTCCTTTTCCCCGATATCGTATGGCTGGGGATGATCCCTGAGCCAGGTCAATTCCAGCTCAAACTCGCTCTCTTCATTCCCTATAAACACGATGATGAAAGAGCCATCCTCGGCTGTAATACGGCGTTTTTCCTTCAGTCCAAGCGCTTGTTCGTAAAACGACAGCGAACGGTCAAGATCGGTTACATTGTAGTTTTCATGAATCATTTTGAATTTCATAAAATTATCCTCCTATATTATAAGTTCCCAATGGGTTTCTTTAGCAGTATCCAGTATGATTGTTTCCGCTTCCTTCGTTCCGGGAAGCTCTCTAAACCGGTCCACTATGCTTCTGTCCTTCCAAAAGTGCATTGGCAGCACATACCGTGGATGCAGGGTTGATAAAATAAACGCCATACCCTTTCCGTAATTTTCCTTCAGCCGACCGTCCAAAACAACAAAGGCGATGTCAATAGGCGTACCCGCAAGTTTCCGAATCTCGCGCTGGAAAACGGTCTCCTGCCCGGCAAGCCATTCCGGATCTTCACCGGGCCAGTCCCACCAATGAAGATCTCCAGCATGAAACAGTGTTTCACTGGTGGTCTTGATGAGGAAGGCGACGCCTTCATCGGTGGATTGAAGCGTCATCACCGTGCCAAGCCCTTCGATTTCGTACGTTCTGTCAGCACTCAAATAATGAACGTCAAGGTTTTCCGGAACCGCCGGATTCCCCTTGACATCAAATGACAAGAGATATTTCGTTCGATGTTTGGTGTCTGCCAAAGAGAATATCTCAGGGTTAAAATGATCACCATGAGCATGGCTCACAAATACAAACAGCGGCTTTTCGTTTGGCTTCTCCCTTATAAACGAAAGGTCTCCATAATAATAATCAAACAGCAGCAATATACTGTCCGTTTCAACGAAAAAACCGCTGTGTCCCAAATAATCTATTTTTATCGGCAAATTACATTCCCTCCTTTTTCATAGGACAACGGAAAACCTACCCTTTCAACATGGCCAGTTCGCGTTAATATAACAACATTCTAACCAAGAACGAAATGTTTATCAACGAATTTTTCCCGTTTATCTAAATGTGGGTTGGTTCTTAAGCCATTCGAGCAAAGGTTCAAGGTTTTCCTCTTTAACACCGTCGAATCCGTTTAATATAATATCAATTGATTCTTCTGTTCTTTCATCTTTTTCTTTGCGGCTTTTTAGTATCTTTACAAACATTGACAGCATGATTCTGTCCATGCCCTTTATTTTTTTCAAGGGTAAACAACCTCCTCGCAAGTAAAAAAACGGTATGCCCTCAATATTGTTCCTGGCAATAACTGCTTTGACATCAGGTTCAGCAGTTCGCCCTGTACCAGAGCCACAAATAGCTTTGACATTATATCTTCGCACTTTATTAAGGCCCTGTATTTTCCCAACTTTTGTCCAGCCAAGAAAAATAATTCCTTCATCCTGATTAATCTTTGAGATTTCCTTTACATGATATACCTTCAGTCCTGTTTTCGCAGCAAGCATTTCAGCATACCTTTTGGTAAACCCCGTTTTTGATTCATAAACTATTACCATTCTTCATCCTCCTTTGAGCGAGTTCCGATTAACTATTACTTCTAATAACTACATATTTCAATATTATCACATCTGGGACATATCAACGAGCTGAACATGTTCAACACGGTAATTAAATCAATCTCGAAATTGTTTCGTTTAATCTATATGTGTCTGTCTTAACATCCGCCTGCGGTAAATTTAAAGAGGATAGCCAGTCCGGTATCCTCTTAAATATAGATTTCCGCTATATGGTAAATAAAAGTAAAAGTTTTATTTTACAACAATCAACTCATAATTGCGCGTACCCAGACCGATCCTCTCCGCGTGCTCCAAACAGGAACGCCATTCGGATTCGGGCGTGGAGTTGATGAAGTGGTCATGATGGTCAACAAAGTCTGGTTTCGCCATGTTGTCGGTCAGGTGGCTTCCCGGAAGCGGTGCAGCTTTCAGACAGGCGTCTACACAAGCTTGATCCAATGCCAGCGGGTCAAAAGATGCAAACATACCCAAATCAGGCAAAATAGGCACGTCATTTTCTCCATGACAGTCACAGTAAGGTGACACATCCACCACCAGGGAAATGTGGAAGCAAGGGCGGCCGTCCACTACTGCCTTGGCATATTCCGCCATACGATAATTTAACTGCTCGACGGCAGCATCGTCGTCGAATGAGATAGCATCATAATTACACGAACCAAGGCAACGACCACATCCTACGCAATTTTCCTTATTAACCGTCATCTTTTTGCGGACTGTGTCAAATACTAGAGCACTGTTGGCACACTCTCTCAGACACCTGAGGCAGCCACGGCACAAATACTGATCAATATTCGGCTTGCCATTACTGTGCTGCTCCTTTTTCCCTGCGCGGGAGCCACAGCCCATGCCTATGTTTTTAATCGCTCCGCCAAAACCAGTCATCTCATGCCCCTTGAAATGAGTCAGACTGATGAAAACGTCCGCATCCATGATAGCCCGGCCAATTCTGGCTTCTTTTACATATTGTCCTCCCTTTACAGGTACCGCGACATCATCAGTACCCTTCAGTCCATCCCCGATCAGAATAGGGCATCCTACTGTCAACGGCGTAAAGCCGTTTTCCCATGCACACTCCAAATGCTCAAGGGCATTTTTCCGTTTTCCAGGATACATGGTATTGCAGTCGGTTAAAAAAGGCTTACCGCCCAGTTCCTTTACAACATCAACCACAGCCCTGGCATAATTGGGACGAAGGTAGCTGATATTTCCCAGCTCACCAAAATGCATCTTGATAGCAACGAACTTGCCATCCATATCTATCTGACCGATACCGGCTTTTTTTATGAGTTTCTTAAGTTTGGCAGGCAGTCCGTCTCCGAAAGGTTCCGTGCGGAAATCCGTAAAATAAACCTTCGCTTTTTCCATATATTGCTCGCCCCTTCTACTGCTATATATTCACCTAATTTAAAACCAACATCCAGGCTGACAACATGACCTCGGAAAACCGATAAACGGCTAATCTGTTTTGTCAGCAAACACTAACATTTATTTTATCACACTTAGAATAGCTCTCACAGACACTTTTTCCCAAGAGTCGAAAAGTGAAAAAATGATTAGAAATGGCCGTTGAGGCAGAAAGATTAGGTATAACCATAGCAATCGAAAACAGCCATAGTACAGAGCATATAGATTATGTACTTGAAAATATACCATCATCGAACCTCGGCTTTTGTTATGATTCCAGACATGATTTCCTGTACAGCAAAGAACCATATGAGATAATTAATGTAATTAATAGTCTTTTTTCTTTACTGGAATCCAGATTTCGCTTCGATACTTTGGATTTCCAGTGTCTGGACTCTCATTCCATAAAATTCCAGGACCTTCAACCGCCTCGTATCCTGAAGATGGAAACCACTCTGAGTATATCCTGCCCCACACATTTTGAAGTGTTTCCGGAAATGGTCCAATCGATTCAAATACAGCCCAGGTACTAGCATCAATTTTTAATACATCAAAATCTGCAGTTTCATTACTTAATGTTGCTACCCCGATGTAATGATCTAATTCTCCTTTCCCTTCCATTCTACCTTCTGAAAAATTAGTGGAAGCACTAATAAAACCTTTAGGTTCTACATTTGAAATTGCTTTTAATTGATTAATAACATCCAAGGTTAATAGTTCAGTCATTTTTGCAATTTCCGGATTAACACCATTAAAACTAATTGGTACTCTCTTCTTGAATCCTACGATCTTAAAAGGTCCTTTCTCAACAATACGATAGTTCATTTCGCATCCTCCTTTAATTGATAATTGAAAGGTCATTCTAGGATACAACACCCCGAAAAAGCATCTAAATCGTGCACTTGCAAAGACTGACATCTAAATCGACCACCCACCGAGCAGTGACAACTAACCTGACCACTTGACATTCACACGTAGTAAACTCAACCTTCAGTTAATCTCTTTTATGGGCTTTGGATATGCCAAAAATCAAAAGACAAAAAGCCACTGTCAGAAGAATAATATTAGTTACAATACTTATAGGCTGGCGCCATATTCTTTCCCCATATCTAATCAGTTGGAATATAATAAAAGCAATAGGAATTCCCCATAACATATTATATCGTTGAGCCAAAAATCCAACTATGCTTCCTATAGCCCCTCCGACAGCAGAAACTACTATCCAAATCAAAAAAACAGCCCAATTGAAAACTGGTTGAACCTCCATAGTCATTAAATAACTGAAAATGAAATACAGAATAATAGCATATACTGCAAAGTACCCACCATTAATAAACGAACGCTTAAGGGAGCTACAAAATTTATATCCTAAAATCATAGATAACAAAAACCAAATTGCTAAATTGTTCATTAATCCGCCTAAAATGAATAGAATCATCTCGAATATACTTTCATCCTTTAGTTGATATGGAATAATATCTGAAAAAATCGACAGAACTCCTAAAATTGTACCAACTGTAAAAATATATATTATTATACTTTTTTTCTTGATTATTTCGCACCTCATATTAACACCTTCCTTCTAACAACAATCTTTTGTCACATCTAAACCCAAAATATCACACTCAAAGGCTCAATTTTGGTAGTGTCTTGTCAAGTGGTGTAAATTGATTTCTACTTTATCCCCCATTCATCTTATTTATGTAATAATGCCACCGGCGCCAGTGTAAACTCCTTTGTCGATGTAAGTTTAGCCATAGAC
>Ga0134095_1000419_pt1 | contig 43550 bp, 49 predicted proteins | sample 6_2taG_FD_94449 | JGI IMG/M metagenome (GOLD analysis project Ga0134095, IMG submission 94449) | Switchgrass degrading microbial communities from high solid loading bioreactors in New Hampshire, USA - 6_20_20_110_A2 metaG | ecosystem: Engineered > Bioreactor > Semi-continuous > Anaerobic >... | reverse complement strand
CGGGGGAAGCTGGACGGGTCCCAGCGACCTGTCGGGCGACCTGCGGCTGGCCTGGGATGAAGATAACCTTTACCTGGCCGTGCGGGTGTTCGACGATGTTTATGTCCAGACCGAATCCGGACGCGATCTGTTCCTGGGAGACAGCCTGGAAATCCTGCTGGACAGAGACCTGGCTGCCGATGCTCAGGTGCGCAACCTGAGTCCGGATGACTTCCAGCTCGGCATCTCGCCCGGTTCTCCGGGTCCAGGAGATAACCCGAACGCTTACCTGTGGTATCCACAGAACAGCGAGGGCGCGCGCAGCCAGGTCCGCAGCGCCGCCCGGCGGACGGACGACGGGTACATCGTGGAAGCGGCGGTACCCTGGAGCGTGTTCGGGATCGATCCGAAAGAAGGGGATGAGTTCAGGTTTGTTTTCTCGATCTCGGATAACGACTCACGCAGCACCGCACGACAGGAATCGATGACGGCTACTACTTCCGGGCGCGTGCTGACCGACCCGACGACCTGGGGAAGGCTGAAGCTCACAGCTCCCTGAAGGGACGCCGAATCTGAAGCGGACGGTGTTCACACCGTCCGCTTCAGCGTTTAAGAATTTGAATTCACCAGGAGAAGATCAGAAGAGCACCGAGGCCAGTTCGGAGCGGTACTGGCGAGCGGATGGGTGCCCTTCACCGAGCAGTTCCAGCAGGGCCAGCATCACCTGATGCGCTTCGCCTTTGCGGTAGCGTTTGTCCTGCCGCAGAATGTCCAGCAGACCGTCCATGGCGGCCTCCAGATTGCCACGCATCACCAGATTGATCGCCCGGTGATAGGCGCTGTCGAGGAAGTTCTCGAAATCCTCCGGCGCCTCATGGCGGACCTGGATCATGGCCCGCGCCAGCGGCAGCAGGTTCTGGGCAGCTGAATACTCGCGGCTGGCCGGGAAATTCTCCAGGGTGTAGAGCGCTTCCTCGGCCTCTCCCTGCAGGAGCAGCGCCTTGCACAGGCCGAGCAGGGCCGGCGAGCGGTCCGGTTCCTCATCCAGAACCTGGCGGAAGGCTTCTTCTGCTTCCTCAGGCTGTCCGGCGAGCAGCAGCGACCAGCCTTTTTCCAGGTTCAGGTCAGCCGTGCTGGGGACAACCAGGCGCAGGAACTCACGCACTCGAGGTTCGGGCTGTGCGCCGTGGAACTCAGCCACAACCTGGCCGTTGCGAAAGGCTTTGACGGCGGGGATTCCGGTCACGCGGAAACGCCGGGCCAGGTTTGGGTTTTCGTCCACATTTACCTTTGCCAGGCGGAAACTACCTTCTCCCTCCTCAGCCAGCTTCTCGAGAATCGGCCCCAGGACTCTGCAGGGAACACACCAGTCAGCCCAGAAATCAACCACTACGGGGACCTGCTGGGAATATGCAATCACCTGGTATTCAAAATCAGCTTCAGAAACATCGATAATATCTGATGGCTGCATTTTTTTATCTCCGATTATCGCTATGGTTCCTTAATGGCCGATTTTACCAGTGTCAAATCAATATAATACAAATTTTATATAAGATCCGTATAAGAACCGGAATTCATTCCTCATCGTCATCCGGGGCGATGATCCCCGGCTGCTGGATATCGATCACCTGTCCGTGCACATCCACAATAATGCGGAAACCCATCATACCCATGTAGGCACGCGCTTCCTCGGGGAGACCGCTCTCCAGCAGGGCATTGAACTGCTGGTCGAGATTTTTTAACTGCGACTGGATCATCGCGACCGAGAAAATATCGTCCTGCCCGAGCATTTTAGCTGTCTGTTCACTGAGCAGATCCTCATGCCCGGAGATCATCTCCTGCATGGCTTCGAACACCTGCCGGTCAACCTGTTCAGAGGGGATGTGGCGGCGAAAACCGGCATCATCGACGACATAACAGGGTTCGTCTCCGACGTACGCGACCTCGGCAGGGCGACCCTGTTCGTCAAAGACCAGGCCGGCGAAAACGGGTTGGCGTGGCATTTGATCGCTTCCTTTTTTATATCTTAACTGGTTGGATACCTGACCCGGCGCTCAGGAGTCCTGCCTGCCTTCGATGGCAGCCAGCAGGATGCCGGCCGCGATCCCCAGGCGGCGGTCGATGCGCCGGTCAGGGTCTGGAGAAAAGTCGATATCGAGCTCGTAGCGGAACAGGTTAAAGCGCTGGCGGACATCCACCAGGCGCTGTCCGTTGGAAAGAATGTCGTAATTCTGGGGCAGAAAAACGCCGAGTAAGAAGCGGCGCAGCAGTGCCAGCTTCAGATCGTCCTCCTGCATCACAGCCAGAGGGTGCTCGTCTGCATCCAGCAGATGCCATTCATCACGGACCATCGAGCGCAGCCCTTTGCGCCGGATCACACCAACGCGCGCTCCGCTCAGGCTGTCGATCACATCGTAGGCAGCGGAAAAATCGAGGATCTGGCGCGCCTTGATACACAGCAGCTCCTGGCTCAGATTCTCGTCAGAGTAGACCCGGATATCCTCCCGCAGGCGGAACATTTTCTGTTCGCTGTAAAGCAGGAGCTGCCCGGAAGGGCTGTAGATGCGAAACTTTCCGGTCAGGGCCAGAACCTGGCGCCGGAGTAAATAGTGGTCGTAATGAAAGACGCCGTGCAATGGACACTCCAGGTTAATCGATCGCTGTGCTGTCTTAATTGTAGCATGTTAAGACAGCTCCTGCCGGCAGCTAAAAAGCATCGATTATTTAGATATTGAGAGGGAAATCAGTAGTGCACGTTGACCACAGTGCCGACGGAAGCCCACTCATAGAGCCAGCCGGCTTCCTCGGTCTTCAGGTTCACGCATCCATGGCTCATCGGCGTACCGAAGTTGTTATGCCAGTACGTGCCGTGCAGGCCGTATCCTTTGTAGAAGTACATGACATAGGGAACATCCGGCAGGTAATAGCCCGGCCCGGCCATATCGGCGTAGCGGTATTTGACGTAGATGCGGTACTGACCGGTGACGGTGGGGGTGTTCCACAGGCCAGTGGAAACGACAAAGCTGTTGACCAGCTGGTCGCCTTCATATGCGTACGTACGCTGCTCTGACAGGTTGACATCGATCCAGCGCTCATCTGGCCCTACGCCCGGGGGGCGCTGCACGCCGGAGGGCAGCACAGGTTCGGGGGTGTTGGTGGGCAGCGGCGTGGGGGTGAACGTAGGTGTGAAAGTTGGCGTAGGCGAGGGCGTAAAGGTTGCCGTAGGCGAAGGTGTGAATGTCGGCGTGAAGGTTGGGGTCGGGGTGAAGGTGGCCGTGGGTGTGGGCGTGCGGGTGTTTTTCTGCAAGCTCATCTGAGCCACCGCGACGGGCTCGCCGTTGCCAAAAGCCAGGGTCAGGGCCGGAGAACCCAGCCATGCGAGCAGCCCGCCCAGGATCAGCAGGCCGATGACCAGCCAGGGAAGCACGGCAGGGCGTGTACGGACGAGCGCTTCGGAAGGGATGCGGCGGGGGACACGGACCAGCGTGGGCGCCGGTGGTTCGGAGCGCAGGCGCTGAACGGCCCAGTGCATCCCCTGACGGGCCCGTTTGCTGTGAGGGTTGATGGCCAGAGCGCGTTTGAGGTATTCGACGCTGGCCCGGGGGCTCGCCAGCGCGGCCAGCAGCAGCCAGGGCTCTTCGCTGTCCGGCGCCAGCGCTGCTGCCTGCTCGGCCCAGCGGCGGGCTTCGCGACGCTGTCCTTTGAAAAGGGCATCGTGTGCTTGCTGGAGTGCGTGCCGGGCAGAGGGAGGCAGGGCGCTCATGGTCGTCAGTTGGGATTTATATCTTCATTACGGATGAAACAAAGGATACCGTCGGAGATTCCCTGGGCGGCAATCTCGGGCGTTTTTTCGAGCAGCTCGCGATCCAGGTTGAGAAAGCCTGTCTCGATGATGGCCGCAGGCGTATTCTCGCTGATCTCATCAAAGGCATGATAGCTGGTCATGTCTTTGGTGATGCTGGTGCTGTGCAGCGGCTTGTTTGTGGCTGCGGCGTAGCGGCTGCGCAGGCAGGCGGTGAGGCGGGCGGAGCGCTCGGGGCGCGGGTTGGCCAGCGCTGCGGCGACTTTGAACCCGGTGGCCTGGTCGTTGATGAACTGGCAGGAATCGGCGTGGATCGATACCAGGGCCGAGGCGTCAAAACCGACCAGCTGGGGATCGAACTCTTTAAGCAGAATCACATCCAGCCCGGCCTGGGTGAGGTTTTCTTTCACCAGATTGGCAATCGTCTGGTTGGCCATGAGCTCTGTGAAGCGGCCGTCATCACACACCGCGCCGGGGTCGTTGTTATCCCCCCAGTGGCCGACGACGATCCCGATCAGCGGGCGGGCGCGCTGCGTGGGGGTGGGGCCTCCGGTCGGAGCCGGTGTGAGCTGCTGTCCGGCTGCGACCGGGTTCACCACCGGGGCGGCAGGCTGGTTTTCGGGTGGTGAAGGTAAAAAGCCGTCCGGTGTCCAGGCGGTAAAGAGTGTGGACAGAATAATGGCTACCGCGATGGTGAGCCCCAGGAAGTGAAAGGTCCCCTGCCGGGGCTGCGGACGGGGATCGGTAGCGGAATTTTCCATGCCATTCATCCTACCTTAATCATTGATAATTGACAAGAAGATGGTGCATCTTAAAAAGCAAAAGTCCCTGCCGATTTGTTGCAGGGACTGTGCCAGTTCAGGTTGGAGATTAGAACAGGCCCCAATCCCCACCGGCGCCTTCTTCCATCATCGAAAGATCCCACATCTCTGTGCCCATCTCGATCCTGACCGGCCGTTCGAGCGCTGCTTCTGCCTTTTTGCGCGTCATTTCGATCATGGCCGGGCCGTACGGGCAGAATGGAGTGGTCAGGATCATGGTCATATCGACCTGCTGGTCGTTGATCACCACATCGCGCACCAGGCCGAGCTCGATGATGTTCAAACCAATCTCGGGGTCGATCACTTCGCGCAGGCTCTGGCGCAGGTTCTCGGCCAACTCCGGATGGGTGCTTTCAGCCTGCCAGACTACTTTCTGGGGCCGGTCCGTCTGGGGATAAGAATTCATGATTCTTGAGCCTCCGTTGTCTTCATGTCCGGCACGATATAGGTGCAGCGCGCATCACCGTGGAGCACACATTTGATCTTCTCGGCCGGCACGGAAAGGACTGTTGAAATTAAGGTCTGGTCTACAGAGCACACCTCGGGATGGGTCTGGCCCACATAGTAGTAAGGACAGCTCACCTCGTGAATCTGGTAATGATCGCCCTGTTTTTCCCATTTAACCGTGAAACCTTCGTTGTTCAGCATCTGTTTGACGAGATCCAGGCGCTCCTCCATAGAAAGCGCTTCCAGATCATCGGTGTAATCCGACGCAAGCTCTTTGGCGATCTCCGAAAAGATCTGGTTGATCATGGAAGGGGGCATGGTCTCCTTGAGCTGTTCCAGGAGCATGGTGGTCAGACGAACGTAGCGCGAGGGGAATTTTTCGACACCTTCCTCGGTGAGGAAATACACCCGCCGCGGGCGCCCCACACCGTGGCGTTCTTCCTCAGAGCTCACCAGGCCCTCGGCCTGCAGGCGGTTGATGTGGTGGCGCACCGAGATGGGGTTGATATCTACGGCCTCCGCCAGTTCGTTGATCGTGCAGCGCTTGTTTACCAGGAGGGTTTGCAGAACCCGTTCCCGGGTGCTTTTTGACTGGTCGTTCTCTTCAAACATGTCTGTTCAGCTCATTTTTGCCCAAAAAATACATGATCAGGTTGTCTTCTTCCTGAAAACTCAGAAAAAGTATAGCATGCGCTATTATTTTTGTCAATAATTAAGAATTTTATCGTAAATATTATTGACTTCCAGAGGGATGCGATTTATAATATAGCTCAATAAATATGATAATTATGCAAAATATTGACGTTATGACCTCTGACTGCTATAATAGCACGGTTTGAGAAAAAGAGAGCAAACGAGGTCAATCGATTTGAACAGGCTGACTGCAGCAGGGTAAAAAAAGATGAGCTTATGCGGGCCCGAAGGCAGTCACACCGATCTCCATCAGTCATTGACCATGTAAAAGGAGCTAAATTTTCATGTCTGAACTCGTAATCCGCAATTTGCATGCCAGTGTAAACGGGAATGAGATCCTGAAAGGTGTGAATCTGACCGTCAAGCAGGGTGAGGTACATGCCTTAATGGGGCCAAATGGTACCGGTAAATCGACGCTGGCCTACACCCTGATGGGGCACCCTTCCTATGAAGTGACCGAAGGGGAAGTGTGGTTCAAGGGTCAAAATATCCTCGAGCTGGAACCGGATGAGCGGGCCCACCTGGGTCTGTTCCTGGCGTTCCAGTACCCGGTTGCAATCCCCGGTGTGACGGTCGCCAATTTCCTGCGCAGTGCGATCAACGCCAAATTGAAGGCTGCAGATCCGGAGAGCAAAGGCATCTCGATCCCCGAGTTCCGGCGATTATTAAAGGAAAAGATGGACCTGTTGAAGATGGACCACAGCTTCGCCGGTCGGTACCTGAACGAGGGGTTCTCGGGCGGCGAGAAGAAGCGCGCCGAAGTTCTGCAGATGGCGACGCTGCGCCCGGAAATTGCCATTATGGACGAGACGGATTCGGGTCTGGACATCGACGCACTGCGGATCGTTTCTGAAGGCGTCAATGCACTGCGTGGACCTGAACTGGGCGTGCTCGTCATCACGCACTACCAGCGTATTTTGAACCATATCAAGCCCGACTTTGTGCACATCATGATGGGCGGGCGCATTGTAGAGACTGGCGGTCCTGATCTGGCACTGCAGTTGGAAGAGCACGGATACGACTGGCTGCGGCAGGAGCTGGATGAGACTCCTGTAGCCTGAGGACGGTAAAGCTCTCACTGGAGGACAGAATGGGTGATGCACAAATTCTGGAAGGTATTGGCGAATACCGGTACGGGTTCCGAGATCCTTCTACATTTGTTTTCAAGACACCGAAAGGTTTAAGCCGCGAAGTGGTCGAGATGATCTCGGCCAAAAAGGGTGAACCGAAATGGATGCTGGAGTTCCGCCTGCGGGCATACGAACATTTTATCCAGCGTCCGATGCCAACCTGGGGCGGCGACCTTTCGCAGCTGGACCTGGATGAAATTTACTTTTACACGAAGCCGACCGATAAGGAAGGCCGCTCGTGGGATGAGGTGCCGGAGACCATCAAGGAGACCTTTGAGCGGCTGGGCATCCCGGAAGCCGAGCAGAAGTTCCTGGCCGGCGTCGGCGCCCAGTATGAATCGGAGATGGTCTATCACAGCATCCAGGAGCAGCTTGCCAAGCAGGGCGTGATCTTCAAGAGCATTGAAAACGGCCTGCGTGACCATCCCGACCTTTTCCGCGAATACTTCGGCACGGTAATCCCCATTGAAGACAACAAGTTCGCGGCGCTGAACAGCGCGGTGTGGTCCGGCGGCTCCTTTGTATACATTCCGCCGGGTGTTAAGGTGGACCTGCCCCTGCAGGCTTACTTCCGCATGAACGAGCCGGATGCCGGACAGTTCGAGCGCACGCTGATCATCGCCGATGAGGGCTCGTGGGCCCACTACGTGGAAGGCTGCACCGCCCCAATCTACACGACCGACTCGTTCCACTCGGGTGTGATCGAGATCATCGTCAAGAAGGGCGCCCGCTTCCGCTATACAACCATCCAGAACTGGTCGAACAACATGTACAACCTGGTTACCCAGCGGGCCATCGTGCACGAAAACGCGACGATGGAGTGGGTGGACGCCAATATGGGGTCCAAGCTGACCATGAAGTACCCCTCCTGCTACCTGGTTGGGGAAGGCGCGCACGGCGAGATCCTGTCGATGGCGTTCGCCGGCAAGGGCCAGCACCAGGATACGGGCGGAAAAGTGATTCACGTTGCGCCCAACACCAGCAGCAAGATCACCTCGAAGTCGATCAGCAAGGACGGCGGCCGGGCATCGTATCGCGGCCTGCTTAAGGTGCATAAAGAAGCCGTGAACTCGCGCTCGAACGTCGTGTGCGATGCGCTGCTGATGGATGAGAACTCACGATCCGACACGTATCCGTATATCGAGATCGATACGGAAGATGTGTCGGTTGGCCACGAGGCCTCGGTATCGAAAGTTGGCGAGGAGCAGTTGTTCTACCTGATGAGCCGTGGTTTGAGTGAAGAGGAAGCGACCACGATGGTGGTTTCCGGCTTTATTGAACCGCTGGTGAAGGAACTGCCAATGGAATATGCCATCGAAATGAACCGCCTCATCCAGCTCCAGATGGAAGGTTCCATCGGATAGTCACTGAAAAGGAACGCTATGGCTTCTCGAACCGTCGTAACTCGAACCCGGCGCCAGGTGAGTGAGGTCGCGCGCGAATTTCAATTCACGCGCGCAATGATCTCCGGCCTGGATGATCCGAATATCCCTGATTTTGTCAAGAACTACCGTCTGGCGGCATGGGACGCTTTCGAACAGCTCCCCATGCCCACCACGACGGATGAACCCTGGCGGCGCACCGATATCCGCGGGCTGCAGGCCGGCTCATTCCGCCTGCCCCAGCCGGAGGACGCCGGGAAGCTTGCGCCAGTCCCCGATCATCTGCTGCAGTCCGTGATCGGCGGCGAGCTGGGCGGGCAGCTGGTTGAGTCTCCCACCGGGGTTGAAATCGAACTGAACCCCGACCTGGCCCGCAGGGGCGTCATCCTCACCGATCTGAACACCGCCGCCCGGGAACACCCGCAGCTGCTGGAGAAAATCCTGGGCAAGATTGTCAAAGCCAATGAAGGCAAGTTCGCAGCCCTGGCCGGGGCGCTGACCAGCCGCGGGGTTTTCATTTACGTGCCGCGCGGCGTCCAGGTGGAACAGCCGCTGCACAGCCTGCTGTGGGGGCCTGGAACCGGCCTGGCTTACTTCAGCCATCTGCTGATCTATGTGGATGAGGGTGCTTCACTGACCCATGTCCACGAGGCCGCCTCTCCCACCGAAGATGCCCAGTCCATGCACGCCGGCATCGTTGAGATCCACGTCGCCGCAGGGGCAAACCTGCGCTTCGTAGAGCTGCAGTCCTGGGGAGAACACGTGTGGAACTTCTCGCACGAACGTGTGCGCGTGGAACGCGACGGCAACCTGGACTGGATCTTTGGAGCCATGGGCAGCCGGCTGACCAAGAACTTCTCTGATCTGGACCTGGCCGGTGAAGGCGCCAGCGGTCGTGTATCGGGCTTCTATTTCGCCGACGGCGTCCAGCACCTGGATCACGATACCCAGCAGAACCACCTGGCGCCCCATACCACCAGCGACCTGCTGTATAAAGGCGCACTCACCGAGCGCAGCCGGTCCGTGTGGCAGGGGATGATCTATGTCGCCCCGGGTGCACAGAAAACCGACGGATACCAGGCAAACCGCAACCTGGTGTTGAGCAGCACGGCACGGGCCGATTCCATCCCCGGCCTGGAAATCCTGGCTGACGATGTACGCTGCACGCATGGAGCCACGGTTGGAAAAATCGACCCCACCGAGGTCTTCTACCTGCAGTCGCGCGGTATTCCGGTGAAGGAAGCCGAGCGGCTGATCGTTGAAGGATTTTTCGATCCCATCATGCAGCGCATTCCATTTGAAGGGGTGCGCAGCCGCTTCCAGAAGGCAATTCTGGACAAGATGGGATCTTGAACTGGGCCCAAAAACAAACATTCTCACCGGAGCATGGATATCGAAGTGGATACCAGTGCTCCGGTGAAAATCCCTGACACCAGCGGAGTTAATAAATGGAAAAATATGCTGGTACGCGGCAGGGGAAGTACAGGCAGGAAAGGGAATGGCGAGGCGACTTTTAGCGGCTCGCTATTCGTGTTTTCAAAACCATAAACGAAAAACATCCGGAATTTGACAAAAAAGGAGGCACCTTTGCCAAGACTATACTTCACCAGTGTTCCTGAAGAGGAAGAGACCTATCAGGTTGGTGATCGCGTCGAAGTATTCTGCGATCACGACCGCAACGGCGAGCGAGTGCGCGACTGGCTGGAGGGGACCGTGGTGCAGGTCGACCCCAAGATGATCGCCGTTCAGTTTCAGCAAAACGTTTATCTGACCGACGGGTGGATGGTACCCGATCATGTGCTGTGGTACCCAAAGGATTCCAACAACGTCCGGCGTGCGCTTCGCCGCCGGCGGCGTCCGCGACCTCGCCCTGTTCAGTCGGAGTAAGTTCTTAATCAGCCGTCTGAAACGGGAAGAGGATGATGATGAAAATGGATCGTGTGCAGAACGGCACACTGAATGTTGAGCAGGTGCGGGCGGATTTTCCGGTCCTGCAGCGTGAGGTGCGCCCCGGGGTACCTCTGGTCTATCTGGACTCGGCAGCGACCAGCCAGAAGCCGCTGGAAGTTATCCAGGCGATGGATGCGTACTACCGCAGCTCCAACGCCAATATTCACCGCGGCATCCACACGCTGGCGGAAGAAGCAACCTACCTGTATGAAGAGGCGCGCAGCAAGGTAGCCGCTTTTATCGGAGCCGCCTCGCCCAAGCAGGTGATCTACACACGCAACTGCACCGAAGCGATCAATCTGGTCGCCTATACCTGGGGGCGAAAGTTCCTGCAGGCAGGTGACGTGATAATCCTCACGGAAATGGAACACCACGCCAACCTGGTCCCCTGGCAGATCCTGGCCGAAGAGCGCGGAGTGCAGCTGGAGTTCATCCCGGTCACCGCTGACGGTATGTTAGACCTGGAAGCCTATAAAAAGCTGCTGGAAAAAGAGCCGAAGCTGGTGGCCTTTGCGCACATGTCCAACGTGCTGGGGACGATCAATCCTGCCAAAGAGATCATCCGCCTGGCGCACCAGGCTGGCGCGCTGGCGCTGGTCGACGCGGCGCAGTCGGTGCCGCACATGCCGGTCAATGTGCAGGACCTGGATGCCGATTTCCTGGCCTTTTCCGCCCACAAGATGTGCGGGCCCACCGGAATCGGGGCGCTCTACGGGCGCAAAGAGATCCTGGAGGCCATGCCGGTCTTTATGGGCGGCGGCGACATGATTAAGAAAGTCCACCTGCGCTCCTTCACCCCCAATGAGCTGCCCTATAAGTTTGAGGCCGGGACCCCGGCGATCGCCGAGGCCGTGGGGTTCGGCGCTGCCGTGGATTACCTGAAAAAGATCGGGATCGAAGCGATCGGCGCTCACGAGCACCAGATCGTGGCGTATGCGCTGGAGCGCCTGGAAGAAGTGCCTGGCCTCAAGGTCCTGGGCCCTTCAGCCGATAACCGCGGCGGAGTGGTGGCGTTCAGCTTCGGCGTGGCGCACCCGCACGATATCTCGCAGATCCTGGACAGCGAGGGCATCGCGATCCGGGCTGGACATCACTGCGCTATGCCCCTGCATGATAAGTTCCATCTCGCTGCGACTGCCCGGGCCAGCTTTTATCTTTACAACACGCATCAAGAGGTCGACCGGCTGGTGGAAGGCCTCTACAAAGTAAGGGAGATCTTCGGATCTTAACCGGCTATGGATGATCTATATCGCGAACTGATTATCGATCGCTATAAAAACCCGCAGTACCGCGGCGAGCTGGACCCACACGATATTTCATTTGCTGACGAAAATCCGCTTTGCGGGGACCATATCCGCATCGATCTGCGGGTGGATGACTCCGGAAAGGTAACCGAGGCTGCTTTCAGCGGGCACGGCTGCGCCATCTCCCAGGCCTCGGCGGACCTGCTCATGGAAACGATCCAGGGGAAGACCCTGGAAGAGGTCAAAGCGCTGACCAAGGATGATCTACTGGATCTGCTCGGGCTCGATCTGGGGCCTGTGCGATTGAAGTGTGCGCTGCTCTCGCTGAAAGTGTTGAAAGCAGGAGTGTACGGCGTCCCCGAAGCGAGCGACGATCTTATCGAATGAGGGAGCTGCTGTGTACAACTACAAGACACTCGACCCGGACAAATGTGAATTCATTGCCGTTGCTCCGGTGGAGGAGCTTCCGAACGGAGAACGCCTGTTTGTCGAAATCGACAACGAAACCATTGTCGTCTTCAACATCGGCGGGGAATACTTCGCCATTGCGGATGTTTGCTCGCACGACGACGGGCCGCTGGGAGACGGGGAGCTGGATGGTTATGTGATCACCTGCCCGCGCCACGGTGCCACCTTCGACGTGCGCACCGGGAAAGTCCTCTCACTGCCGGCGATCGTGGATATCCCCGCTTACCCGACACGTGTGCAGGACGGGCAGATCGAAGTCGGTCTGCCCCTCAAAGAATAACTCAAAAGGAAATTGGTAAACCGCCCCGCAGCAGACGGGGCGGTTTTTTTAATTAGCAGGCTTGCGGCCCCAGGCGTAAAACGTGGGGACAAACAGCACGCGGCTGCCCGCCTGCCAGGCCTGCCGGTCGATCTCCTGCAGCCTGTCGAGTTCGGCAGAGGTCACCATGCCCTGCAGGTCCGCGCGCAGTACGGTCCACTCATTTTCCCAATCTTCCGGGGAAGGAGGCGAGGTCCACTGCCCGCCCAGCAGTCCGGTTTCCAGCGGCTGCAGACCGGCCCGGCCCAGGATCTCTCCCAGACGGCGGCCTGTGTTTATGCTGGCGCCCTGGCGGGCCAGCGCTTCCGCCTGAAGAGAGCCCAGCCGGGCAAGCTCTGAGGGGTAATCGATGCGCCCGCCGTAGTCCGGCTCGGCCAGGAGGAGCACGGAACCGCCAGGCCGTGTCACGCGCTTCATCTCCGCTGCCGCGCGTACCGGATCGGCGACCCAGAGCAGCAGGAAATGGCAGAAGACGATATCGAAGCAGTCGTTCCGGTAGGGAAGCCAGTGCGCGTCGCCCCGGGTGTATGCGGGCCCGGGGGCTGCATGCCGGGCGAACTGCAGCGGTTCCAGTGCCAGATCCAGGCCGTATACGGCCTGCGCCTTCCCGGCCACTTCGGCAGACAGCACACCGGTTCCGCAGCCCACGTCGAGAACGCGCCGGGCATTCTCCAGCCCGGCGCGCGCAAACAAAGATTGGCGAATGGTGAACGTCCAGCCGGCCTGCTGTTGATAGCGCCGGTGCCAGGCTGAAACTGATAAGGACATCGAGCCTTCCTCAGCTCCAGATCTGTTCCCAGGGGTCAGTGAGCAGGTTGCCCATCCTGCGCTGGATCCCCTGCGCCGGCAGCACATCGCCGTCGGGCTCCACATACAGCCAGGCTTTCCCTGCGCCCTCAGGCTCTTCCATCCCATCGGTTTCCAGGGCGACCGGGTTGAGAGCCGAATAGGGCACCGGCAGGTTCCAGACCAGATCCAGGTTCAGGCTGGCTGCCTGTCCGCGCAGATCATCGAGCTGGTCAGCCAGGGAAAGGCTGCTGGCGCTGAGTGAGACCGCATGGACACCCATTCCGGCCAGGCGCTCCAGCAGCGATGCAAGCTGTTCCTGGTTGTGCTCATTCAGGGTGAGGTGCACGGCGACAAACAGGTCGGCGGCCAGCATCTGCTGCAGGGCCGTCCAGGATGTTTCGATCTCGGGGCGCAGGATCAGGGTCAGGTGGTCGAGGCCGGACTGCAGGAGTGAATCCAGGTATTCCGGACCGGCCAGGCGCAGCCCATCGGTCATCAGGCCGGTCACCTGGTTGTTCTTCTCTGCATGGACGATCAGATCCGCCAGATCCTCGCGCAAGGTCGGTTCGCCGCCGGTAAATATAACGTGCGGGATGCCGGCGTTCCAGGCCTTGTCGAGCACGGTCTTCCATTCATCCGTGGTCAGCTCGCGGGTGACCCGGTCTGTGGGCGCTGCAGCTGGAGCCGCCCCTTCAGGCAGGCGGTAGGTGAGGGCGCAGTCCAGGCGGTAAGGGGCGGATATCTCGCCGGAGAAGGGCTCCTGGCGCTCGAAATCCAGAAAGGTGACCGGGTCAAGATCTGGGGTGCTGATGAGTGTATCGATGCGATCTTTGAAATCTCGGTAATCCTGCAGCGCCTTTTCCTGGGGGACACGGTAGCGGGCTGCCATATTCTTTGCCACCTGGTCTTCGGGCAGGTTCTGGACCAGGTAAAAAGCATATTCAGCGGCCGTGGGGTTGAGGTGCAGGATGGTCGAAGCGTTGACGATCAGGATCCCCTGCCCATCTGCTTCCAGGCGCAGGTGCAGGCGGTAGCTGCGTTCATCCGCAGGAGGCGCCTGGTAGTGGTAAGAACCAGGGGGCAGCGGCCGGACGGGAGTGAAAAGACTGCGGATGGTTTCTCGAAGACTGGACATCTTTATTATCTCCCTTGCAGGTGGACAATCGGATCAGAGCAGAGAAAGCGGGCAGCCGCCGCCGCACTCGCTGAGCAGGCTGCAGCCGCTGCATTTCTCCGGGATATAGCGGCGCTCGCGCAGGTAAACGGCCAGTTCGTGGTTCCAGATGGAATCCCAGTCATCCTCCAGCAGATTCCCCAGCGGCTGGTAGTATGACTGACAGGGGAGGACGGCGCCATCGGGTTCGACGCACATATTATACAGAGCCGCGGTGCAGCCCTTCACGCCCAGGTCGAGCTGCATGGGATCGAAATTGCAGTACTGCGTGGGGGTGTACCAGATCAGGCGCTGGTTGTATGCGGCGGTCTTTTCGCGGGCGATCTCAAGCAGGGGGTGCAGCTCTCTCTCGCTGAGGCCGGTGCCGACCGATCGTCCGTGGCCGGCGTAGATCAGTGCATTCAGGCCGATGGTGGGCACGCCGAGCTCGCCCAGGAAGTCGAGGGTCTGTGCCAGGAAGGGGCTGTTGTGACGCAGCATGGTGGTGTTGGTCATCACGAACAGGCGGGCGGAGAGCGCATTCTTCAAACCGGCGATGGTCTGCTTCCAGGCGCCGCGCCGGCCGACCATGAGGTCGTGGATGGCGGGATCATGGGATTCCACGGTGATCTGGACGTGATCCAGGCCGGCCTGCACCAGGCGGTCGAGGAAGGCCGGGTCGCTGAGGCGGCGGCCGTTGGTGTTTAAGCCAGTGATCAGGCCCAGCCCTTCGGCATAGGCGATCAACTCAGGCAGATCGCTGTGGAGAGTCGGTTCGCCGCCGGTGAAGACCAGGTGCGGGATGCCCTGATCCCAGACGCGATCGATCACGCGCTTCCACCGGGCAGTGTCCATCTCGGGGAAGGAGCGCGGGCGGGCGTTGTAGCAGTGCGGGCAGTCGTTATTGCAGCGATAGGTGAGGGCCAGGTCCATGCGGTAAGGCGCGGACGGCCGGGCGGAAAATGGGGGTTCAATCTCGAGCTCGAGCTGGTGGACGGGGCAGGCGCCGTCGGGGAGGACGAGCTGCTGGATGGTGGTGGCGATTTGCGCATAGTCATCGCGGGCCTGGGCAGGAGAAACACGGTAGACCCTGCGAAGGACCTGCACGGCGCTTTCCGGCGTCCGGTTTTCCAGGGCCAGGTATGCCATCAGAGCAGCCGTGGGGTTGAGGTGCATCACCCGGCTGGCGTTGACCAGCAGCACGCCGCTGCCGTCGGCATCGAGCCGCAGGTGGATGCGGCTGTGTCCGGCATGCATCTCATCTGTAGATAGCAGCCGGCGCCACTCGCCGCCCGGGAGGATCCCGCCGGCAGTCGTCCAGACGTAGTGGTAGAGGCCCGGGGCGGGGATGTCAGCGGATGGGGAAGCCGGTCTGGTGGTCAGACGGTTGACAAGCGATTTCAGCCCCATCCGTTATCTGCCTCCTCCGGCGCAGGCGCAGGCACAGCCAGCACAGGCACAGGCGCACGCACAGGCGCATCCCCCGCCCCCACCGCTTCTACCCGAGGAGGTGGAGCTGGTGGTTTTGGGCGGTGGGTTGGTCTGGCTGGTGATACGGCTGGTGAAATCGGTCAGATTGCCGACCACGCTGGTGGCGAAGTTCTGCACACCGGTGACCACGGAGCCGGCAAAAGCGGAACCCGGGAGTGTGGGCATAGAGGGCTGGCTCGATTGGGACGGAGCAGTGGTTGGGGTTGCTCTCCCGGTTGTGGTCGTCCCACGCCCATAGGTTGGATCGTAGCGCGGCCACCAGACGGGCACGTACACAGGGTCCGAGCGGAAGACTTCGCGGGTGCGTCCTTCGTAGTTGCGGTCCAGCATGGTCCATTCCATGACTTCATCGTATTTCTGGCTCTTAACCTCGGGGGTATCGGCCGCTTCAACCTCACTCCAGGCTCTCTTGATGATGTCATCGTAATAAGCGATGGTCTCGCGGCGGCTGAAGCCCTTCATCTTCCGGGAAACCTCGCGCACCAGCTCGACCATCATCTTCTGCAGCGCGCTGCGGCGTTCACGTCCCGGCTTGCTGAACGCCTGCAGGAAGCTGCGTTCGTAAGGGTGCAGCCCCTCAGGGAGTTCTGCCGCCACTTCGATCTCGAGAGGATCGCGGGACCTTACAGTCGCCGCGCCCTTCTTGATGACCCCAAAGAGGATCATCGTCAGGACTTTGTCCAGGGGCTGTTCCATGAGGATGGCGGCCTCAACGGCGGTCAGGCCGCGCTTGATCCCGTGCCCTTCGATAGAAATTTTGGGCGGCAGGTACTGCAGTTTGCGCCGGCGCTGGTTAGCCGCACTGACCGCGCCGATCACGACCAGGATACCGCAGAAAATCAGGAACGGCGCGATTGCAGTCACAGCACCACATATTGTCGCCAGCCATTCCATCGGATCTGGCCGGACAACGCTTTCAGCAGGGACGTAAGACAGCGGGAAGGAAGCGCCAAAGTTTTTCTGGATGGTTGGATCTGCCTGTGCGCTCCGCCAGGTATAGGTGACGCGGCCCTGATCGTCGAAACCGGTCTCAGGTTCGGAGGGGAACCCTGATGGGCTGGCGTGCCAGCGCGGTTCTTCGGGCTGCACGCCCTCCGGCAGGTGGAAGGTAACGGTCAGGTCTGTGGTGCCGTGAACGCCGCCGGGTTCGAACCAGGCCGGCGCCATCACAGCGCTGACGTAATTCTCATCGTCAGAGTCCGGGTAGAGCATGCGCTCAATCCCGGTGATGAGGACGCGCACTTCGCCGCTCCCGCCGGGTGGGATGGCGTAATCTCCCAGACCGACAGCCACACCAGTGCCGGTGCCCTGGTAATCACCGCGTGAGATAAAGGTCAGCGGTATGTCGTCCACCCAGGCAGACACACTGCCCTCGTCAAAGCTGTTATTGGGCATAGGCACGTCGACAAAATCGATCGGCGATGCTCCCGGGTCGTTCTGAAAGAAGAAGCGGTAATCGAGGGTGAGCGTGCCGTCTGAGTTCCAGTAGGCATCGAGTGTCTGGCGGGGAAGCTCGTAGGAATAGTCCTGGGCCAGGGCGCTGCCAGGCGCCAGCAGGAGTATGCAGAGAATGAAAATCAGACTGAGGAGGGCGGTTCGTTTTGTTCTCACTGCTTTTTCCCTGTCTCTAAAAAGGTCCAATGGTTCCACGATTTCACTTACCGCATTCTCAGGCGAGTAGGCTTTCGCTGCCTCTGCGCGCTGAGGATGGCGGAGCGACCGGACCGGCCTGGTGGACGGCAGGCATTGTCGACGTTGAGAGAGCCTGTCCGGAAGGAAATGAAATGATACAGTTATCCAGGAAGTTGTTAAGGGGCTTACCACTTGGGCTCTTCGGTGAGCTGGTAAGTGGTTTTACAGTACGGGCAGGTGACCACCGGTGCGCCAGCCACCATTTTAATGTCATCGGGGGTCAGTGCCCCGCCGCAGGACTGGCATTTGAGGGTGTCCAGGTTGACATCAGCCGGGAGGTCGATCTTCAGCGTGACATTCTGGGCGGCCTGGGCGGCGGCACGGCGTCCGGCCAGCACGCCAACGATAACGAGCCCAAACCCGATGCCGACGGATATCAGCCCGGCAACCAGCCAGCCTGAATTGAACTGCTCACCAAAAGCAGCCCAGATAAACAGGACCCCAAAGAATATCAGAATTCCGGCAGCGATATAGGCAATGATCTGGAGCGCTTTCATTTTCACCTCGTAGTCTGGTAGTAAAACCCCATCCTAGTTTATCGATAGTACAGGGCTGACACAACTGACATTTTTCCTCTTTTTAGTATGTTTTCTGGCAAAAAGCGAAGCCCCCCTTCACGGGTGGGAAGGGGGGAAGTCGTTCAGCCTGCTCGGCGGTCGGTCCAATGTTAAGCTGCGCGCGGGTACAGTTCGTCGTCGGTCACGTCCATTTCGCGCATCTCACCGGTGACGACGAAGACGATGCGTTCGCAGATATTCGTCACTCGGTCGGCCATGCGCTCCAGGTTATGGGCGGCCCAGATGATGTAGTTGCCCTGGTCAACGTTCGCGGCGGGTTCTTTGACGATCTGCGCGATCGCTTCCCGGTAGATATGATTGTACAGCGCGTCGATCTGATCGTCCTCCTTCGGGATGCTGCGCGCGGTCTGATCGTCGCGGTTGATAAAGGCACCCAGGGCACGGTGGAGCATGTCCAGGCCCTGTTCCGCCATGCGGCGTAAATCTGCGATGGGGATATCAACCGGTTCATCGCCCATCAAAATGGTGATCTTGGCGATCCCCTTGCCGTAATCACCCATGCGCTCCAACTCGGTGATGATCTCCAGCACAGCAGACAGGATGCGCAGGTCTCTGGCCATTGGCTGCTGGGTGGCGATCAACGTGAGGACATCTTTTTCGATCTGGTAGCGCTTTTGATTGATCAGTTCGTCTCGGCGGTAAAGGGCATGCGCGGCATCCAGATCGCGCCTGGCTAACACGTCGATGGATTCCAGCACAGCCTGTTCCACCATGCTCCCCAGCACCAGGACCTCATCGAACAGCGCTTTAATGCTGCGGTCAAACCTTTCTCTGGGAGTGAGTGATGACATAAATCACCTTCTTTTCTCGATCGCCCCATCTTACCCGAAGCGCCCGGTGATGTAATCTTCTGTGCGCTGATCGCGGGGAGTGGTGAAAATCTGTTCTGTTGCCCCATATTCTACCATTATCCCGGCGCGGTCCTCATCCATGGTCATGAAGGCGGTGTAATCAGAGGCGCGGGCGGCCTGCTGCATGTTGTGGGTGACGACGATGATGGTGTAACTGCGGGCCAGGTTACGCATGAGCTCCTCGATTTTGAGCGTGGCGATGGGATCCAGCGCCGAGGCGGGTTCGTCCATGAGGATGATGTCCGGCTTCACGGCGATGGCGCGGGCGATGCACAGGCGCTGCTGCTGGCCGCCGGACAGGGAGAGGCCGCTCTGGTGGAGCTTGTCTTTGACCTCGTCCCAGAGGGCGGCCTGACGCAGCGACTGCTCGACGAGCTCGTCCATACTGCCTTTATAGCCGTTGATGCGCGCACCCCAGGCGACGTTTTCATAGATGCTTTTGGGAAACGGGTTGGGCTTCTGGAAGACCATGCCGATGTGACGCCGCACTTCAACGGGATCAACCCCGGGGGCGTAGATGTTCTGGCCGTGAAAGAGGATTTCTCCTTCGATGCGGGCCGTCGGCACCAGTTCATTCATGCGGTTGAAAGAGCGCAGCAGGGTGCTCTTTCCGCTCCCGGAGGGGCCGATGATCGCCGTCACCTTCTGGCGTTCGATGCACAGGTTGATGTCTTTAATTGCCCGGAAGTTGCCGTAGTAAACGGATAGATTCTTCGCCTCGATAGCGATATTCTCAGGGTCTGGGCGCTGATAGCCGGCATCGATGCGGTAGCCGGCAGCGGCTTGTGGTTTTTGATCGGTCATCGCTGGTCCTATCTCCTGCTGAAACGGTTGCGCAGCAGTATGGCGGAGGTGTTTAACGTGAGCAGCAGCACCATCAGCACCAGGATGGCTGCGGCAGCCAGATTGCGGAATTCAGCCTGCGGGAGCGAGGTCCACTGGTAAATCTGGATGGGCAGCGTGGTGAAGCGCGAGAAAATGCTGCCCGGATCGCTGGTGATGTAGGTGGCCGCGCCGATCACGACCAGTGGGGCGGTCTCGCCGATGGCTCGTGAGATGGAGAGAATGGCTCCGGTGAGCATGCCCGGCAGGGCGCTGGGCAGCACATGATGCCAGACGGTCTCCCACTTTGTGGCACCCAGGCCGTAGCTGGCCTCGCGCAGCGAATTTGGCACCGCCCGGATGGCCTCCTGCGCGTTGATGATCAGCAGCGGCAGAACCAGCAGCGCCAGGGTCAGCCCGGCGGACAGGATCGTGCGTCCATTACCGGACGCCGGTTCCGTAAAACCAAAGGCTGCGCCGCTGGTGAGGCTGCCCAGCGTACGTACAAAAATCGCCAGCCCGAGCATTCCGTAAATAATGGAAGGTACCCCGGCCAGGTTGTTGATGTTGGTCTGGATAAAGCGGTTAAACCAGTTATCCCCCGCATACTCCTCAAGATATATGGCCGCTCCGATACCGGTCGGGAAGGCGACCACAATCGTCACCACGATGATCCAGAGCGATCCCAGGATCGCGGTGCGGGCTCCGGCAAAGAGGGGATCGCGCGACTGCGGCGAGGTGAGGAACTGCGGGTCAATCCAGGATGTGAAGACCAGCTGGCCGCCCTCGACCTGCTGCGCACGGAACAGGACCTGATCCCGGTTGAAGAGCGAGTCGTAGAGCGACCAGGTCTGCACGATATCCGGTTCGAGGACGTATTCATTGATCAACCTCAGGATGTCTTCCCGGCTGCGCTCCGCGAGCGGCTGGATGCGCTGCTGGTTCCGGAACACACCCGCTGAGACGTTTTGCTGAAAGACCTGGATCAACTGTTCCCTGGAGAGCTGCTCTAAAGGGGTGCCACCCACGGCAAGCTCTGCCGGGTCGACTTCGTAAACGAACAGGACATAGCCGAAAGATTTGTCGATGATGGTGAAGATCAGCGCGCCCAGGGCGATGATCCCGATGATGGTCGAGAGCTGGAAGATTGTTCGCCAGATGGCCCCGGTGCGCCTGCGGGCGGACAGATTTGCCTCACCGGTAAAGGGTTCGGGCACGGCCCCGGCGGGTGCGGTCATTCGTACACCTCCCGGAAGCGCCTGACGATGCGCTGGCTGATGATGTTGAGGATAAGCGTCATGACAAAGAGCAGCAGTGCGATGGCAAACAGACTCGTGTAATCGATCGATCCATAGCTCAGATCGCCGCCGCTGATGCGTACGATGTGGCCGGTCATGGTTTCGGCGCCTTCGAACGGATTGAAGGTCAGCTTCGGGCCGGCGCCGGCGGCGATGGCGACGATCATGGTCTCTCCGATTGCCCGGCTGATGCCGACGATGAAGGCCGCGGCAATGCCAGAGATCGCAGCCGGGACGACAATGCGCACCGCGGTCTCCAGGCGGGTGGCGCCCAGCCCATAAGCAGCCTCGCGCAGCGAGCGGGGCACGGCGCTCAATGCATCTTCGCTCATCGAACTGATCAGGGGCAGGATCAGGATGCCCATGACAATGCCGGCCGAAGCCGTGTTATAGATTTCGACCACATCGCGACCGAAGATCTGGCGCAGCAGCGGGGTCATGAACGTCAGGGCAAAGTAACCGTAAACGATCGTCGGAATGCCTGCCAGGACCTCCAGGGTGGGCTTGAGGACGCTGCGGGCCCGGGCGGAGGCGTATTCGCTGAGATAGATGGCGACCATCAAACCCAGCGGCAGGGCGATCAGCATGGCGATGGCGGTGGTCATCAGCGTGGCGTTGACGAGCGGCAGCACGCCAAAGTTACCGATCTGGGGCTGCCACTGCGTGCCGGTGAAGAACTCGCCCAGGGTCACCGCGCCGATGCCAAAGAACAGCAACGCTTCCCTGCCCAGCACGTAAATAATCCCCAGAGTGGTCAGGATGGTGATCGCGCCGCAGAGGAACAGAAATGCCTGGATGATGGTCTCTCCGGCGCGCCTCTTCTTACGCAGATCGACCGGCCCGGTGAGCATCTCCCGGCCGGCTGAGAGCGAGAGGTCAGCAGAACCCGATCGATCTACCATGCACGTCTCCTTTCGTGTACACCAGCTTCAAAAGGCTGGACCCTCCCGTGCCGTTCAGCAGGGAGGGGAGCTCAATCCGGCATGGATGAAATGCCGGTTTCATCCTGCAGCTACTGCTCCACCGCTTCCAGCCATTTCTGGCGCGCATCATTGAGGGTCTCCTCGTTCGCAGGGAAGTAACCCACACCCTCGATTTCTTCGTTGACGTATGTCAGGAAGAAGTTGATAAATGCAGCCACCTGAGGCCTCTCCCGCATCACAGTGGCGTCGGAGTACATGTAGAGCGGTCGGGAGAGCGGGTATTCTCCACTTTCCGCCGTACTGGCGGTTGGCTCGATGCCTTCCACGGCGAGAACTTTCAGCCTGTCAGCGTTCTCAAGATAGTAGGCATAACCGAAGTAGCCGATGGCATAGGGGCTGCCGAGCACGCCCTGAACCAGGACATTGTCGTCTTCACTGAACTGAATGCCGGAGGCCTGCTGGAGTGCGGCTTCAGCTTTATCTTCGGGGAACACAGCCGCCATGACGGTTTCGATAAAGAAATCATAGGTGCCTGAGTCTGATCCTGGGCTGAAGCGCTGGATGGGTTCGTCCGGCCATTCGGGATTGACTTCTGCCCAGGTCTGCGCCTGGTCGGAATAAGCCATCGCCAGTTCTTCGATGGTCATGCTGGTCAGGAAGTCATTTTCCTGGCTGACGACGATGGCGAGCGCATCGGTGCCGACGCGGAACTCGAGCGGTTCGCGGCCGATGCTGCGGCAGGCGGAAATCTCATCTTCTTCGATGGGACGGCTGGCATTGGCAATATCCGTCTCCCCGGCAATGCAGAAGCGTTCAAAACCGGCGCCGGAGCCCACACTGGCGATAGTGATCTCGCCTAAAAAGCCTTCGTCTTCGAAGCGCTCCGCCACGGCCTCTGAAAGCGGGTAAACGGTGGAACTGCCCGCAATACTGATCCGGCCTTCAAATTCAAAAGGATCTACCGGGGGCAGTTCAACGGCTTCGCCGGCTTCTCCGCCGGCTGCACCGGACTCCTCTGGATCGGTGGGCGGTTCGCCGTTTGTGCCTGCGGGTTGGGTGGGGGCAGGAGCCTGCCCGCCGTTCCCGGAACAGGCCGTCAGAAATACTGCGATCACAAGCAATACAGAAAGCCACGCAGCTGGTGTGGGCTTCATGTTGATGGACCTCCTTAAAATTCAATCGCATGATTTGTTATCTTTCTCCCATTTGGGATCTTAGCATGCGATGTTTAACGACCTTACAAGAAGGAGTTAATGGCCGGTCAAGGCCATGTAAACAACTGGTTAATGAATCTCCAGGAAGGAGAACGCATGTGAAGAAAACCACAGACTCCCATCTTCCGGTATAATTGGAATTTGAGCAGTATCCGTAAATAAGGAGGAAAATGTGAAAGGACCGCGCCTGATCCGCCCGCTGATGCTCCTGGGCCTGCTGGTCATGTCGATTGTTGTTTACAACTGGATCATGAATCCGGGATGGCAGTCCACTGCGATGGGGGTAATCCTGCACCTGGGAGCATTTCTCCTGGGATTAGGCGCTGTGATCCTGGATTTTCGCTCCATGGCCGAAGAACTTCGCAAGATCAACAAGCGAAAATAACAAAAAGGAGCCTGATACTGACCAGGCTCCTTTTCTTTCTTCTCCGGCGGTTTACACTACCCGTCCGAGAGTCGCTTCCCAACCTCTGCGAACCGCATCTTTGAAATCTTCCCAGGCGCTGTCCGGGTTCTGGTTCTCCCAGTGACGGCGTGCTTCGGGCTCAATGCGCTGCCAGTCGTACTCGCGGAAGCGATCCGAGCTGGCCAGGTCGTAGCCGTAGGTATAAGCCGTGCGGTAATCGTCGAAAGAGTAACTGGCTCCAGTCGACATGTTTTCTTCGAAATCCTGGCGGAAGAGCGGCTCAAACTCGTTGTAGCGCATGGAATCCCGCCGGTAGCCCTCATCCAGGTCCTGAATGTCCACATCGCGACTGTGGAAGGCGCCCTGGAAGGTTTCGGGCTGGTCCTGGTAAAGATGCTCTGTGGTATAGGAACGAGGACGAACCTCTCCCGAAGGGAATTCGCGTCTGTCCGCAGATATTTCTTCATCCATAAACTCAGCAGCGGCATCATTACCTTCATAGTGATCAGCAGTTTCCATACTGCCCCAGCGCTCCCGCTCCCGGGCGATATCTTCGTTGGTGTAGGGTTGGGCCGAGCGGTCATAGCCCTGCCAGCCATCTTCCCGGGTCCAGTGCTGAGAACGGCGGTCGAGGTCGACCGGATTATGGCGGTTCATGATGCGCGCGGCCTCGCCGGAGCGTTCGTCGCCGGTGGTCAGGGACACCAGGGTCCCACCGCGGCGCAGCCCTTCCGCATAGTAGCCGGCTTCTTCTTCAGGGATCCCCAGATCGACCAGGGCGCCCATCAGGCCGCCAGCCGCGGCGCCAATCCCCGCGCCGGCCAGCGCGGCTGCCAGAGGGCCGGCGGCCAGCACTGGCCCGATCCCGGGGATGGCCAGCGCGCCAAGACCGACCAGCAGCCCGCCCAGGCCGCCTAACACCGCACCGACCCCGGCGCCGGTGACAGCTCCGCTGGCGGCATCCTCAGCGCGTTCTTCCAGATGCATGTCCCGGGTGTATTTGCCCTCCGCATCGCTGGCGACCATGCTGATATTTTCACGTTCGAACCCCGCCTCAGTCAGCTCGCGCACGGCTGCCTGGGCGTCTTCAAATCTGTCGTACAGACCTACAATTGTCTTCGTCATCGTACCGTCTCCTCTACTGAGATACTCGCTCACACTGTTCCGGCCCACTGCCGGGATTTTTCCGTTGAGCGAAGGTTTGTCTGCCCGTTCACACAGGCATACGGATCCGCAGCCTGCCAGGGTGATGCAGAGGCGAAAAGCTTTGCCTGTCGGGCGCGGCGCCCGGACAGGCCGTGTGGCTGTTTTATGGCTGTCGATGATCAGGTGCAGGCACCTGACATGGTGTGCAGGCTGGTTACGTTTGCTGAACTGTCCCCCTGAATGCAGCTTTATGCAGCAAGATTTTAGCCTTCAAAAGTAAGCAGGTCAATCAGGGATATCCCTATCGAAGCAGGGAGAATCCCTATGTCTGCCAGGCTGGCACGGATTAACTGGCGAGGGGAATAGAAAAGCGGAAGGTGCTGCCGCGGCCGACCTGGCTCTCAGCCCAGATTCTGCCCCCATGCGCTTCCACCAGGTGACGGGCGATGGCAAGCCCCAGCCCGGTGCCGCCGCTGGTGCGGGCACGGTCCGCCTTGTAAAAGCGCTCGAAGATGCGCGGCAGATCTTCCTCCGTGATGCCGGGGCCGGTATCCTGGACGGTGAACAGCGCTTCTGAACCGCTGCTCTCCAGGTGAATGGAAATCCGGCCGCCGGCAGGCGTGAATTTGATGGCGTTGTGGAGCAGGTTCACCATGACCTGCTCCAGGCGGGGCTGGTCGGCCAGGATGGACGGCGTGCCGGAAGGACAATCAACGACCATCTCCAGCCCTGCCCGCTGGGCCTGCAGCTTCATGCGGTCCACAGCGACCTGGATCACCTGTTTGGGATCGACGGCCTTTAACTGCAGGGGGACACGGCCGGATTCGATGCGTGACAGCTCGAGCAGCTCGGAGACCATGAGGCTCAGAGCATCGACCTCGGTCTCCATGCGCTGGAGAAAGCGGCGTGCGGCCGGAGGGTCGTCAAAGGCGCTCTCCTGCAGGGTTTCGGTGAGGGCCTTCAAAGAAGCCAGAGGCGTGCGCAGCTCATGAGAAATGTTGCTGATGAAGTCCCGCCGTACGGTTTCCAGATGCCGCAGGCGGGTGAGGTCCTGGAAGAGCAGCAGGATGCTGCCCGGAAGCGATTCGCCGAGCGGCGTGGCCACTGCCTGCAGGAAGATGCGCCGGGTGGGGATTTCGATAGAGGTCGAAACGGTTTCACCGCTCTGCTTGCACTGCTGCCAGAGGTCCACAAACTGGTGACTGCGCAGCGCTTCGGCGATGGTGCGGCCCAGGGCACTCTCCTGGGTAATCGAGAACATGTTTTCCGCCGCGGGGTTTATTAGCTGCACCTCACCCTCTTCGCCGGCGATAATGACGCCGTCGGTCATCTGGGCCAGGACTGCAGCCAGCTTGCTGCGCTCTGTGTCCAGATCGTTGATTTGCTTGCGCAGGCGCACGGCCATCTGGTTGAACGCCAGGTGGAGCTGGCCAAATTCATCGCTGTTCCGGCTGACGGGCTCGTCGAACAGTTCGCCAGCGGGGACCTGGCGCACAGCCTCGGTCAGCCGGCGCAGCGAGCGGGTGGTGCGCGAGGCGATCCAGGCGGCGATCAGGGTCGAAATGAGGGCAGCTGCCAGGGTGAGGCCCAGGAAGATGCGCAGCATGCGGTTGATGAACTGCTGAATCTGCTGCAGCGGCAGCGCCACGCGCACATAACCGAGTGGAGTCCCGGCGCTTTCTTCACCAGGAGGATACACGGCCACGGCTGCATACAGCATCTCGCTGCCGAGTGTTTCGCTGTCGCGCAGGCTGATCCCTTCGCCATCGGTCCAGGCCTGCAGGAACTCGGGGCGCTCCATGTGGTTTTCCATTCCCGCCGCAGCTTCATGGGATTCAGCCAGCACGTTCCCTTCCGCATCGATGATCGTAACGCGGCGGTTCAGGATGGCGGCAGACTGGCGGGCGATGCGGTCCAGCTCATCAGGGGGAGCGCCATCCTGCAGCGCAGCAGCGGCACGCACGGCGATCAGCCGCGCATCGGCGGTGATCTCCGTCTGCATCTGGTTAATATATGACTGGCGGACGGTGGAAGCGACATAGGTCGCCAGTCCCAGCAGGGTGAGCAGCAGCAGGAGGATATAGGGAACGGCGATGCGCCAGCGGATGCTCTGGAACAAGGTTAACCTTCGAATCGATAACCCGCGCCGCGCACCGTAACGATGCGGGTGGGTTCGGCGGGATCGGGCTCGATTTTTTCCCGAAGCCAGCGCACGTGCACGTCGACCGTGCGGCTGCCTCCGCTGAACTCCCAGCCCCATACTCGTTCAAGGATCAGTTCGCGGGAGAGCACCTGACCGCGGTGGCGCGCCAGGAAGAGCAGCAGATCGAATTCTTTGGGCTTGACGGCTACCGGCTGGTCGTTGAGCAGGACTTCACGGCGGGTGAGGTCGAGGGTGAGGTTGCCGAAGCGGATAATTTCTCTGGCGAGGCCGGCCTCCTGATCCATTTCTTCGCGGATCAGGCGCACCCGGCGCAGCTGGGCCTTCACGCGGGCGAGAAACTCGCGCATGCTGAAGGGCTTGGTCATATAGTCATCCGCGCCCATTTCCAGCCCGATCACGCGGTCGATCTCGTTGTCGCGGGCGGTCAGCATGAGGATGGGGGTGTTCATATCCTGGCGCAGGATGCGGCAGACCTCGAAACCGTCCAGGACGGGCAGAAGAATGTCGAGGACGATCAGGTCCGGGTGCATACGCCGCGCGGTTTCGATGGCCGACTGGCCATCGGATGCGACCTCTACGGTGTAGCCCTGCCGCGTCAGATTGTAGGCCAGCGTTTCTTGAAGAGCCGGTTCGTCTTCGACAACAAGGATTCTTTCGGACATGCATCCCTCGCCTGTGGATTGATTTGCCCCGGTACGAGAGGATTATACCTTACAGGGAATATGAGGGCAGGCGCTGCCTGTTCACGTGACGCCTTCCTGGAACCATTCGCAGCCATGCGGTCTGCGCTGCGCAGTGCCCGCCCGATGGGGCTGTCTGGTAAAATAAAACAGATTTTCCATTCATGGAAAGAAGGGGGTACTGGTGAGGGAGGCAATATGACTGAGGATCACCGCAGGCTTTTTGAAGTGGTCAATGATGAAGTCAAACCGCTGCCGGTGGTTATTTACGGACGACCAGACAGCACCGATACCCGGGTCGTATGCGAACGGCTGCAGGCATTTGAAATCCCCTTTGTAGAGGTCAACATCGACGAAGATGACACCGCGCGGCGCTTTGTGGAGCGGGTCAATCACGGTGAACAGCGCATTCCGACGATCGTTTTCGGAAAGGATGCGTTGATCATCGTCGAGCCTTCTTTTCGAGAGCTCGATCAGGCTTTGATCCGGGCGGGTTATGAGATCTGAGAAAACGCTGTGGATCCGGTTTGACGAAGATGACCGCATGCAGCCTGGCCCGGGATTCTGCCTGCCATCCACCTGGGAGCGTGAGATCTGCCTTTCCGATACATACGAGCAGTTTTCGCTGGTGGTCTTCTTCCCGCACGACAAGCACTGCCCGGGGTGCCGGGAGGTGCTGGAGGGGTTCGCAGAACGCGAGCAGGCCTACCGTGACCAGGAAAGCCGCATCCTGGCCATTTTCCCGGAACTCCTGGAAAAACTGGCCACGGATGAGGCCCTGCAGTCACTGGGCTTTCCGGTCCTCTCGGACGAAGACGGTGAGGTCCGCAGCGCTTACGCCTGCCTTGTAGATGCCAGCCTGATCGGGCCTGAGGATAGTTTTATCTATTTACTGGACGCTTACGGCGCACCATATATCGCCGTGGCTGCACCCGATGCTGACCGTGTGACCCCCGCCGGCGAGCTGCACGAAGACCTGCTGAGCTGGCTGCAGTTTATTGGGCTGCAGTGCCCGGAGTGAGGGATCCCGGAATGGCCCGGTGGGTCATAACGGTTAAAAGCAAAAGGATGGGCAAAAAAGCCCATCCTGACCTGATATTACCGGATTCTACAGCCCACACCATCACACCGGTTCGGCGAGGTTCAGTTTCTTAGCGAGCTGTGCATTGGATGGCTCAACAAGAATCGAACCATCCGGGAACAGGATTGTAGGGACACTGCGGTTCCCTTTGTTAACCTTCAAGACGTACTGTTCCCCCACTTTGTCCTGATCGATATTGATCCATTGGTACTCGATCTGGTGTTCATCGAGGAACCGGCGTGTTCTGCGGCAGTCGCCGCACCAGACGGTACCGTAGACGGTGATGATTTGATCAGACATTGTTATTCCTTCTTTTAAAGAGCGATGCAACTATGACAGACTGGTATATCGGTACAATGGGTTTCAGTTATAAAGATTGGAGCGGGGTATTCTATCCACAGGATATGCCTGCTCGCAGCTGGCTTACATATTATAGCCGGATTTTCAACGCCGCGGAGATCGATTCTACGTTTTACGGCACACCGCGCATCGAAACTGTGAAACGCTGGGCCGCCCAGACCCCGGAAGGCTTCCGGTTCAGCCTGAAGGTCCCGCGCGTCATCACGCACGACCTCAGTCTCGTGGGCGTGGCCGGCCTGATGCAGGAATTTGTCACCGTAGTGGAGACCCTGGGCAAGAAGCTGGGCGTCATCCTGGTGCAGTTCCCACCCTCCTTTGATGCCTCTCGCCACGCAGACCTGGATGTGTTCCTGAGCGAGCTGCCGCGCGGCCCGTCCTACGCCGTTGAAGTTCGAGATCAGTCGTGGTACACTGCGGAGAACGAGACCGCAGCACTGTTTGAGAAGCACGGCGTGGCCTGGGCAGCGACCCAGTACCCGGGACTGCCGCGAAATATTTATGTAACAGCCCCTTTCATTTATATCCGCTGGATTGGACGGCACGGCAGCTTTGACCACCACACCCACGAAAGACTGGACCGCACGACCGACCTGAAAAGCTGGTGGGAAAAAATTCATGCCGTCCAGGACCGGCTGGAAAGCGTTTACGGGTTTACGAACAACGATTATGCGGGCTTTGCCCCGATGACGGCCAACCGTTTCAAGGAGATCGCCGGGCTGCCTGTTGAACCCCTGCGCCCGGCGCAACAGCCCACACTTTTCTAGCAGCATGGGGAGAACATGAAGATCGACAGACATTTTGCACACTTCGCCTGGGGGACACTGATCTACAACCTGGCTGTGGTTTTATGGGGTGCGTTTGTGCGCGCTACCGGCTCGGGAGCGGGATGCGGCAGCCACTGGCCGCTCTGCAACGGTGAAGTGCTGCCGCGCGCCGCCCAGGTGGAAACCCTGATCGAATTCACGCACCGCATCACCAGCGGGCTGGCGCTGCTTTTCGTTATCATCCTGTTTATCTGGGCTTTTCGCCTGGTCCCAGCTGGACACATCCTGCGCCTGGGTGCCTCGCTGGCGCTCTTCTTCATCATCACTGAGTCGCTGGTGGGAGCTGCTCTGGTGCGCTTTGAATGGGTGGCCGGAAACGTCTCGATGGGACGAGTGGTCTCGATGGCTGTCCACCTGGTGAACACTTTCCTCCTGCTGGCCAGCCTGGCCCTCACCGCCTGGTGGGCATCGGGCGGTGAGCGGGTGCGGCTGAGGGGGCAGGGCAGGGCGCTGGCTGGAATCGCGATCGGTTTTGCCGGCATCCTGATCCTGGGTGTCACCGGGGCGATCACCGCCCTGGGCGATACAATATTCCCGGCCAGTTCCCTGGGTGAAGCCATACAGCAGGATTTTTCTCCCACCTCGCATTTCCTGATCCAGCTCCGCATCTGGCATCCCGTCACGGCAGTCGTGGTGGGCTTTTATCTGGCTTTTGTGGGCAGCATGCTGGCGAGGCTGCGCGGCCAGATCATCGTGAAACGGATGGCCGTTGGACTGGGAGTACTATTCGTCATCCAGCTGCTTGCCGGATTTGTGAACGTGATTTTGCTGGTGCCGGTGCCCATGCAGATCATCCACCTGCTGCTGGCGGATGCGGTGTGGATCACCTTTATTTTGCTCTCGGCGGCTGCCCTGGGCGAACCGGCCGATGCGCCGGCCTTTGAAGTGCAAACTTCACAGAGCGCACATCTGTCTGCACCAACCTCATCATGAAGAATCGAAAAATCGCCGCATAAACCTATGGACACCAAATCTGAAACCCAATCCCTACAAGAGCGGTTAGAAGAACTGCGCCGCGAGCTGAACTACCATAACTACCGCTACCACGTGCTGGATGATCCGGTGATCAGCGATTATGAATATGACCGGATGATGGCCGAACTGCGCGAAATCGAGGCACAGCATCCGGAGTGGATCACCCCCGATTCGCCCACCCAGCGCACCGGCGGCCAGCCGGCGTCGAGATTTCAAAAGGTCCGCCACCCTCACGCCATCCTGAGCCTGGCGAACGCCTTCGACGCGGACGGGGTGCGCGCCTGGTTTGAGCGCATCCGGCGTGTGGACGACCGGGTGGAGCACACCGACTATGTGGTGGAGCCGAAGATCGACGGTTTGACCGTGGTGCTGCACTACCAGAACGGTGTGTTCGTGCAGGGCGCCACGCGCGGGGACGGCGTGATCGGCGAGGACATCACCGCCAACCTGCGCACCGTCAAGGCGGTGCCGCTGCGTATACCGGCCGACGGGAAGGGCACGCCCCCGGGCTACCTGGTGGTGCGGGGCGAAGTGTATATGACGATCGAGAATTTTGAAGCGCTGAACAAGCGCCTGATGGAGGCCGGGGAAAAGACCTACCTGAACCCGCGCAACACCGCAGCCGGGTCACTGCGCCAGCTCGATCCCACCATTACAGCCTCGCGGCCGCTGGACCTTTTCGTCTATTCAATCGTCGCCGCCGATGTGGAGGTGCCTGACACCCAGTGGGAACGCCTGGCATACCTGCGCAAGCTGGGGTTTCCCACCCCGCCAGCCGAGCTGTGCCCGGACCTGGAAAAGGCCATTACGACCTGTAATATCTGGGCCGAGAAGCGCAATGAAATCCCGTTCGAAGCCGATGGCATCGTGATCAAGGTGAACGACATGCGCCTCCAGGCCGATCTGGGGGTCGTAGGAAAAGACCCGCGCGGGGCGATCGCGTATAAATTCCCGGCTCAGGAAGTGACCACGCAGCTGCTGGACATCCGTGTCAATGTCGGCCGCACCGGTGTCCTCACACCCTATGCCGTGCTGGAACCGGTGGAGATCGGGGGCGTGATCGTCAAACAGGCAACCCTGCACAACTTCGACTATATCAAGGGTAAAGACATCCGCGTCGGCGACCGGGTGATGGTCAAGCGTGCCGGCGATGTCATCCCATACGTGATCGGGCCTATCGAGGGCGCGCGCACCGGCGAAGAGCAGGTGTACACGCCGCCGCAGGTCTGCCCTGCCTGCGCCACCCCGGTCCAGAACATCCCCGGCGAGGTCTACTGGTACTGTGTCAACGCCGCCTGCCCGGCGCAGCTCGTGCGCAACCTGGAGCACTTCGTCTCGCGCGGGGCCATGGATATCGTGGGTCTGGGCATCCGCATCGTCGAGCAGCTGGTAGCCGAGGGCATGGTGCACGACGTGGCCGACCTGTATTACCTGAAACGCGAAGACCTGCTGTCGCTGGAGGGCTTTGCCGAGAAGAAGGCCGACAATATCCTCCAGTCGATAGAGAACTCGCGCAGCCGGCCGCTGGAGCGGGTGATCACGGCTCTGGGAATCATGGGAGTCGGCGAAGTGACCGCCAGCGACCTGGCCCGCCATTTCCCGGACCTGGACGCCCTGGCTGCAGCGACTTCTGAGCAGCTGCAGTCGATCGACGGCATTGGACCCAATATCGCCGAGGCGATCGTCGACTGGTTCCAGAACCCCAGGAACCGGCAGCTCCTGGAGAAGCTGAAGGCGGCGGGTGTGTGGCCGCGGGCCCAGAACAATGACCGGAAGCCGGTGGGCGACAGCCTGGCCGGGATGACCTTTGTGGTGACCGGCACCCTGCCCACGTTTTCGCGTGAAGAGGCGAAAGCGTTTATCCAGGCGCACGGCGGAAAGGTGACGGATTCGGTCAGCAAGAAGACCAGCTATCTGGTGCGGGGTGAAAACCCGGGGTCGAAGCTGCAAAAGGCGCAGGATCTGGGCGTCCCGGTTCTGGATGAGGCCGGCCTGCGCGCGCTGGCGGAAGGAAAACGCTGATATGGCGGTGATGCGCATCCGTCCGGGGCGGGAAAAGTCGCTGCTGCGGCGGCATCCCTGGGTTTTCTCCGGCGCAGTGGCTAAGGTCTGCGGCGACCCGCAGGCGGGTGAAACGGTGCGCATCGAGGCTTCCGACGGCTCATTTCTGGCCTGGGGTGCCTACAGTCCGCATTCACAGATCCAGGCTCGCGTGTGGACCTGGGATGAAGGGGAGAAGGTCGATGCCGGCTTTTTCCGGCGGCGGCTGTGCGCGGCCCTGGCTTTGCGCCAGGCGCTGATCCCGGCCGGCGAGACCAGTGCCGAGCGCCTGGTGCACGGCGAATCGGACGGGCTGCCCGGATTGGTGGTAGACCGCTACGGCGATACCCTGGTGGCCCAGTTTTTAAGCAGCGGAAGCGAATACTGGCGCTCGACCCTGGCCGACCTGCTGGTGGAGTTGAGCGCCGCGGAGCGGTTGTTCGAGCGTTCGGATGTGGATGTGCGCCGTCTGGAGGGCCTGCCTGAGCGGGTATGCCCGGTGCGCGGGGATGAACCGCCGGATCCGCTGGAGATCGTGGAAAACGGGCTGCGATTCCAGGTGGGCGTGCGTGGAGGCCATAAGACGGGCTTCTACCTCGACCAGCGGCGGAACCGGAAGCGGGTGCGCGAGCTGGCCCAGGGGCGAGAGGTGCTGGACTGCTTCTGCTACACCGGCGGTTTCAGTACATATGCCCTGGCAGGGGGCGCAACGGCTGTCATCGCGGTGGACAGTTCGGCAGACGCGCTGGCGGCGGCACGCGCCAATATTGAGCTCAATGGGTTCCCGGTCGATAAAGTCACTTTTGTGGAGGCCGATGTCTTCAAATACCTGCGCACACTGCGTGATCAGGGGCGCTCCTTCGACATGATCATCCTGGACCCGCCGAAATTCGCCCAGACCGCAGCGCAGGCCCAGCGTGCAGCCCGGGGTTATAAAGACATCAACCTGCTGGCGCTGAAGCTGCTGCGCCCGGGTGGGATGCTGGTCACCTTTTCGTGCTCCGGCGGTGTGACGGCCGACCTTTTCCAGAAGATTGTCGCCGGCGCGGCACTGGATTCCGGCAGAGAGGCGCTGATCGTTGAACACCTGCAGCAGGGGCCCGATCACCCTGTGGCGCTCAACTTCCCTGAGGGCGCCTACCTGAAAGGCCTGGTGGTGCGAGTGAGCTCATGACCTCAACACCCGGTCCTGAAGTGAAAGAACGCCTCACAGCCATCTACCATGCCCTGCTGGACGCCTGGAACCGGCGCTCTGCAGCGGACTACGCGGCCCTTTTCGACCCGCAGGCGCTGGTTGTCGGCTTTGACGGCAGTGTGATGGACGGCAGCGCAGCGGTGCGGGACGAGCTGGGCCGCATCTTTGCCGATCAAGAAACGGCGCGCTACGTGGGGAAAATTCGCAGTATGGGGCAGTTCAGCCCGGACGGTGTGCTGATCCACGCTGTGTGCGGCATGGTCCCGCCGGGAATGCAGGACATCAATCCGGCCGTCAACGCAGTGCAAACACTGGTGGCCATCCGGGGCGCAGACGAATGGCGCATCCTGCTCTTTCAGAACACGCCGGCGCAGTTCCACGGCCGGCCGGAGCTTTCCGCGGCCCTGACGGAGGAACTGCGGCAGCTGTTGTAAATCTTTAATATGAGTTTGCAAATCCCAGGAGGCAGCAGGTTCATCAAGACCGTGCTTGGCTGAACCGCAAGGAGGGCGCAGAACAGTCCAGCGGCAGCTGGTCTGGAAACCGGGACCTGGGAGGGGCCTCAAGATGCTCCCCGGATATTTTCAATTACGGTCAGAACATTTCTGGGTCAGCAGCGTTCTAATCGCACTCGTGGATGCAGCCCTTGTCCTTCTTCTGGTCTGGCGCATCAAACCAGCGCATTTTCGTGAGCTTAAATGGCCCCTGGCAGGCATCGCAGCGATCCTGTGGAGCATTTTTGGGGTTGTGCTGGGTTTTACTTTCTGGGACAGTTATTATCAATACTTCTTTCCGGCCTGGTTCCGCTACGGTGGTTTTTTGCTCCTGGTGCCAGTATCGTTTGCCCTCTTCGCACTGGTTTTCCACTGGCTGGCTCTCCGTTTGCCCGGAATTCCGGTCGTTACCTTCTGCTTGCTGGCCGGCCTGGAATCCGTGCTTGAGCATCTATGGGGCATCTACGGCTTAAGGATCCTGGAGGTCCCCATGCTGGAGAATGCCAGCCCAATTTCGGTTCTGGTGTTTTCTTTTCCAGAATACATCTTCTACTGGTGTGTAATTCTCGGTGCCGCTGCCCTGTTTCAAAAGGGGTGGCAGTGGTTCAGAGAAGGACGACGAATCACAACCAGAAATTCATACCCTCATTAATTTACTTGCAGAAGGCCGGGCTCAGCGGGGGCCGGCCTGCGTAATCTGCGCTTCGATCTTTGCGATGACCTCACCCAGTTGGTGCATGCTGGAAATTTCAAAGAAACGGGAACGGTCAGCAGGCAGGTCTGCGGCCGATTCATGAGCCCAGCTGTCGGGATAGGGGATGTGGACCGCATATCCACCCAGTGCCAGGACGGGCGCGATATCCGAGCGCAGTGAGTTCCCCACCATGACAAAGCGAGTAGGGTCTATGGAATGGCGGGCGAAAACACTGGCATACGCTTCGGGGGTTTTATCGAGCACGATCTCGACCAGCGGGAAATAACCGGCCAGGCCGGAACGGCGGATCTTGCTCTCCTGATCCAGGGTATCGCCTTTGGTGATGAGCATCAGGCGCCGGCCGGTAAGACTGTCCAGCGTTTCCCTGACGCCGTCCAGCAGCCGGATCTCGTGGCCTGTCATGCCGCGCCCCAGCTCGATCATCTCCTGGATATCGGACGTGGACACGCGCCCGGCGGAGACCTGAATAGCGGCCTCGATCATCGACAGGATGAAGCCGCGAATCCCGTAACCAAAGTAAACCAGGTTGTCGATCTCCAGGCGGTGGAGCGCGGCCAGTGCATCCTCCGTAGAGACCCCGCAGGCCGCCAGCATGGCGAGGTAGCGCTGTTCGGCCTGGCGGTAATACAACTCGGTATGCCAGAGCGTATCATCGGCATCAAAAGCGATGACATCCAGCATGGAGAAAACCTTCCTTCGTTATGATCAAGTAATGGATGAGCAAACGCAGGCAGGCCGGTTTGCATGGAAACGGGGAGGCAGTTCGCTGCTGCCTCCCCAGAAGATTCTACTTTTACCCGTTCGAGCTGGTGGGTAGGTAGGGTTTGAGAGCGCGCGCCAGGTTGCTGGTGGGCATGGTCTGCAGCCAGATGCGGCCGGGTCCGCGCAGGGTGGCCAGGAATAGGCCTTCGCCGCCGAAAAAGATGTTGGAAAAGCCCCTGACCATCTCGACATCAAAGGCAACCGTGGGCTCGTACATAGCGACGTGCCCGGTGTCGACCCTCATGACCTCGTTGGGCGCCAGATCATACTCAAAAATCTCACCATCCAGCGTGACGAAGGCGACCCCGGGGCCGGTCAGCTTCTGCATGATGAAGCCCTCACCGCCGAAGATGCCCGCACCCAGTCTGCGGCGGAAGTGAATGTCCAGGCTGACGGTTTTCTCCGCGCACAGGAATGCCGTTTTCTGACAGATCATCTGCTGGCCCTGTTCCAGCCGGATCGGGACGATCCTTCCGGGAAAACTGGCTGCAAAGGCGACTTTGCCCTTGCCATTCTGGCTGGTGTATTCGACCAGGAAGAGCGATTCACCGCTGACAGCGCGTTTGAGCACGCCGCCCAGCCCCCCGCCGCGCCCGCTGGTGCGCATCTCGATGTTGCTGGACATCCATGCCATCCCACCGCTTTCGGAGTATACCGTCTCGCCCGGGTCGAGTTCCAGGATCACGGCCTGCATGGTGGTGCCGATGATCTCGTATTCCATGCCTGTGATCCCCCTGCCTTTTTCGCTGACAGGTGCATCGGGAAGATCCAGGCGGTTCGCAGGTTGGGTCATTGGAATGCCTCCTTTGGTCGTTCCTTTTTTGGTTGAGTTGGGGTAATTATACATGGGATGATGCCTGCGGATCCGGCGGGACTGGAGACGGGGCAGAATAAAAAACCGGCGCACGGCCGGTTTTTCTGCTTCAGGTGGAGATGTCGGGAATCGAACCCGAGTCCGAAAGATTCGATCTCCAAACGTCTACGAGCGTAGTCGATCGTTTGCTCTCGCCCAGACGCCGCACGATCGACAGAGCAGGCGCTGGGCCAGCCGCCAGGGCCCGAAAGCCCTTCTTTTGCACGTGTAGCGGCGTAGCGTGCAGCACTCCGGCTTTGTGACGCCCGGTCCGGCGGCCGGCCGGAGAGCGGCGCCGGTGGACGTGGCCCATCTAAGGGGCCAGCTGCTTAATCACTCGCTTATGCGGCGAGAGGAAGAGCAGCGTAGGAAGTGCGGTTGGCACTTATTTTTTTGCGCTGATTTATCGAGGTCGGCGCCTCTCGGCTCGCAGTTTGGGACCAGCCTCTCCCGTCGAAACCAGTCATCCCCAAATTGCACATTTATTCTACAACATCCGGCGGCGAGATTCAAGGCTTTTCTCTTAGCGTTTTGTAAAAATTTTCTTGTTTTGCCGGTGTGCAGTCTAAGGGGAAACCCTGAAGATGGGTAAGGATTAACCCTACCCGGCAATAGGAAGATTCACACCCCGAAAACAGGAGTAATCCCTATAGCCTGGAAAGCGGGTTTTATTTATGATGGGTTTTATAACCTGTACATCATTATCCACCCCAGCTTACAGAATTGTCAGAAAAACCTTACAGGAGCGTCGGCTGCAGCGGTTGACCAGCGGCGGGCTTACCTGTATCTTTACAGGTGAAATCCGATCTATATAAGGAAGATTCTTGATGAGTGTAACGCCCATCCACCACACTGAATGTAATCAGATCCATGTGCACGGCCAGGAAGGTTATGAGTTTTCATGCCCGCAGTGCGGTTTTCGCGCCCGCTATATCGATGGCAGCGCGGGTCAGGGTAAATTTTTGGTGCTTGAAAGCGGAGACCCCGCTGTGCGCCACATCAGTTTGCGCACCCTCGAGCCCCGCAGTACCGGCTGGTTTGAACCGCTGGACGACGCCGCGCCCCTGTTTGAAGAAGAAGCCGATTACGAAGATGAATGGCTGACCCCTGAACTGCGCCGGCAGATTGAGGCGGTACTCGAGCGCGCCGGGGATTTTTAACGCCCCACCGGCATATGCCCGGAGCATATTCTCCGGTTCAGATCAATACCATCTCCGGCCTGGCTTCTGGCGTCTTCGGGCGGGTCTTTTTCAGGGTTTTCCCCTCATAGAGCCCTAATTCAGGACAGAAACACCGGAAAGCCTGCAGCCCCTTCTTCACTTTTCCCCCCATAGAAGCATACAATTAACTCAGCCGGTAGCGGCATCTGCCTGTACCTGCGGTAGAAATATCTCGTGATATACTCGGAGAAACTTTTACCCAAGGGCGGGGTTTTATTATGCGTAACCCTGCCAGCAAAGGAATAGCAAAGGTGCTGGAACAGGGCGATGACGTCATTCTTGCGAGAGCTTCGCAAGGAGATGTAGAAGCTTTTGGCATGCTCTACGAGCGGTACGTAGGGCGTATTTACAGCTACATTTATTACCGCACTGGCAGTACGCTGGATGCCGAGGACCTGACCGAGCGCGTTTTTATGCGCGCCATGCGGCACATCACGCGCTACAAGGATCGCGGTCTTCCTTTTTCGGCCTGGCTGTACCGGATTGCGCATAATCTGGTGGCGAACTGGCACCGCGATAACAGCCGGCGGAAAGAGGTGCCGCTGGACGACGGGTTATTCAATTACCACGCCGCAGGCGAGCTCCCCGAGCACGAGGTGCTGCAGGCGGAGGAGCGAGAGCGGCTTTTGCGGGTCATTCGCTGTCTGCCGCCCGAGCGCCAGCAGCTGCTGATTTTAAAATTTGTGGAGCACCTCTCCAACGCAGAGATCGGTCAGATCATGGGGCGCACAGAAGGCGCGGTGAAAAGCCTGTATCACCGCACCCTGCTATCCCTGCGAGATGAGCTGGAACGCTCTGCCATCAACCTGGATGGGTTGCAGCGCAGCGCTGCTGACTGACGGCGGATGCGCGACAAGATGGAGCGAAGACTATGCTGCGTATAGTCATGGATGGAGCCGGTGACATGCCCGCCGGATGGGCGGAGATGTACGACATCCAGGTGATCCCGCTGCAGGTTCAACTAAAAGAACAGACCTACCAGCAGGGGACTGACCTGGAAAAGGGCGAGTTTTACCGCCTGGTGGCCGAGACGGGCGAAATACCCCAGACCAGGCCTCCATCGCCACAGGAACTGGTTGAATTCTATAAGTCCATCGCAGAGCCGGGAGACCGGATCCTCTCTGTGCACGTCACCCGCACGCTTTCCGGGATCTTTGCCTCAGCGCAGGCAGCAGCCAGTGAATTGTTCGGCCAGTACCATATTATCCCCTTCGATTCGGCGGGGGGTTCGGCTGCAATGGGGTATCTGTGCCGGGAAGCGCGTTTGCTCGACCGGGCCGGTTATTCGATCGAACGGATCCTGCAGCGCCTCGAGGATATGCGCAGGCACCTGACGATGTTCCTCACCCTGAACAACCTGTCGTACGCACGCCGCAGCATGCGGATGAGGTCACTGCAGGCAGCATGGGCAAACTTCCTGCATCTAAAACCAGTGGTTGCCCTTTACGATGGAGCGCTGGAGATCGCAGGACGGGTGTTAACCCGCCGGCACGCGCTGGAAAATATGCTGGAAAACGTGCGCCGGCAGGTCGGGAAAACGCCGGTGAATGTGGCGGTCTTCCACGCTCAGGACCCCTCTGCCGGTGAGTCGCTGGTAGAGAAGGTTAAGAGTGTATTGAACTGCCAGGATCTGATCGTGACGGATTTATCGATTGCAGTAGCTGCCAATCTGGGACCGGGAACCGTTGGCATTGTTGCCTATCCCGTTGAGGAAGGATAAAGGATTAAGATGTTCAACAATGGTAAATATTCATGGAAGCATCGAGACCAGATTGAGGATGTTGAACGGTATCTGGATGATGTGCTCGTGCCGGTAGAGCCCAGGGCAGAGTTTGTGTCTGCATCGAAAGAGCGCCTGCTTCAGGCTGCCAGCGCAGAGAACACCGGGACGCTGCGTACCCTGCGTTATGCGTTGTTCGGCGTAGCGGGCGCGGCGAGCTTCGTCCTGCTGGTGATCACCGGTATCCATACCTGGCCGCGCCTGCAGGATGCGGTAAAACAATGGAAGCAGGTCCGCCAGGCAGGCACTCCTGAAGCAGCCCCGCTCACACCATAGCCCGGCGGCACCGTCTGTATCGATTGGTGAGAAGCCCTTGAATGAAATAAGTGAGGCGCCTGGAAAAGGCGCCTCACTGCTATTAAGTCCCTGTTGGTTTGATGCGCGGCCAGGCGTGGAGCATGTAGAGCAGCGCGGAGATGAGCTGAGCGGCCCGGCTGGCGGTGAGGATCCAGGGAAGCTGCGCCAGGAAGGGTGAAATCGCGACCAGCAGCACGCCGGCATTGAGCAGGATCACCGCCCCCCAGGCCAGTTTTTCATTCCCTCTTTTCGGGGGGTGTTTAAAGCGCGGCAGGATCCAGAAGGAGACGCCCAGGATCAGCTGTACCGTCCAGCCGAAGAGCAGGAAGTCGATGTGGGCGGGCAGCAGACTCCACAGCGCGCCGGAGATGGGCAGTCCTTTGTTCCACAGCATCAGCGCCCCAAAGGTGAACCCCAGCCCCAGGTAGACCAGAGCAAAGCGCACGGACCAGATGGTCAGGGCCGGCATTTCACTTCTCCTTCACCCGGCCCCAGGTGTTGGCGACGAAGGCCAGCCCGCCCAACCACTGCAGCACAGCAGAAAGGGCGAGCAGCCAGCCCAGGCCGGCCGCTGGCTGCAGGGCGTGCAGCGGTTCGAAGACCGCACGCAGGATCAGGCCGGCGTTGAGGAGGATAAAAGAGGCCCAGCCCAGGCTTTCGAAGCCGCGGGGTCGTTCCATGGAGTATTTCGGAAACATCCAGAACACGACACCGAAGATGAGCTGCGTAACCCAACCGACAAGAAAGAGATGGAAGTAAACCGGGCTGAAAGCCTGGGCGACAGCCCCTACCTGGGGGTCACCACCCTCGCGCAGCAGGGTGGTGACCAGACCCAGAATCAGAGCGAGTACGAAGAATATGAGTGAAGAGCGTAAAAACCAGCGAGTAAGAGGCGGCATCGTTCTCCCGGCGGACGGTGGATCGTGATTAGTGACCCATCTCCATGTTTTCGTGCGCTTCGAATATTTCCGGATTCTCCGGTCCTTCGACTTCCAGATAACCGGTCAGGCCGCGGTTGGCCCGGGAAAGGGCATGGTCGACCAGGATGTAGCGGCCAGGAACGTCCACGGTGAACTCGACCATCGTTGCACCGCCGGCAGGCACCAGGGTGGTCTGCACATCGGTGAGGGGGTTCGCCGTCAGCGAAGCCTGGTCGTAGACCCGGTCGAAGATCTCGCCGATGACGTGGAAGGAGGAGATGAAGTTAGGGCCGCCGACGCCGAAGAAGATGCGCACGGTTTCACCGGTCTGGGCCTGGAGCGGGGCGGTGTCGGTGAGCGCCCCGACAGAGCCGTTGAAGACGAAGTATTCAGGCTTTTCGTCCAGCAGCTTCTGCAGATCGGTCTGCTGGTGGCCCTGCTGGCCGTAGCTGCCGCGTGTGTAAAGTTCACCCTGCATCACGTAGAATTCCCGGTCCACGGGGGGCAGGCCGCCTTCCGGCTCGACCAGGATCAAACCGTACATGCCGTTCGTAATATGGTGGGCAACGTTGGGCGTGGCGCAGTGATAAACGTACAGGCCGGGGTTCATCGCTTTGAAGGTGAAGGATTTTTCCTGCCCCGGGGAGACCTGTGTGGCATTTGCTCCGCCGCCAGGGCCGGTCACGGCATGCAGGTCAATCGAATGGGGGAATGTGCTGCCATCGTTGTTTTTCAAATGCAGTTCGACGGTGTCGCCCACGCGAACGCGCAGGAAGGGTCCGGGGACGGTGCCGTTGAAGGTCCAGTAATTGTACGTCGTCCCATTGGCCAGCACACCGTTGACCTCAACCGCTTCCAGATCCACACGCACCGTCTGGGGAGGGCGGTCTCCCAGCGGGGCAGGGATATCATCGGGGGCGTGCGAGACGTTCACGGCATCAGCAGCGGGGGCGGCAGCTTCCGGAGTGGGGGCTTCCGTTTCAGAGGCTGCCAGTGCCGGGCTGGCTCCGCCTGCTTCCGTCAGCCCGGCCATAGGCCTGGCGCTGCTGCAGGCGCTCACCAGCAGCGCGATCAGCGTAATCAGCGCAAGGAAAGTACCAGGTTTTGTATAGAAATGGTTAGTTTTCACAGTTTTCTCCTCACCATGACTTATGGGTCTAATTTCAACCCATCTTAGCAGGTGGGGAGAAAAACGTCATTGCGCTGGAGCAAATAAATCAGGTCTAAAAGGTCAGAAAACAGGTAAGTTTACTCATTTGAGAAAGTCTGACCCCAGAACGGCTTTCAATTCCCCCAGAACAACCTCAACCGGGATATTGTATACCAGTACTGCATCTTCGATCGTGTCGAACACGGACATGGCACAGCCCACGCACTGCGGCTGGTGTTTAAGAAAAACCGGGACGGTCTGCGGCCAGCGGTCCATGATCTCACTTATTGGCATATCAAGCAGGAAATGCCTTTCCGTCATCCTATTCTCCCTGTAACTCGGGTTGTCGTTAAGCATACCCCGGTGAAGCGCGGCTGTCTTTGCGCTGGCGCAAACGCCGCTGCTCATTCTGGCGGGGGCTGCAGTTCTTCTGCGATGGCTACCAGTCCATGGGGGAACCGGATGATAACTTTTTCACGCCCTGTCACGATCAGACCTTTTTCCTCCCAGCGGCTGAGGGTGCGGCTGACGGTGAAGAGCGTGGTGCCGGCGAGCTGCGCCAGGTCCTGACGGGAAAGGGGGATGTCGATTAATACGCCCTCATCCACCTTACGCCCGGCCTGCCGCGCCAGGCGCAGCAGCGTACGAGCGATGCGGCGTTCGACGCGTTCGGTGGCCAGCTCGCGGATGCGGTCCTGAAATTCGATGACGCGCGTGGCCAGAATGCGGATGGCGTTCTGCGAGAGGGTCGGGATTTCGAGCATGAGCTGCTGCATATCCGGCTTATGCCAGGCCAGCACCTGGCTGGTTTCTGCGACCTCCGCCGATACCGGGTAGGAAGCGCCCGAGAGCACAGCGATAAGGGCAAAGACCTCACCGGGCGCTGCGTAGCGCAGAATCACCTGCTGCCCGTCGGGGGTCACCTGGGTTAGTTTGATCTTTCCCGACAGGAGAATGTACAGGGTTTCGGCCGGATCCCCCTGCATAAAGAGGAACTCGCCCGTTGAAAGAGAGTGCTGACGCGCGTATTCCAGCACGTGTGCCCTTTCACTGAACGAGATTCCCTCGAAGAGGGCCGTGTTGTGCAGGATTTTTTCGACAGGCGGAGCGCTCATAACCCGGTAAGAGGAAATATCCAGTCTTTACGGCGAATGACCGGTCAGGGGACCTGTTCTCCCAGCAGCAGCCCGGCCAGGCGGCGAGTTTCGGCGATCAGGTCGGCATCAACCGGGAGGGTGTACGTGGGGGTTACCCGCAGCAGAAGATGGTCGACCAGCGTGCGGGCCGGATCCGGCAGGTCTGGCAAAATGAGCAGGAAGCGCAAATTGTCGTAAGCGCTCTGACCAGGCGAGGCGATCCCCCGGCGTTCTAAAAATTCCGCTGCGATCAGGCCGGCTGCGCGACGAGCGCACACGCGCGCTCTACCTTCGTTGCCCATCTGG
>Ga0134095_1000415_pt1 | contig 43779 bp, 35 predicted proteins | sample 6_2taG_FD_94449 | JGI IMG/M metagenome (GOLD analysis project Ga0134095, IMG submission 94449) | Switchgrass degrading microbial communities from high solid loading bioreactors in New Hampshire, USA - 6_20_20_110_A2 metaG | ecosystem: Engineered > Bioreactor > Semi-continuous > Anaerobic >... | reverse complement strand
ACGAACAGCACGCTTCCGTTACTATACTGTATTCACACAGCGGTCTCCATATCCCGGGTCGCTCAATAACCCGCTCCACAGTTGCCTATAGGCAGAAGGGCTTCGGAGCATGTCGCCCGTCGTTACCGAAAGCACCCGAACCACCCGCTGAGTTATTGCATTATTCCCGCGGGTCCTGGCTCGGACGTTTGCAAATTTACGGAAAATAATACGTATAATATCTCGAAAAAAGGAGAGAAAGCAGTTGCTTTCTCTCCTTTTTTACAATTTGTTCATATTTTGTTCAAAAGAATGCTGCATAATAAGATAGTTGGACAGAGTCCGTTTTTGCGTGCACTTCAATTAATCGTCACTAAAATTTTGTGACAGATAGGAGGAATATAATGATAGAGATTCAAAACCTCACAAAGCATTACGGCGAAATCAAAGCTATCGAGGACGTGACATTTACCGTCGAAAAGGGAGAAATCCTTGGTTTCCTCGGGCCGAACGGAGCGGGGAAAACCACCACGATGAACATTATTACGGGATATATCCCATCAACGTCCGGTACCGTTAAAGTGAGCGGGTATGATATTATGGATCAGCCGCGCGAGGTTAAAAAGAGAATCGGTTATATGCCGGAACATCCTCCGTTATACCTCGATATGACGGTAAAGGACTATCTCGATTTTTCGGCTTCATTGAAAGAAGTAGACAAAAAGACATGGAAAAGCCAGAAAAATGATATCATGGAACTCGTTAAAATCACTCATGTCCAGCACCGCTTAATCAGGAACCTGTCAAAAGGTTACAGGCAGAGAGTCGGTCTTGCACAGGCTCTTGTGGGCGCCCCGGAAGTACTCATACTTGACGAGCCCACGGTAGGTCTCGACCCGAAACAAATTATCGAAATCAGGAAACTTATAAAGGCATTGGGCAAAAGCCATACGATAATACTCAGTTCGCACATTCTGCCCGAGGTCAGCGCGGTATGCGAACGAGTAGTCATTATCAACAAGGGTAAAATTGTTGCTGTTGACACACCTGAACAGCTTTCGAAGAATCTTGTCGACTACTCGAAATTTACAATAACAATAGCCGGGCCCGACAAGAAAGTCAAAGAATTGCTCCAGCAGGTTTACGGCATCATAGAAATTGAGGTTCAGAACAAAATCAGGGAAAACGAGTTCAGCTATATAGTTGAAGCCGATAAGGAAGTTGATGTCAGGAAACCTATTTTCCATAAGCTTGCCGAACACGGTTACCCGATTCTTGAGCTGAAGTCGCTTTCTATGTCCCTTGAAGAAATATTCCTGCAATTAACAACCGAGGAAAAGGAGGTTAACTGATATGTGGGCCATATGGAAACGTGAAGTGCAAGCGTATTTTTACCAGCCTATAGCATATGTTTTGATAAGTCTGTCATTCCTTGTTTTATCAATATATTACACATTCGGCACGATAGCGGGCAGGTACGCAGAGATGAACACCCTGCTCAGCAATATTATATTCATTCTGACATTCATAATCCCTATTCTGACAATGAGAATATTAACCGAAGACCGCAAGAGCGGTACGGAAGTAATGCTTGTTACGTCCCCTGTCGAGGTTTATGAAATAGTAATCGGGAAGTATCTTGCGTCGCTGACTGTTTTTCTTGTTATCTACGTGTTGACGTTTACTTACCCGATTATTATTGCTGCGCTTGGCGGCAAAATGGAAATACCTATGCTTTTAGGTGGATATCTTGCATTCCTTCTTATCGGAATGTCTTTTATCGCGGTGGGTGTTTTCGCTTCATCATTAACGGAGAACCAGATTGTTGCGGCAATTATCGGTTTTGTGATACTGCTTGTGATACATCTTGTCGATCCGATTGCGAATTACGTCGGTGGGGTTCTTGCGAAAATCCTCGGAATTTTCTCGCTGCTGTCAAGGTATGAGGATCTGAACTCCGGTATACTTGACATAACCTCGATTATCTATTATCTGAGCTTTACCGCGGTATTCCTTTTCCTAACAACCAGAGTGATCGATAAAAGACGCTGGAGTCAGGGGTGATTGATATGAAAAAAATAGACTTTAAAGAAATTTTAAATAAAAGAAGCCTGCGCTTCGGTTCATATTCATTTATTCTAACGGCGATTGTAGTGGCTGCTGCCATTCTGCTTAACGCTATCGTAAGCGGTACGAAATTAAGAGATAAGCTTAAAATTGACCTGACAAGCAATAAGCTTTACAGTATCGGCGAAACAACAGCCGAAGTGCTGAGGGAGCTTGATACCGAAGTTGAAATAATAGGCCTGTTTGACGAAAAAATGATGGAGTCAACACAGTACGGCCAGGTAATTGAATTTATAAAACAGTATGAATACAGAAGCGACAAGATTAAGATAAAATACGTGGATCCCGCGAAAAATCCGGCGTATATACAGAATGAACTCGATCCCCAGGGCGTACTCGGCGTGTCGAATTACGATTTTGTTGTGAGAAGCGGAAAACGGGCGAAAGTGTTGTCATCATCGGATATATTCGAATACACTTTTGACTCCCAGACATATACCGGGTACTACCTTACGGGATTAAACGCCGAATATGCTTTCACGGGCGCAATCCGCTATGTCACTTCCGAAGATGTTCCGGTTATATATTTTGCTCAGGGACACGGCGAAGGCGATCCTGACAATGATTTCAGCGATTTGAAATCGGATTTGGAATTGAACGGATATGAAATAAAAAAGATAAATCTTGCGGCAGTGGAAGCCGTTCCGGAAGACGCGTCGCTTATTATTTTCGCAAATCCGTTGCAGGACCTGACGATTGATGAAAAGGAGAAATTAACTGTTTACTCGGAAAACGGAGGCAGCACGGTATTCCTGTTCGATCCTCCCAGAAGCAAAGTTAAGTTTGCAAACTTTGAAGATTTTCTGTCCGATTACAATATTGCGCTCGGGTATGACGTTATTTTTGAAATGGCGGAAAACAGGTCATACTTCGGCCAGCCGTATTACTTCATTCCTACAGTGGAAGACAACAACATTAATGCATCCCTCGATCCGGACAAATTGACAATAAGCATATTTAATGCAAGAAGCATCGATATCCTGATAAATGAAAAGGAATGGATTAAACCGAAAGTGCTTCTCTCAACCTCTTCCCAGGCCGTAGGAAAGTCGCTTGAAGAAGAAGGCGAAGACAAGCAGGGCCCGCTGAATGTAGGCGTAGCGGTGGAACATACCGGACGTCTTAAAAAGAGCTGGACCCTTGTTTTCGGAAATGCCAATTTCGTTTCCGACAATACGGCGGATACTACGGGCAACGGCAAGAAACTGCTGATTAACGGGATAAACAAAATTCTTGAAAAAGAAGCGGATGTTTATATCCCGGTCAAAAAATATACTACTCCACGGATACCGACAATAACTAACCAGACAATTGTGATACTTGGGATAGTTCTTATTATAGTTGTACCTCTCCTTATAATCGGCATAGGAGTATTTGTATGGTTAAGGAGGCGTCATCTGTGAGAAATTTCAAGAAGCTGATAATCCCGGCAGTCGTGCTTGTTGTTCTTGTGGCTGCGTATGTTATTATCGACAACCTGCCTGATAAAAAGGATGATACAAAGGCGGCGGATGACAGCATTGAGCTCTTCAACTTTAAAAAGGACGATTTGACCGAGATAAAAATTGAACGCGATGGCGGGCTGATGTGGTTCCGCTATGTAACGAGACAGGTTGAAGAGGAACAGATAAATTTAGACGGAACCGTTGAAAAGAAGGTTGTTGATCGCAAGTTTTGGGAAGCGGTCGAACCTGAAAACATGAGGGCTAATTCGAGTTCGGTTGATTCTATAGCGTGGAACGCGAATACGCTTAAAGCGAAAAAGATGATAGAAGAAAACCCGTCCGACCTTTCGATATACGGTCTTGACAGCCCTGTCAAACTCACGTTTATATTGAATGACGGCACACAAAACGTACTCTATGTAGGAAACAAGATACCGACGGGAGGCTCGTATTATGCCCGGAAAGAGGGCGATCCGGCAGTATATACAATCGGAAGCTACGAAGCCGAGAAATTCATCCAGACCAAATTTGATTTGATAGCAAAGGAATTATATGATGAAACGTATACGTATGAAGATTTTACAGCATTAAGCTATGAAAGAAAGGGAGCGAAGGTTTTTGATTCGACTTCCGATGATAAGGGGAGCTGGTTCCTTTCATATCCGATTCAAACGGAAGCAAACAGCTCAAGCATTTATACGATACTTGAAAAGCTTTGCGAATTAACCGTGATGGAGTACGTTGACGAGAACGTTGAGGATCTTGGCAAATACGGTCTTAAAAACCCGTCATATGTATTAACTTACACGGCGAAGGGAAACAACTATAAGCTGTCATTGGGAAACAAAAATGAGAAAGGGTATTTCTATGCGATTATGAATGATGAAAACCTTGTGTTCACGATCCCCGGCAGCACTTTCCCATTCCTTGACAAACCGATTGAAGAGATTGTAAGTTCCTTTGTGCATCTGCAGAATATCAACGAGGTTGCCGAAATGCGGGTACAGATAGACGGCAGGACCGATATTTCCAAAATAAACGTCAACCAGGAAGACGATGAAAAAAGTACGTATGAGTTTAACGGGATACTGTTAACAGGGGAAAAAGATGAAGAGTATATTACTGCATTCAAGAAATATTACCAGGGAGCTATAGGTCTTATCGTCGACAAGGTTGATCTTAGTGTCGAGCCTGTTCTCGAGAATCCTGAAGTAACGATAACCTATACTCTTCACAGCGGTGAAAAGATTGTCGTTGAGCTCGTTCCCGCGCCTGATAACGTATATTTCTACGCTTTCAAAAACGGGAAGTATACGGGAACAATGGTAAGGAAAAAGCAGTTGAACGATGAGGACAGAAACGGCCTTCGTGTATCCTACGCGAAGCTTGTTGAGAAGCTTAAGGAAAGAGAATGAAAACTGAAACGTGATAAAGCAGACTGACACTGCTGCGATACTGCCGCGGTTTACGGATTGGCGGCAGTATCGTTTTTTTGTCTATTGTATACAATATAACACTATTTTTCAGGGGAAAGTTTGGCAAGTTTTTTTTAGTTTAAAAATATTGATTTATTTGTAAATGTTTGTTACAATATTAACGAAGTCAGTTAAATTATTAACAAAATCTATATGTTAACTTGGCTATGACAGGAGGGTTTTATTATGACGTGCAAGTGTGAAAATAACTGCGCGGATCAAAAAGAACAAGAGCTTCTTAAAATTATCGAAAAGCACAAGGGTAAAAAGGGAGCCTTAATACCTGTGCTTCATGATGCTCAGGATTTATATGGCTACCTGCCGCTTCAGGTCCAGAAAATCATATCTGAGCAGATGAATATTCCTTTGGCTGAGATCTATGGAGTTGTTACTTTCTATACGCAGTTTTCCCTGCATAAGAAAGGAAAGTACCAGATCCGCGTATGCCTTGGAACGGCATGCTATGTTAAGGGATCAGGCAAAATTTATGAAGAATTGAAAAAAGAATTAAATCTGAGCGGGGACGGCACTACCGAAGACGGGCTGTTTTCTTTGGAATCGTGCAGATGCATCGGCGCCTGCGGGCTGGCCCCGGTTATTATGATAAATGACGATGTTTACGGTGAATTGACTCCGGCGGATATTCCGGAAATCATAAAGAAGTATCGCGACCGGAAACAGGGGCAGTAATTGATGCTGCGTCAGAGTGTATTTGGAGGTGTTTTTAGTGAAATCCCTGGCTGAATTGGAAGTCATAAGGCAAAAAGCTATAGATAAACTTAACCTTAATAATAATCCTGACGGAATAAGGGTCGTCGTTGGTATGGCAACATGCGGAATAGCTGCTGGGGCGGAACCCGTAATGAAGGCGTTTATTGATGAATTGAAAAAAAGAAACATAAACAACGTGGAAGTAACGAAGACAGGATGTATTGGAGTTTGCAGGCTTGAGCCCATTGCGGACGTCATTAACTCGAAAGGCGAAAAAATAACTTATGTAAATCTCGACGAAAAAAAGGCAAGGAAAATTGTTGTGGAACATTTGATAAACGGACGTCCGGTTAGCGAGTACACAGTCAGCAAAGCCGAAAACTAGGGGCTCGGCGGATCCGGTGCGTATACCGCGGCGGAACCCAAAGCGAAATGGAGGGTCAATATGATGTATAAATCACATGTATTGTTATGCGGAGGCCCGGAATGCTCAAAATCCGGGATTGCTGAAATAAATAATCAATTTGAAAAACTCCTTCGGGAAAAATCATTGGAAAATGATGTGAAAATACTCAGAACCGAATGTTTCGGTTTATGCGAAAAAGGCCCTATTGTTGTTGTCTATCCTGAAGGGACGATATATTCGGAAGTTACACCCGATGATATAAGGAAAATTGTTGAGGAACATCTTGTTAACGGGAGAATTGTAAAAGAACTTACTCTTGGCGGAAAGGAAGCACAAGAGGCAATAAAAGGTCTCGAAGAGGTTCCTTTTTTCAAGCGTCAGCTTAGGATTGCGTTAAGAAACTGCGGAATTATCAATCCCGAAAACATAGACGAATATATCGCGAGAGACGGATACAAGGCGTTAGGAAAAGTTTTAACCGAAATGACTCCCGAACAGGTAATAGATACAATAAAAAGATCCGGTCTGAGGGGAAGAGGAGGCGCAGGTTTCCCGACAGGTATGAAGTGGGAATTCGCAGCAAAAGCCCAGTCGGATCAAAAATATGTCTGCTGTAATGCGGATGAAGGAGACCCCGGGGCATTTATGGACAGGAGCATTCTTGAAGGGGATCCGCATTCCGTCATTGAAGCTATGGCAATTGCAGGATATGCCATCGGAGCGGATCAGGGATACATTTATGTGCGTGCCGAGTATCCGATTGCCGTATCAAGGCTGAATACCGCTATTGAACAGGCAAGAAACTACGGGCTGCTTGGGAAAAATATATTCGGTACGGGTTTTAACTTTGATTTGGAACTGCGCCTTGGTGCGGGTGCGTTTGTATGCGGTGAAGAAACCGCTTTGATGACTTCAATAGAAGGAAAAAGAGGAGAACCTAGACCGCGTCCTCCGTTCCCTGCAAACAAAGGGCTTTGGCAGAAACCGACGATATTGAATAATGTTGAAACCTATGCAAATGTGCCGGTAATAATTCTGAAAGGACCGGAATGGTTTGCCGGCATCGGAACTGAAAAAAGTAAGGGTACAAAGGTATTTGCCGTTGGCGGTAAGATAAACAATACGGGACTTGTCGAAATACCGATGGGAACTACACTCCGCGAAGTTATTTATGATATCGGCGGAGGAATTCCTAACGGCAAGAAGTTTAAAGCAGCGCAGACGGGCGGTCCGTCAGGCGGATGCATACCGGCTGTCCATATAGATACACCGATAGATTACGATACATTATTGTCGCTCGGTTCAATGATGGGTTCCGGTGGACTCATTGTCATGGATGAAGATACATGCATGGTTGATATAGCTAAATTCTTCCTTGAGTTCACGGTCGACGAATCGTGCGGTAAATGCCCTCCATGCCGTGTAGGTACAAAAAGGATGCTTGAAATCCTTGAAAAGATCACCGAAGGAAAGGGCGAAGAAGGCGATATAGAAAAGCTCGAAACGCTTGCAAAGAATATAAGTATTTCCGCGCTTTGCGGTCTCGGACAAACCGCACCGAACCCGGTTTTGAGCACATTAAGGTATTTCCGCGACGAGTATGAAGCGCATATCCGTGAAAAGAGATGTCCAGCGGGCGTGTGCAAAGCCTTGCTGAGATACGTAATCGAAGCGGACAAGTGCAAGGGCTGCGGTTTGTGCGCAAGAAATTGCCCTGTTAACGCGATTTCGGGCGAACTGAGAAAACCCTATACGATTAACAGCGATATATGCATTAAGTGCGGCGCCTGCGTTGGAGTATGCAAATTCGGCGCTGTCAGCAAGAAGGCGTAAAGAAGGGAGTGAGCGCAATGAGTAAAATGGTAACATTAACAATAGACGGCATCGAAGTTAAAGCCCCGGAAGGTTCAACTGTCCTTGAGGCGGCTAAACTGGCTAATATAAAAATACCCACTCTTTGTTATTTAAAAGGTATTAATGAAATCGGCGCGTGCAGGATATGCGTGGTTGACGTTGGTGCAAAAAACCTTCAGGCTGCATGTGTTTACCCCGTTGCGGAAGGAATGAAGGTCATAACAAATTCTCCGAAAGTTCGTGAAGCAAGAAGGGTAACGCTTGAGCTGATCCTTTCGAACCACGACAGGAAATGCCTTACCTGTGTGCGCAATGAAAACTGCGAGCTTCAGAATCTCGCAAAGGAACTGCACGTTGACGACATCCGTTTTGAAGGAAAAACGAATGAATATACAATAGATGACTTCTCCGATTCCATTGTAAGGGATCCGAACAAGTGCATACTTTGCCGCCGCTGCGTAAGCGTATGCAAAAATATTCAAACCGTTTCAGCAATTGAAACGAATGAAAGAGGTTTTGATACGATTGTCGCCTCTCCCTTTAATATGTCATTGAAGGATACCCCATGCGTGAACTGCGGGCAGTGTATCAATGTCTGCCCGGTTGGAGCGCTGCGTGAAAAAGATAATATCGATAGAGTCTGGAAAGCGCTGGCTGACCCGGACCTTCATGTGGTTGTCCAAACAGCTCCGGCTGTCAGAGTCGCTATAGGGGAAGAATTCGGGCTTCCGATAGGAACACGCTGCACGGGAAAAATGGTTGCGGCATTGAAGCGCCTTGGTTTTGACAAAGTGTTTGACACGAATACGGGCGCGGATCTTACGATCATGGAAGAAGGCACCGAGCTCATTGAAAGGATAAAAAACGGCGGGAAACTTCCTTTGATAACCTCCTGCAGCCCCGGCTGGATAAAATTCATAGAGCACAATTATCCTGATTTGCTCGATCACCTTTCTACGTGCAAATCGCCGCAGATTATGCTTGGAGCTATAATTAAGTCTTACTACGCAAAGAAAATGGGAATCGACCCTGCCAAGATATTTGTGGTTTCCGTTATGCCATGTACGGCGAAGAAGTTCGAAGTCAAGCGGCCGGAGCTTTCGGCAACGGGATATCCCGATGTCGATGTGTCGATTACGACAAGGGAAGCTGCACGAATGATCAAAGAAGCGGGTATAGACTTTAACAGCCTTCCCGATGAGCATTTTGACGACCCGATGGGAGACGCCACAGGCGCCGCTGTGATATTTGGTGCTACAGGTGGTGTTATGGAAGCGGCGTTGAGGACAGTCGTCGATTTATTGACAGGCAAGGATAATGAAGATATAGAATATAAAGCTGTCCGCGGTCTTGACGGAATAAAGGTAGCGGAAGTGAAAGCAGGGGATTTGACGCTGCGCGCGGCTGTCGCCCACGGTCTTGCCAATGCGAGAAAGATTATGGATCAGATTCGCGAAGGCAAAGCTGATTACCACTTTGTAGAGATTATGGCATGTCCGGGAGGCTGTATTAACGGCGGAGGACAGCCTATCCAGCCTGCGAAGGTCAGAAACGAGATTGACGTTTGCGCCGAAAGGGCAAAAGCGATATACAGTGAAGATGAAAACATTCCGATAAGGAAGTCTCATAAGAATGAGAAGATAAAGAAGCTGTATGAAGAGTTCCTGGAAAAACCGGGAAGCCATAAGGCGCATGAACTTCTGCATACTCATTATCATCAGCGCGAGAACTATCCCGAAGAATGTTGTGGTATAGTTTAGCAATAAAACCCTTCTGTATCTTTCGGGGGCTGAATGTAATGTTCGGCCCCTGAAATTTATTCGGGCTCTTGTATTCAATTTGTTTCCGGAACTTCTTATATCCAAAACTATCGGTATATGTTAGAATAAAATATACGGTTTTCATAACTATTCACTTTTTGAAATACCGGAAAACATGCATCTTAGGGGAACAATATGAAATTTGATATAATTTTAAACCAGGTAATTGTTCTGTTTATTATTATGATTGCGGGTATAGCTGCCGGTAAAGGCGGAATTATAACCGACGGAGCTGCTAAAAAGCTTTCGGAGCTTCTCTTATATGTTACAAGTCCAATGATGATACTTGGCTCGTTTTTCTTTGAATATTCGCGGGACAAGTTACTTGATGCATTGCTGGTATTTGCGCTAGGTTCACTGTTTTTTGTTTTGACAATAATACTTTCGAAAGTACTGTTCAACAGGTATGATGAAAAGAAAAAACCGATACTCAGGTTTGCGGCGGTTTTTTCAAACTGCGGCTTTATCGGTCTTCCCATCATGAAAGCGCTGTTTGGAAACGACGGCGTTTTTTATGGTTCGTTTTATTCTATTGCATATAATATCTTTATATGGACATTCGGAGTAGCAATATTCAGTGAACGCAAAGGGGAAAAAAGGACTGTTGAAACGCTTAAAAAAGTGCTGCTTAATCCGGCGATTATAGCCGTATATATCGGACTTGCGGTATTTGTTCTAAGGGTTCCGGTACCCGGTGCGGTAAAAGAAGCGGTGGACCATATAGGAAATATGACTCTGCCCCTGTCGATGCTGATAGTCGGCTCATCAATCAGTACAGTGAAAATAAAAACCCTGTTTAATGATTTCAAAGTATATTATATTTCGATTATCAGGTTAATTGCCGTTCCCTTGCTTGCCTATTTCCTGTTGCGTTTTGCGGGTTTGCCGGTGATGCCGGTTTCTATTGTTATTACTGCGCTGGCGATGCCTGCCGCCGCAAATACGACAATATTTTCGAGCCTTTATGACAGGGATGCCGTGTTTGCATCAAAAGTCGTTACTTTTTCAACGATGCTTTCAATTGTTACTGTTCCGTTAATTGTATCACTGCTCTAATTGCTTTTGATTTCTCCGCCTATGACAGGTGATACTTTTAAAAGAACAGGGGCTGTTATAACCGCGATAATTATTCCCGCAGAAAGCTGCAAAAGATTCATCGGGATGCTGAATATCGGAGAAACAGCGTTCCCGTACAGGATGTATTCGGTAAAATAATAACCGATAATCATCCAGCTTCCGCAGCTTATCATTCCTAAAAATATCCTCGGGTTAAAAAACTGAATATTTCTTTTTTTAACAATCCAATAAACAAGCGCGCCGAAAACGAGTATAAATACGAATATTGCCGAAGTAAGTTTCCACTGAAGCTGCGAGGCTGCTTCGGATATCGTTCCGGGTTCCGTACTTAAAGCGTCGGCAAGTTCTTCTGATGAAAACCGTACGCTTTTTGCAACCATACCCTTTAAACCGGCGATAAACCCAACCCAAGCGGTCAGCACTGCGGAAGAGAAAATTATCGTATTCTTCTGCGAGCGCTGTTTTATCGTAAAGCCCATTATTATTGCCATAACAGATTTAATAATAAGAGTCGGTAAAGCCCACTGCGCATAAGGAGACAAAAGATCGGAAAGCATAGAGCCGACGCCGGATGCGAAAGCGCCGTAAACCGGCCCAAGAAGCATAACCGATAAAAAGATAAAAGCATCTCCGAAATGGATATATCCGCCGTTCGCAATAGGAACCTTTATTATGCTTGTGGCGATAAACACAAGTGCCGCCATTAAACCCGTCATTATTATTTTTATAAGACTGTCTTTTCTTTCCATACGCATCACTCCTGTTTATACCGCATTTCGGATTCAGAAAGCTTGACATGCCGGGCCCTTTCGGGCTTTTATTCACGGCAGCGATATTAGTATGATAAAATATATCATATAACGGGCTGCATTAAAAGTGACAGTTAATACAAATACCATAAATTATTAAAAGATTTCTGTTGTAATATTGATAAAAAAACTGCCGTACCGTCTGTGAACTCTTTTAAACTCTGTTATTTCCTCCAAATTTGCGCGGTTTTGTATTTTTTGATATAATTTAAGTAAATACTTATCCGGTCAGCTCATTAATCGGCAGGCTGAATCATAATTTTATACTTTTCTGTTGCGTGCTTATGCGGCTTTCCGGTTTTACTGCAGCCTAGCGGCATTTCTTGAATACAGTGTATCTTTTCTTGGAAGTCGTAGGTTAAATTTCTCAACCGGATAATATATCCGGTATATTGCCAACTATATATTTTGTCTGAAAGCGAGGTTGAGAGATGACTGATGCGAACGGCATGGCTCGGAGTGATCGTTTCGAGCTGCTGAAAAATGAGATTTCGGATTATGAAAAGGTAAAAACAAGCATTCTAACTGGTATTGAAGACTATGAAAGGATTAAGTACCGGAAAAAACGGATACTTGAATACCTTAATGCTTCCGATAAGGATTACGATGACTACAGGTGGCAGATGAAGAACCGTTTTACCGGTGCAAAAGGACTTGATGAGCTTATACGGCTGACGGATGAAGAAATACGTCATGTGAACAGAGTCGCGGAAAAATACCGTTTTGCAGTATCCCCGTACTATTTGTCGCTTATTGATCCGGGAAATCCCGATTGCCCGGTTAAAAAGCAATCCATTCCTTCCGCAGCCGAACTGGACGACAAAGGCGAACTCGATCCTATGGACGAAAAAGGACACGCAATTCATGAAATTATTACGCGAAGGTATCCCGACAGGCTAATTATTAAAGTAACAAACATATGCGGCATGTTTTGCCGGTTCTGCCAGAGAAGAAGGCTGATAGGGGAATTTGACAGAATTGTGCCGCGGCAGAAAATACAGAAAGCTATCGAATATATCGCTGAAAACAGTGAAATAAGAGATGTGCTTATAACAGGCGGAGACGCGTTTATGGTTTCCGATGAAATGCTCGATTGGCTGCTTGGAGAGCTCAGAAAAATAAAGCATGTTGAGATAATACGTTTAGGTACAAGAACACCCGTTACGCTTCCGCAGAGAGTTACGAAAGAACTTGTAAATATACTGAAAAAGTATCATCCCGTATATGTAAACACGCAGTTCAATCATCCGATTGAAGTCACGCCGGAGGCAAAACAGGCGTGCGAAATGCTTGCCGATGCCGGAATACCGCTGGGCAACCAGATGGTATTGCTTAATAAAGTTAATAACGATAAATATGTTGTAAGAAAACTTAACCAGGCGTTATTGAAAATAAGGGTAAAACCTTACTATATATTTCATCCTAAAATAGTAAAAGGCACGAGTCATTTCTGGGTAAAGATCGAGAATGGACTGGAGATTATGGAGAGCCTTCGCGGAAGGACATCCGGCCTTGCGATCCCGACATACATCATTAACGGACCGAAAGGCATGGGGAAGACCCCGATACTTCCGAATTACCTTATGTATCTCGGCAAATACAAAGCCGCGTTCAGAAACTGGCAGGGTGAATATTTTGAAATAGATAACCTGGAAGCAGAATAAACCCGAAAGCACCCGAGCCAGAGCCGCGTACCAACCGGAACGCGGCAGCAATGCATCGAACTGTTAACCACCCGCTGGGTTATTGCATTATTTCCGCGGGTCCTGGCTCGGGTGGTTCGTTTCCTTAGGCGACAAAGCGCATACGAACAGCACGCTTCAGTTCCTGTACTGATTTCACACAGCGGTCTCCATATCCCGGGCCGCTCATTAGCCCGCTCCACAGTTGCTTATATGCAGCAGGGCGTTGGAGCATGTCGCCCGTCGTCACCGAAATCACCCGAGCCAGAGCCGCGTACCAACCGGAACGCGGCAGCAATGCCTCGACCCGTTAGCCACCCGCTGGGTTATTGCATTATTTCCGCGGGTCCTGGTTAGGGTGTTTCGTTTCCTAAGGCGACAAAATGAAAACCCGTGAAATTAGTAGTAGCAAAAAATACTACTTAAGTATTGATATCGTTTTTTCCTGATGGTATAATTAAGAAAATCAGACATTATACTTACGCGCAGAGGTTGATAAGCTTGCTTTCCGCTGCTTTAAGCCGTCACGCGGAATGGATTATGCTGTTCATACTGTAAGGGAGATGGGGAAATGAAATTTACTAAAATGCACGGAATCGGAAATGATTATGTTTATATAAACTGTTTTGAGGAAAAGGTGGAAAAACCCGAGGAGCTTGTGAAGTTCGTCAGCGACCGCCATTTCGGTATCGGTTCCGACGGGCTTGTGCTGATACTGCCTTCTACAAGGGCTGATTTCAGAATGCGCATGTTTAACCCCGACGGTTCGGAAGCCCAGATGTGCGGAAACGCGATACGATGCGTCGGGAAATATGTCTATGACAATAATATGACAAACAAAAAAACGGTATCGATTGAAACCCTTGCGGGAATTAAGGTTTTGGAACTGATAACGGGCAGCGACGGCAAGGTCGCGATGGTTAAAGTCGATATGGGCGAACCAATACTTAAAGCACACAGTATACCTGTCGACAGCGAGCTTGAATTGTTTGTGAACCAGCCGCTTCAGGTTTTGGGCAGCGAGTACCGCGTTACATGCGTCTCAATGGGCAACCCGCATGCCGTTATATATGTCGATAATGTTTCCGCGTTTCCGGTTGATAAGGTAGGTCCTGAAATAGAAAAACACCCGCTTTTCCCCGAAAGGATAAATGCGGAATTTGTTGAGGTTATTAATTCAAAAAGATTGAAAATGCGGGTATGGGAAAGAGGAACGGGGGAAACGATGGCCTGCGGCACGGGGGCATGCGCGGTGCTTGTGGCTTCGAGCATAACGGGAGTCTCCGAGAGGAAAGCGATCGTGGAACTGCTCGGCGGCAATCTCGATATTGAATGGAACGAAAGCAATAACCACGTGTATATGACAGGTCCGGCAACCCTGGTATTCACAGGGGAACTGTATATTTAGCCTGTCGTCTCAAAGGCTTTCTAATAAATAGTTTTAATTGAAGAGGAGAATGGGTATGGTGCGACTTAACGAAAACTATTTAAAACTTCCCGGCAGCTACTTGTTTGCCGAGATTGCGGACAGGGTAACAGCATTTAAAAAAGAAAATCCGGATGTGGATGTTATATCCCTTGGTATCGGGGATGTAACAAAGCCGCTCGTCCCGTCTGTTGTCGAAGCCATCCGCAAGGCAGCGGATGAAATGGGATGTGAAGATACTTTCAGAGGTTACGGGCCATATCAGGGTTATGATTTTCTCGCCGAGAAAATAATCAGGCATGATTTTATCAGCCGCGGCATTGAACTGTCAATGGACGAAGTATTCATAAGTGACGGGGCAAAAAGCGATACCGCGAATTTCCAGGAAATCTTCGGACAGGACAATGTTGTCGCGGTAACGGATCCGGTATATCCCGTTTATGTTGACAGTAACGCAATGGCGGGAAGACTTGGCGATTATGACAGCAGCACGGGAAAATGGACAAATCTCGTGTATCTGCCGTGTACTGCCGAGAACGGCTTTGTTCCCGCTTTGCCCGAAAAAAAGGTTGATATTATTTACCTTTGTTATCCGAACAACCCGACAGGAACGGTTCTGACAAAAGAGCAGCTAAAGGTATGGGTTGATTACGCGCGCGACAATAAAGCCGTTATTCTTTTCGATGCGGCATACGAGGCGTATATTACCGAAAAGGACATCCCGCACAGTATTTACGAGGTAGAAGGAGCGAAAGACGTTGCTGTCGAGTTCAGGAGCTTTTCGAAAACCGCCGCGTTTACGGGCACTCGCTGCGCCTATACGGTAGTGCCTAAGAGCGTAGTTGCTTACACGCGGAATGGCGAGGCTGTTCCCCTGAACCGGTTGTGGAACCGCAGGCAGACCACGAAATTCAACGGGACACCGTATATAGTTCAAAGAGGAGCCGAAGCCGTTTATTCCGAAGAAGGGCAGAAACAGATACGCGAAATGATAAGCTATTACATGGAAAACGCGAAAATTATCCGCACAGGTCTTGAAAGCCTCGGGCTTTCCGTTTACGGCGGGATAAACGCGCCGTATATATGGCTGAAGACCCCGGCCGGGTATGATTCATGGCAGTTTTTTGACAAGCTGCTGAAAGAGGCATTTGTTGTTGGTACGCCCGGCGTAGGATTCGGACCGAGCGGGCAGGGATATTTCAGGCTGACCGCGTTCGGAAGCCGCGAAAACACTGAAAAAGCTGTTGAAAGAATAAAGAACCTGAAATTCTGATCTAAATGGCCGGGATTATTTCCCGGCCTTATTTGCGTATATACCTCGATATAATGCTTTTTCGCGCTTTTGCTTCGAGATGATCGTCCAGCGGCTGGAGCGAAACGAAATCGCTGTATTTGCGTTTTAGCGCGAGCGTAATCAATTCATCGGCAAGCGCGGGGTTTTTCGGAAGCAGGCTGCCATGAGAGTATGAACAGAAAACATTTTTATATCTTGCCCCTTCATAACCGTCTTCTCCGTTATTGCCGAAACCGTATATAACCTTTCCCAAAGGTTTTCCGCGTTCGCCAAGATATGTTTTTCCGGAATGGTTTTCAAAACCGACTATATAACCGTTCGGTTCCTGGTTCAGCCCTTCTATTGAAAAAATAAGGTTTCCTACCAGGCGTTTCTCGTTTCCTATCGTCCAGTGATCCATAATACCAAGGCATGGAATTTCTTCACCCCGCGGTGGTTTATAGTAGAGCCCCATCAATTGAAACCCGCCGCAAATGCATAAGAAAACCACGCCGTTTTCAACCGCTTCGGTTATCCCTTCCTTTTTATTTTCAATTAAATCCGCGTACAGGATGCTTTGTTCATAGTCCTGTCCGCCGCCTATGAATACGATGTCGTAATCGGAAGGGGAAAACCTGTCTCCGAGCGAAACCTGGCAGACCGAAGCTTCAATGCCCCGCCACTCCATCCGTTTTTTCAGGGCCTGAATGTTTCCGTAATCACCGTAAAGGTTCAGAAGATCGGGATATAAATGGCATATTGATAACCGGTACATGCAAACATCCTTTCAGGCATTTTACTGCCAGAAATATTTCAGTTTATACCTCTTTTCAAGTGTTTTTCTGATATCAAGCATCGCCGTATATGTCGGGAGAATATACAGCGTTTCGCCGGGCTTTAGCATATTTAACGCGGCATCAAGCATCGCGCCCTTATCGTTTTCAATCGTTATACGGTTAGAATATATTCCCGCGTATTTCAGCCTTACTGCCATGTCATCGGCTCGCGTTCCCGAAACAAAAAAGGTTGAAACACGATCCTGGATATCCGCAAGCACTTCAAGCTCAACGTCCCAAAGCCAGGAAACATCGGTACCGTCGGCCAGATTGTCATTTATTATAAATGATATCACGGACGTATTTTCGACCGATAAGAGAAAGTTTATTACCTGGCTGAACCCGACAGGATTTTTTATCAGAATTACTTGTATCGTCCTGTCGCCAATCGGTATCGATTCCATACGACCAAAACCGCTTTCAAAGGAGGAAAGAGCATAAACCGTTTTCTCGTGTGAAAAACCGAGGGTTTCGGCAAACGCAGCCGCCGCAAGAGCGTTATAGACGTTATATAACCCGGGAAGATTTATTTGTGCGGAGAATTTCCCGGAAGGAGTATTAAAAATAACTGCGGAAAAATCACCGGACAAAACCGTTATCTTCTCTATGTTAACCAATGCCTCCGGACGGCTGTATCCGCAGCCGGGACATGTATAATGGCCGAGATGGCCGTAAAAGCGCGATTTGTATTGATACTTTGTTTTGCAGTACAAACAGAAGGCAGCATCATGGTTTAATGCCGGGTCCTGCTCCTGGACCGGGAATACGGCCTGCTCATTGAGCCCGTAATAAATAACCGGATTGGACACATTATTACCTAAGGACGCGCAAAGCGAATCATCGGCATTCAGTATTAATGTCGCGTCGGGAATATGGGATATCCCGTCCCGGACAGATCTTAACGTATCGTACAGCTCACCGTAACGATCGAGCTGATCCCTGAAAAAATTGGTTACTACAACAGCAGCAGGCTTAACGGTTTCGGTCGCGACCCTGAAGGCGGCCTCGTCAACTTCAAGCAGTGCCGTATTTGATCTCGGCATCAAGTTCATTTTAATGTCTGAAATAAGGCAGGCGGCTATGCCGCTGACAAGGTTCGCGCCGGACTTGTTTGCGACGTATGATATGCCGTTCTCTTTAAGTATCTCGGCTATAATTTTGGCTGTTGTTGTTTTGCCGTTAGTTCCGGTAATCATGAATATCCTGTATTTGCGCGACAATTCGCTGAGTATTCCAGGATATATTTTTATTGCAAGTTTTCCGGGAAAAGATGTTCCTCCCGAACCTGCGAGACGCAGAAGAAAAATCGCCGCTTTGGCCGCGATAACAGCAACGCGTAAGCGGATAACGTTTATTATTCTTTTCATAAATTTCCAAGCTCCTAAATATTTCCGCAGTTCCTGGTCCGGGCGTTAACCGCCCGATATTTTTTCGTTATGTATTGCTTCAGAATCCCTTGTGTTAATTATTGCACAATATTTTTTCCAAATACCGTATGTCTTAACAGCAACTATTTTATTAATAATAAACTGTTATAAAGTTATGGCAATCAAAGTATTTTTATTATACAATAATCATAAAGGCTATACAATGATTGCTGTTTATCAATTATTCCTTCATTTTATCGTATTGTCAACAGCAAATCATACAGAACACGGCTTAAGGAGGCAGGAGATTGGATTCTGCAGAAAAGAACCTTATTGAGTTATCCGCGAAAGGAAACGTGGAAGCTTTTGAAACTCTGATAAAAACTCATCAGAAAAAAGTTTATAATATCGCGTTAAGGATGACAAAAGATCCTGAAGATGCGCAGGAGCTTGCGCAGGATGCGCTTGTACGCGCATTTACTGCGATAAAAAAGTTCCGCGGCGAATCAAGCTTTTCAACGTGGCTGTACAGGATAACAATAAACGTATGCACCGATTTTCTGAGAAAGAGAAACAAAGCGGTTGTTGTGTCGCTGGAACAGGGCGCTGCAGGAAATGAAAACGGCAGTCCGGTCCAGATTCCTGAAAAAAACCCGGGTCCCGATGAACTCGCCGAGAAAAATCAGCTTAAGGAAATGGTAAAGCAGGCAATGGACATGCTGTCCGCTGAGCATCGTCAGGTATTGATTCTTCGGGATCTGATGGATCTTACATACAAAGATATAGCGCGAACCTTAAATGTCAATGAAGGGACGATTAAATCGAGAATAAACAGGGCAAGGGACGCCCTGAAGCATATAATTGTTGAACGGGAGGAACTTTTTAAGGATTATGTCGTCAAATTGAATAGAAAGGGGGGGAATTCATGACCAGGTGCGATAAATATTTAGAAAATCTATCGGCATATTTGGACGGCGAGATGCCTGATGACAGCGTTAAGGATATCGAAGAGCATTTGCGCGAATGTGAAAAATGCTCGGAAGAACTGATCATATTAAAAACGATAATATCGGCCATGAATGAATTGGAAGAAGAACTGCCCGACGGTTTTGAAGCCTCCCTGCATAAACGCCTTGAGGAAGCTGCAGCAAAACCCGACGTTAAATCCAAACCCGGAAGAGTAAGATTGATTGCCCAAATTGCGGCAGGTTTTGTCGTTGTTGTTTGCCTTGGTTTTGCGATAAGAGCGGGTTTTGTGGGAAAAGGAGGCAATACTGCTGCTCCCGCTGACGATATGTATATGTCGGCTACGCAGAGTATTGCCGAAGTAAAAGGATTTGGAGCAGCGGGCGGGGCATCGTCCGCTAAAAGAGCGGTTCCGGAAGCGTCCGGAAGTGCGGACGGAGCCGCTTACAGCGACAAGCCCGAAACGGAATATTTCGCTTTGACTGACAGCGCGGTAAGTGACGAAAAACCTTTTGATAGTACTATGGAAATTCAAAAAGCGCAGGCTGATAAGGATGTTATGATAACATTTTCTGAAGACGCGCTGTCTTCGAAGAAAGAAGGCCAGGATACGCTCGTAATAATAACGGCTGATGACGCGGAAAGCGCGCTTGAAAAGATTATCGAAATTGAAACGGGGATTAACCGGAATGAACAGTTCAGCAATGTTGCAGATTTGAATAAAACGCTGAGTGCTGTAAATACCGGAATTGTCAGTGGCAATCGAGTTGAAGTCAAGCTCCTGTACTCTGATAATGAAACATGGCAGCAATTTTTAACCGAAGTGCAGGCGAATTTTTCGGAAGTTCAGATTGAATCCGTTCCGAAGTCCGAGGATGTTGAATATATTCGCGTTGAAATTATAGAACAATAGCATGTCGCCCTTCGTCACTGAAATCACCCGAGCTACCCGCTGGGTTACAGCATGCGTCCGCGGTAATTGTTCAGTACGATTAGGGAACTATTGTACAATAACGGAAACTATAGCGGAATGAAGCCTGGAGATGTACAGTCAGAGCGAGGATAAGCAAGTCGACTGTCTGAGCAAAAATGCTTCATAAAAAAATTATTCAAAGCATTTTTGTGAGTTTCGACTTGCCCGAGCTGAACTGTATAGCTCTTGCAAATGAAGCTCCTTGTTGACGTTATTGTACAATAGTTCGGACAGCAAAACGTTTGACATGTTTTCGCGGGTCCTGGCTCGGGTGTTTCGTTTCCTTGGGCGACAAAGCACACACCCAACAGCACGCTTCTGTTCCTGTACTGTTTTCACACAGGGGTCTCCATATCCCGGGTCGCTCATTAACCCGCTCCACAGTTGCCTGTAGGCAGCAGGGCGTTGGAGTGTGCCACCCTTCGTCACCGAAAGCACCCAAACCACCCGCTGTGTTTCAGCATAGTTCTCACGGGCTGCTCGGAAGAACTATTGTACAATAGTTCGGACAGCAAAACGTTTGACATGTTTTCGCGGGTCCTGGCTCGGGTGTTTTCGGCGATTAGGATATACCTGAAAAAACACTTCACTATATGGTAAAAATGGTGTATTATTAGTATAGCTCCTCCTTAATAAAGGAGGAGTTCAATTTAAGGAGGAAATATGCGTCCGAAACTGATGCTTATAGACGGGAACAGCATATTGAACCGCGCGTTTTACGCCCTTTCGAAAGGTTCAATGCTGACAACGTCTACAGGCCTTTATACAAATGCGGTCTATGCGTTTATAAACATATTGAACAAGCATGTTGAAGACTTTACACCCGATTATATAGCGGTGGCATTCGATATGAAAGCGAAAACCATCCGGCATGATATGTATGACGGGTACAAGGCTCGAAGAAAAGGAATGCCTGAAGAGCTTGCCGTTCAGCTTCCGCTTGTCAAGGAAGTTCTTGCGGCGATGAACATACCGGCAATCGAACGCGAAGGATATGAGGCCGACGATATAATAGGCAGTCTGGCGCTTAAAGGGGAAAATGAAGGCTGCGAAGTTATTGTTCTTACCGGTGACAGGGACTCTTTCCAGTTAATTAGTGATAAAACTATAGTTGTGCTTCCTTCATCGCGTGCGGGAAAAACCGAAACGAAAATATACGACAAACAGGCAATAATTGAACAATACGGGGTTCTGCCCGAACAACTTATTGACGTGAAAGGACTTATGGGTGACGCTTCGGACGATATCCCCGGGGTTCCCGGCGTAGGTGAGAAGACGGCGCTGGAACTGATAAAACAGTATAAAACCCTTGAAGGCGTATATGATCACATTGAAGAGATAACAAAACCGAAACTGAAATCAGCGCTTCTTGAGTATAGGCAGCAGGCTTTTTTAAGCAGGGAACTCGGCACAATATTGAGGAACCTGGAATGCTGCGGTGAAATCAATGAACTGAAGCGGAAAGAAATAAATAAAAAAGAACTGCTTTCGGTGTTCCGAAAACTCGAATTCGGAAGCCTCATTTCCAGGATGAATCTTATGGATGAGGAAGAAGGATCTGAAGAAACGGCTGTCGATTTAAAAATAATATATATTAAAACATCGGACGACCTGAAAAAATATATCCCATCTTTGAAAAAACTGAAAACAATTACCGTACTGCAGCTTATTGATAAGGAGGATTCATACAGTTCGCGTCTTGAAGGGCTTGCCGTTTGTGACGGCAATACCGTGTATTACCTTGAAACGGGCGCGGGTCTTGACGAAAAGTCGGTCGCAGATGAACTGAAGGATATATGGCAGAATCCTGAAATTCAAAAGATAGGTCATAATATAAAAGAGTTCATTACCTGGCTGCATAAATACGGTATTGAATTTAACGGCCTGGTATTTGACACAATGATAGCCGAACACCTTATCGATCCCCTTAGAAATGCTTATCCGATTTCAAACCTGTCCCAGAAGTATTTGAACAGGACGATTCAATCGCTCGAAGAACTGCAGGGCAAAGGCAAAGGGTATAAAAGATTCGCCGAGCTTAAGGGTGAGCAACTTGCATTATGCGCGTCACAGAACGCGAAAGCGGTCAGTGATTTGTGGCGTATGCAGGAAAACGTTTTGTCAGAAAACAATCAACTTGAACTGTTCCGGAATATCGAGCTCCCTCTTATCCATGTGCTCGCCGATATGGAGTACCATGGTTTCAAGGTCGATGCGGAAAAATTGACCGAATACGGTGAAGCCCTCAGTAAACGGATTTCCGCGCTTGAAAAGACAATTTACATGATAGCCGGGGAAGAGTTTAATATAAATTCTCCGAAACAGCTTGGAGCTATATTGTTCGAAAAGCTCAAACTGCCTGCCGTTAAAAAGACTAAAAGCGGTTATTCGACAGATGCCGAAGTTTTGGCGGAATTAGCGCCGTTTAGCGATATTATACCATGCCTTATTGAGTACCGTCACCTCGTTAAGCTGAAGAACACCTACGCGGAAGGTTTGAAAAAGGTAATCAATCCTGTCACGGGGAAGATACATTCAAGTTTCAACCAGACCGTTACCGCTACAGGGCGGATAAGCAGCACCGAACCCAATCTTCAGAATATCCCTATTCGCTTGGAGATGGGAAGGGAAATACGCAAGGCTTTTGTCCCTTCATCAGATGACGCATTATTTGTTGACGCGGATTATTCACAGATTGAGCTCCGTGTATTAGCCCATATCACCGAAGATAAAGAGCTGATCAAAGCGTTTGTGAACGGCGAGGATATACACACCGCAACTGCGTCGCTTGTTTTTGAAACTGCGCCTGAAAATGTGACGCCAGAGCTTCGCAGGAGGGCAAAGGCCGTAAACTTTGGAATAGTATATGGGATCAGCGATTTTGGTTTATCAAGGGACCTCGGGATTTCGCGCAAAGAAGCTAAAAAATATATAGACGGTTATCTTACGAAATACGCCGGCGTTAAAAAGTATATGGAGCAGATTGTTAAAACAGGGCGTGAACAGGGATATGTTGAAACATTATTTCACAGACGGAGGCAGCTTCCTGAACTTCACTCAAGGAATATAGGCCAGAGATCTTTCGGCAAGAGAATCGCGATGAATACACCTATCCAGGGAACGGCGGCCGACATAATTAAAATCGCGATGGTTAAGGTATATTCCGCGCTGAAGGAGTCAGGGCTTAAATCGAGGCTCATACTGCAGGTTCATGACGAGCTTTTGGTAGAAACTTTCATTGATGAGCTTGACAAGGTAAAAGAGATTGTGAAAAAATGTATGGAAGAGGCAGCGCCGCTGAAAGTTCCGCTTGTTGTTGACGTCTCTACGGGGTATAACTGGTACGAGGCGAAATAACGCAGCGGTTTTGGACAGTTCTGTAACTGCAGACGGAAAATTATTTTTACATGTTTAAAAAAAATAAAAAACAGAGGTAAATGCACATATGATAATAGGAATCACTGGTGGCATTGGTTCCGGAAAAAGCACCGTTTCAAAGATACTCTCCGAGTATGGAGCAAAGGTTATATCGGCGGACAAAATAGCGAGAGAAGTAGTTATGCCGGGGATGGAAGCGTATAACCGGATTGTACGGACATTTGGGGAAGGCATCCTCGATGAAGACAGAAAGATAAACCGAAAGAAACTTGGAGATATTGTCTTTAACGATCCTGAACTTTTGAAAAAACTAAATGAATTTACTCATGGTGCCGTAGCTGAACGGATAAGCCGGGAACTGGACATATTGCGAAGAGAAGGCATAGATTTTATCGTTGTTGAAGCGGTTGTTCCGATACAGCACGGTTTTCTCGATCTCGTAGATACGGTTTGGGTAGTTATTGCAGACGAACAAATACGTGAAAAGCGGATTATGGCAAGGAACAATTATACGGAGCAGGAGGCAAAACAGCGCATTAAAGCCCAGATGTCCGATCAGATGTATATCTCGCTCGCCGATAAAATAATATATAACAATGGAACGATAGAAGAATTAAGGTCATTAATTCGGGAAGTACTGCAAAATGAGAATAAGGAATCGCAATAGATTTATATTGTCATATATAGGCGGCATACTCTTGTTTTTTGTCATTGCGGCCTTATTTGCTCCTGTTCTGCTAAAAAAACTGTTTCCCATGCCGCACCTCGAAATTGTCAAAAAACACGCGGCGGACAATAAATTGAAAGTAACTTTGGTATATTCTGTGATGAAAACGGAAAGCGGGTTCAGAACAGAAGCCGTTTCCCCTAAGGGAGCGGTAGGCCTTATGCAGATAACGGAAAACACTGGCCGCTGGATTGCAGACAAGCTTGGCGATAGGGATTATGACTGTGAAGATTTAAAAAAACCTGAAATAAATATAAAATACGGTTGCTGGTACCTGTCATATTTACTGGAACAGTTTGAAGGAAACAACGAGTTGGCTTTGGCGGCGTATAACGCCGGAGAAGGCACCGTCAGGAGATGGATTGACGAAAACGCTATCGAATGGCGTGGTCCTGAGATCAAATCCGTTCCTTATCCGGAAACCGAAAGATACCTTATGCGTGTTAACAGGATCTATTTTGTTTACAAAACTCTTTACCCGGAAATGGATTCATGGTAAACTTGTCTTGTACTTCCGGTGTTAATAAATGGTTTTGTTTTCCCGTACCCGGAAAGTAAAAATTAAATTTTTAAAAAGGTTTGACGGAGGTTTTTTTATGTACAAACCCATGTTTGAACGCGATTTGCTGTATCCCACGGGTAATCTGCCTGAGCCCGGAAGCGTACATATTGCGGTGCTGAATCCTGATGTTCTGGGCAAACTTCCGATTTTGATTACACCGAAAACAATTCATAACCCTCTGGAATATACCAATGTTCTGATAGATATAATCCAGGCCGATATATTTGACAGAATCAGAATAAATATAAAGGAACAGGGAATTTTCTTTTTCAAGGTAGGCGAAAATGAATATGTAAAGCTCGTTTACGAGAACGGAAAGCAGGTTGCTGAAAAATGCCAAAGCATTATATAAAGTCTTATTCGGCATGAAGGGTCTTGAGAATAAAACTATTTTCCAGCCCTGTATGCAAAGTAAATATATATTTCCGTTTATTTTCTTATGAATATAGGGAATTTTAACCTTGAATTTATTAACGGTTTTGATAAAATAAACATGATAAAATATTAACAATGTGGATAGGAGTGGGTTAAATGCCGTTGGTTACAACAAAAGAAATGTTTAAAAAGGCTTATGAAGGCGGTTATGCGATTGGAGCATTTAATGTCAATAACATGGAAATCGTGCAGGGAATTACCGAAGCCGCTAAAGAGGCTAATGCACCGTTGATACTTCAGGTATCCGCAGGCGCTCGCAAGTATGCAAACCATACGTATCTTATGAAGCTTATCGAAGCGGCCATTATTGAAACGGGTCTTCCTATTGCAGTTCATCTTGATCACGGCGATTCGTTTGAACTTTGCAAATCCTGTATAGACGGCGGTTTTACTTCCGTAATGATAGATGGTTCACATCTTCCGTTTGAAGAGAACGTTAAACTGACAAAGCAGGTTGTGGATTATGCGCACGCCCATGGAGTTGTCGTGGAAGGAGAACTCGGACGGCTTGCAGGTATAGAGGATGCGGTCAATGTTTCGGAAGCGGACGCCGCGTTTACCGATCCTAATGAAGTTGAAGAATTTGTCCAGCGTACGGGGGTTGATTCACTGGCAATAGCTATCGGAACTAGTCACGGCGCATACAAGTTCAAGGGCGAAGCGAAGCTTCGTTTTGATATTCTTGAAGAGATTCAAAAAAGACTGCCAGGTTTTCCTATTGTTCTGCACGGCGCATCGTCGGTAATGCCGGAATATGTTGAAACAATCAACAAGTACGGAGGCCAGATGCCCGGAGCTAAAGGCGTGCCGGAAGACATGCTTCGTAAAGCCGCTTCAATGGCCGTATGCAAGATAAATATCGATTCCGACCTCAGGCTTGCGATGACGGCTACAATACGCAAAGTTCTTGCGGAAAACCCGGGCGAATTTGATCCTAGAAAGTATCTCGGCCCGGCAAGAAGCGAAATTAAGAAGCTTGTACTGCATAAACTTCATAATGTGCTTGGATGCGCAGGAAAAGCATAATAGCAGCAGAATTACGGTCATACTGATTAAAAAGCGGGCGAATCGGCTTACTGCCGTACAGCCTGCTTTTTTGTTTCTTCCGGAGGTAACCTGTACGATATGCGCCGTTTCTTCCGGGAACCGGAACAGCGAACCGGTGTTATACCGGGAAGGCTTTTTGAACGCTTTTGGCAATCTGAATCAATATGTCTTTACGGTTAAGTTCGGGCATTTGCAGAACGCATAAGAACAGAAGGTCGATGATTTCGCCGAGCCGTTTCCCCGGGGTAAAACCTTCTTCAATTAAGTCCCCGCCTTTAGCCGCGAGAGCCGAACGGTTTATGCATTCGTTATTTGAATGAATATCATTAAGCATCAATTTCAGGACTTTTATTTTATTCGCATCGAAACCTGTGGCCTTCAGTATATTAAGGCTGTCTGAAAATAAGGCGGTTCCCGTGTCCGACAGCGTTTTTTTAAGCAGGTATTTGTTTTCAGGCAAAGGAGCGTTCATTATTTTCATGACATTCAGGATGTAATTCCTGAGTTTACCGTTCATTTTAAGATAACTGCAGATTTTTTCCGCGTCGCAGGGGTCCGTAAAGCCGATTAGCCTGATGGCGGCGGCCCAGCGAAGAGGCAGTCTGCGCGGAAGCTTTTTCAGCGGTTTTAATGTGCATTTTGCAGGCACGGGAAGCGGTAAAATGTATTTTATAAGCCCGGTTTCAAACAGGATTTCAAAGGCTTCGGGAAAAGAACCGGCGAGTATTCCGTTAAGTTCATGCAGAATACGCTCGCGGCTTATATGTCGTATTGTGCCTGACATTCTTGCAATTGCGTCTTTTGTCGCAGGTTCAAGCTCAAATCCGAGAGAAGCCTTAAAGCGGACAGCGCGAAGCATTCGCAGAGCGTCTTCATTAAATCTTTCTTCCGGGTTTCCCACCGTTCGTATCAGCTTAGCGGCTATATCGTTCATTCCACCGAAAGGATCAATAATCCCTTTTTTTGGATGGTAACAAATAGCGTTGATCGTGAAATCACGGCGTTTTAAGTCTTCGGTAAGAGAGCGGGAAAAAAGTACTTTATCGGGATGCCTGTGATCCGTATATTCCAAATCGATACGGAACGTGCTCACTTCAAACGGAATGCCGTTTTCTATTACCGTGACGGTTCCGTGCTTTATACCGGTTTTATATGTTTTGGCAAAAATCCCGCAGACATCTTCCGGAAGCGCAGACGTACAGATATCAAAATCCTTCGCCTTAAGGCCCATTAATAAATCTCTTACGCAGCCTCCGACAAGATACGCTTCAAAACCGTAACTTTCAAGTCGTGATATTATATCTTCCGCTTCTTTTGGTATGGTTATCAAAATTATTCCTCCAAAAAGGCTGTAATTGACGCAGTGAATAGTATGAAATATAGTAATGCTTTGTGGAAATTAATTCCTGTAATGCCAAATCACAATTTGTATAAAAATAACCATAATATAGATTATACAGTTTTTTGCGGTTGAAGTATATACCGGAGGTGACAATATGAACATCCTCATGTTCTCATGGGAATACCCTCCAAGAATAATAGGGGGGATATCGAGGGTTGTTTATCATCTTTCCCGGGGATTGTCGGAACAGGGGCATAACGTGACGGTTATAACAAGCATTGACGGAGAAGAGGAATTCCATTCATCAGGCAATAAAAAGATATACAGCGTAAGCAGTTATTATGTGAAACCGATAAATTTCATAAACAGCGTGCTCCAGATGAACCTGTCGATGTTTGAAAAAGCCGTTGAGATAATAAATAACGGCGAAATGTTCGATATAATCCATTTGCATGACTGGCTTGTCGCTTTTGTCGGAAAAAGTATGGCAAGGGTATACCCGATACGGCAGGTATGCACTATCCATTCTACGGAATACGGAAGAAATGCGGGTATCCATAACGAAATACAATCATTTATAAATAATGTTGAAAAGAAAATGGTTCACGCAATTAAGCATGTAATCGTAAACAGCATGTATATGAAAAACGAAGTGAACACGCTTTTTGACAGGACCACTGAAAATATCCACGTCATACCGAACGGCATCGAGCCCGACAGACTAAGCCTTATTCCGAGAGATATGAATTTTCGGAAAAAATATGCGCAGGATAACGAGAAAATCGTCTTTTTTATCGGCAGGCTTGTAAATGAAAAAGGAGTACATGTCCTGATGGATGCGATTCCGATAGTTTTATCGAAATACAGGGATGTCAGGTTTATTATTGCGGGGAGCGGGCCGGAACGTGATACGCTGGAGAAAAAAGCTATCGATAACGGCGTTGCCGACAGGGTGCATTTCACCGGCTATATTGACGACGAGGAACTGTATAAAATGTACAAATGCGTGGATATTGCCGTTTTTCCAAGCCTTTATGAACCTTTCGGAATAGTCGCGCTTGAGGCAATGGTAGCCAATCTGCCTGTAGTGGTATCGGAAGCGGGGGGCTTTAACGAAATCGTCACAAACCGCTATAACGGAATGAAATTCCGCACAGGACGTTCCGATCTGCTGGCCGACTGCATTATCGAACTGCTCACCAGTCCGGAATTGGCTGCGGAAATAACGAAGAACGCGTGGAATACGATATATGAAAAATATAAATGGAGCGCTATCGTCGAAAAAACGTATGCGGTATACGAACTTGCCAAAAACGATTAGCCGAAACACCCAAACCAAAGCCGCGTACCCACCGGAACACGGCAGCAATGCCTCGACCCGCAAGCTGGACCCGCGGTAACAATGCATAATATCCAGCAAATGGTATGCGTATTATTCCATAGATTGTTAAAGATTTGCATTAGAACATTAGTTTGTGATATAATTTCAAAGTTAGTGTAATTTACCTGAATTATAAAGAAAAAAATAAACATTAACGGATAAATTACAAAAAGATATGGAGGAAAGTAGTGGCAAACAGAAAAAAGAGCACATTAAAGGTCATACCACTGGGCGGGCTTGAAGAAATCGGCAAGAACATGACTGTTTTTGAATACAGCGACAGCATGATTGTAGTCGATTGCGGGTTGGCTTTTCCCGAAGACGAAATGCTTGGAATAGACCTTGTTATACCCGATGTGACATACATCGAGAAGAATATTGAAAAACTGAAAGGTATTATAGTAACGCATGGACATGAAGACCATATCGGCGCTTTGCCGTATGTTCTGAAAAGGGTGAACGCACCGGTTTATGGGACCGAACTGACCCTTGCGCTTATAGAAAACAAGCTGGCCGAACACCAGATGCAGAACGAGGTTACGATGAGAATTGTGAAGGCCGGTCAGACTTTGCAGTTGGGAGCTTTTAAGATTGAATTTATACATTCGACACACAGCATTGCCGATTCCGTGGCTCTTGCTATTGACACTCCGGTTGGAATGGTCCTGCATACATCCGATTTTAAAATTGATTATACCCCTATTGAAGGTGAACCGATTGATCTTGCGCGCATCGCTGAGATCGGGAAAAAGGGCGTACTGCTTCTTATGGCGGACAGTACCAACGTTGAGCGGCCCGGTTATACGATGAGCGAAAAAACCGTCGGTGAAACGCTAGATAACGTGTTTAAAAGCGCGAAATCAAGAATTATTGCGGCCACATTCGCTTCAAATATCCATAGGATACAGCAGATAATCAATTCTGCCGTGAAATTCAACCGTAAGGTTGCGTTAAGCGGAAGAAGCATGATAAATGTGGTTAAGACGGCAATGAAGCTCGGATATCTGAATATTCCCTCCGATGTGCTGATGGACATTGAGAAAATACAAAAGCTTCCGCCTGAACAAATAGTTATGATTACAACGGGAAGCCAGGGTGAGCCGATGTCCGCGCTGACAAGAATGGCGCTGGCGACGCATCGAAAGGTAGGTATTGAAAAGGGAGACCTCGTTATTATTTCGGCAAGTCCCGTTCCGGGAAACGAGAAGTTTGTTTCCCGGGTAATAAATGATTTGTTTAAGCAGGGCGCCGATGTTATTTATGAAGCATTGGCCGATGTCCACGTTTCAGGGCACGCGAAGCAGGAGGAACTGAAGCTTATACACCGGCTCGTTAAGCCGAAATTCTTTATGCCCGTACACGGCGAGTTCCGGCACCTGAAACAGCACGCGAATCTTGCCCAGTCTCTTGGAATGAGGGAACAGGATATATTCCTGATGGAAAACGGACAGGTTCTTGAACTGACGCGTAAAAAAGCCCAGATAACTGGCTCCGTCCAGTCCGGAAGTATTCTTATTGATGGTTTGGGCGTCGGCGATGTGGGAAATATTGTCCTCAGGGACAGAAAACACCTGTCGGAAGACGGCCTGATTGTTATTGTAGCGGTTTTGAACTCAAAAGGGGAAGTAATCTGTGAACCCGATGTGATATCGCGCGGCTTTGTATATGTGAAAGAAGCCGAAACGCTTATGGATGAAATAAGGGTTATAGCAAAAGAAACGATTGAAAAAAGCATGAATAAAAAGAAGAACAGCTACAATGCGGTTAAAAACAGCATAAAGGATGAACTTGGCTCTTACGTTTACCAGAAAACCAAGCGAAAACCGATGATATTGCCTGTTATTATTGAAACTCCTTCGTAATACTGATGCGCGGGTGGAATTTTAAGCGTGGTAATTATGAAAGTCATAAAGCGGCGGGAGATATTGCTCAGCAAAATCTCCCGCCGCTTTTAACAGCCGGTTTTCAGTCTTTTACAGCCGCTCTCCTTATCATAAGCCAGCTTATGCCGCTGAAAAACGCAAACGTAAGCAGAAGCGTCACAATTCCGAACCACGGTTTTACGCCGTTCGAAAGTCCGAAAGCAAAAAGTAAAAACTTTTTAAAACCCTCGTTAATGGCATTATTCAGAACAAACGCGTCAGCTAAAGGCAAAGCCACAAACAAGACAACGGGAACACCGACCGATACGGCAATCTTTCCGCTTTTATTCAAACGGTAATATAAAACCGTAATAAAATAACCAAACATTGATGCCGCCAAATAAGAGGCTGCCGCAAACAGCAAGCTCCCGGCGGCAAGCTGGAGGTTTGCCGTTTGCACGTTATATCCCGTGCCGTATATTATCGTAAAAAGGCTTTGATAAATGAATGCACTGCTGACCGAAGAGAGGACCATGTTGCCCGTTAAATTGACAGCGGTATCGATTAATGCCATTGCGCTGCTAACGATACCGACGCAGACCAGCCTGCCGGCAAATAAAGTTTTGCGCGAAATACTGTTTTGTATGAACAGCCGGAAAGCATCCCTGAAGGAATTCATGCCCGCAATGAACAGGAAGATGATAGTAGCAATTTCTATGCCGCCGAATCTGCCTTTTACGGCAGTAGAATCATCGACTGGCATTATGGCTGTCAGAGAGACCGTACATACCAATAAAACTATAACGTAGAAAATGATAACAGGCCATTTATATTCATTGAGCTGATATTGCACAGATACTTTCAAATTCATTTCCTTCACCCCTTATGCGTTTGTCAGTTGAATAAACAGCCTCTGCAAATCAATTTTTGAAATCTCCGCGCCGTCAGGTACGGAATTCCTGTCCGGTATTCCTTCGATATAGGCGGTTTTCATTCCTCCGAGAATATCGGCACCGATGACTTTCCTGCCCGCGGCATAACTGTCTACGGCGGATATACTGCCTGTAACGCTGTAATACTTGTATAAAAGTTCATCCCGGGATTCTTTCAGGATAATTTCACCGTTCCGGATAAGGATGATCTCCTCCAATATCGCCGAAACCTCTTCTATCAAATGCGTGGATATTATATAGGAAGCCGGGTTTTCGGAATAGCATTCAATTAATGCCCTGTAAAACAGTTCCCTGTGGTTCGCGTCCAGCCCCAGCACCGGTTCGTCAAGAAAAACAAACGGGACATTCACGCATAACGCAGTAATAAGCTTGAAAATAGAACCATAACCCGTTGATAATGAATTGATCTTATTATTTGTACCAAGCCCGAATTGATCAGCCAGGCGTACCGCTCTTTCTTCATCAAACCCCGGATAAAACACCTTTGTCCACCGGAACGCATCGGTTACTTTCATTCCTTCCGGGTAATAATTCCTTTCGCTCATCATAAAGATGTTACGAAGCATTTCATCATTTTCGGATACTTCCGTGCCGTTAAGCGTAACTTTTCCGCGGTCGGCGAAAATTTTCCCTGTGATAATATTGAGGAGTGTTGTTTTTCCCGCTCCATTCCGTCCCAGAAGCCCGTATATTTTGTTTCTTTCAAACTCGACAGAAACATTGTTCAATGCTCTGATATCACGGTAGTATTTCGTTACATCCGATACAATTAAGCTATTCATTTTCAAACCCTCTTTCAATCATTGATAATATGTCCTCCTTTGATAAATTCAGCCGTTTTGCTTCTTTAACAAGGGAATTCACATATTTTTCGGTGAATTCTTTTTTGCGTTTTTGAAGCAGCAGATTTACCGCTCCTGTAGCTACAAACATGCCTACACCTCTTTTCTTGTATACAATTCCGTTGCCGACAAGCAGGTTTATTCCTTTCAGGGCAGTTGCAGGATTGATTTTGTACGTGACAGATATTTCGGTGGTAGAAGGAATTTGTGTTTCTTCGGGGAACGCACCCGATAAAATTGCGTCTTCGATCTGCTCGGCCAACTGTATAAAGATAGGGCGCTCATCCTGAAAATTCAGATGCAAATGATTTACCTCCTTTACAGTGATAACAACAGGCTTTTTTTATTATGAGTAGGTTATTTGGTAAATTAGTTAATTACTCTAGTAACTAACTATAACACAGAAAAATCCGTAAATCAATAGTAAAAAATAAAAATTTTATTTTAAATAGAAATGATAAATCGGTGGATTGCATGCAGCAGATGAACACAACGGATATCTTTGATATTTATTCGGGAATTTAAAAGAAGGGTCCGGCTGAAATAGGGGAAAGATGAGATGACTGTAAAAGAAGAGGCTGCCCGCCGGTAAAACCTCTTGGGCAGCCTCTTATTGTCTGAAGCAATCCTCATTATTCAATCAGCGGTTCATTTCCGGAAACCTGTCTGCTTCCGAAAAAGAAACCGGAATGTTTATTATGAGGTTATTATTTCGACTGATCAATACGAGCCTGGTAGATCGAGATGTACTCTTCATATCCTAACTTCTTGAGCTCGTTCAGATAATCCTGCCACTGCTTGTCATCGTTAGGATCTCTTACGCCGGTGACAAACTCAGCGAGTGAGTTCCTGACGTAAGTGTCAAGGTCGGTCCTGATCTCGCTAAGCCTTCTGGCCTGATCGGGTACGAAGTAAATCTTGCTGTTGATTAACATATCAAGCGGAGGCTTGTAGGGAGCATAGTATTTTTCTGTAGCAGTCCACAGATAAAGCTGCAGTTCGTAAGGATCGTCTCCCTTAACACCGTTGTTGTCGAAATCGTTGTAAGTCGGACCAATCTCGTCCCAACGAGCGGAGTTGATCTGTCCCCAAGGAAGAATGGGTTCGTAAGTAGCCGGTTTGCCGTCAACACCAATTTCGCCTTTGTCAGGAATTCTGTAATCCACGCCGGGTTCACCGAGACGGTTCCACATGGATATTTCACGTGAATACATGTAATCGGCGAATTTGAAAGCAACTTCAGGATTCTTGCATGCCTTGGTAATGATCCACTCATTGAGATAGTAGCTTCCGAACGGATCATAATAGGTGTACTGAACACCTTGCGGTCCCTTCAGAGGAGCAAGAGGATTGTATTCTCTTACTCTTTCACCGGTCATCGGAGCCCAAATGAATGTACCGCCGCCGACAGCGAGACCTACAAGAGCAACTTCCTCATTATCGAACAACTGCTGGAGCTGAGCATTGTCCTGGGTATAGGTAGCCGGGTCAAGCAAACCTTCTACCGCGCAGAGCTGATGCAGATATTTCAGACCTTCGCGATATGCATCTTTATCATAGCAAGCCTGAACTTTGCCATTTTCGAGATAATACGGAAAACTTCTCTTGTAAATGAGGAAAGAGTTCAGTATATACTCTTCAGGCCATGTAGCCCAACCGTTTGTGGAACCCATGAAAGCGATTTCGTCTTTTTTATTGTTCTGGTTCGGGTCGTTATTCTTGAACGCCCTTAATACATTAATAAGTTCATCGGTTGTGGTCGGTGTCTTAAGTCCGAGATTGTCCAGCCATTTCTGGTTGATCCAGGCGCGACGGGACATAGCGTTCGGCTCGGAAAGAACAACCTTCGGTATTGTGTACTCATGACCGTCGGGCAGTTTCAGCATCTGCTCGAGGAGAGGGTCTTCCTGGCGTCTCTGCTTATACCAATAACCATGTTTTTCGATCATTTCGTCAAGACGCAGGAACACACCCTGATCAGCCATGTCGGATACAACTTCATTTGAAATGCCGGCGTTAGGAGTGATCATAAATACGTCAGGCAGATCAACCTGGCTGGCAAGCACGAGATTGACACGCTGCTGGACATCCTGTTCGGGAACAATAATCCATACGATGTCAACTCCTGTTTTCGCCTCCAGATGTTTGGTCAGTTTGTTGTTGTCGTAGTCCTCGATGTTGCTGTGCTGCGCAATCATGATTCTCAACTGTACGGGTTCTTTAACGATAGGCAGCACGCCCGGTTTTGAAACAGGAACCCCGCCGTAATCTGACGGAATCCATTCACCATCATCGGTGGTAGCAGGTGTAGATGGTGTCGTGTCTGTGGTGCCTTTGTCGTCACTTGCCGGTTTGCCGGTGTCACCAGCAGGCTGACAAGCGACCAGCAGTGCCATTAACATAATGACACTCAGTAGTAGTGCTAGAGCTTTTTTCATTATTCATGCCTCCTTTTATAATTTCTATATTTTTTTACTCATTCAGGGTTTGTGTTCCTCCTTCAAAGGGAACGGTCGCGCTCTCTTTGTCGAAGTGTGTGCAAACTCCTAATGAGTTTATATAGTATATAAACAACCGGTCCGGTACGCTTTCCTTCAGAAGAGCGCCTGGCGGGGATGCTTCCCCTTCTTCTGAATTACGGCGGACCATTGCCGTTTGTTTAAAACCGTTATATAAACTCTGGTTAAGCTTTTACAGCACCTATCATTACACCTTTTACAAAGTGTTTTGCAACGAAGGGATAGGCTATCATGAACGGCACGCTTGCTACAACAATAAGCGCATACTTAAGCAAATCCGCCATACCTCGCTTAGCCTGGTAAAGCAGAGGATCGGCTATGATATCGTTAACCTGGTTAAGAATAAGTATATCGCGCAGTACAATCTGAAGAGGGAATTTACTCTTTTCAGTTATATACAGGAAAGCCTGGAAATATGAATTCCAGTGTCCAAGTCCGTAGTACAGCGCAAGTACCGCTATAATGGCTTTTGATAACGGAACTACTATCTGAATGATGAATCTTGTCTGACTGAACCCGTCCAACTGTGCTGCTTCAATCAACTCTTCAGGTATTGTGGTTTCAAAGTATGTACGGCAGATGATCACGTTAAATACATTTAAAGCCAAAGGTATTATCATTACAGCGCGCTTATTTATAAGTCCGAGCTGGGATGTTAACAGATACGAAGGAATAAGGCCTCCGTTAAAAAGCATCGTAAAAGTGAACAGGAATAGAAGTACGCGGCGCCCCGGCAGGTTTTTGCGGGAGAGCGGATAAGCAGCCGCAACAGTCATAACCAGATTCACCGATGTACCGACAACGGTATAAAATATTGAATTGGCAAAACCGGTAACTATGGCTTTATGACTGAAAACTTCTTCAAAACCTCTCAACGAAAAGTCAACCGGAAATAATACAACTTTGCCCTTTGCCACGGCATCGGGCGAGGAAAACGCGGAACTGACCACATATATAAGCGGGTACAGCACAATCAATGCGGCCAGCATCAAAAGACCGTCATTTACTATATCAAAAAGTTTGTCTTCCCATGAATATCTGATTTTTGATCTGACCATTTTCTGGGCTGATGTATTGCTTGCCATCTTCATTCCCCTTTCGTTGAAAGTTACCACAGGCTGATTTCGTTAATTTTTGCATTAATATAATTAACGATTGATATGAGTAAAAGGTTTATAGCTGAGTTGAAAAGCCCAATCGCTGCCGAGTATGAGTAATCGGGCGCAGCGGCGGCAAGTCCTGTTTTGTATACATAAGTCGATATTATCTCGGAAGCTCTTATATTCAGATTGTTCTGCATAAGGAACGCTTTCTCAAAACCAACGCTCATTATGCTGCCCGCTCTGAGCGTGAGCATTATTGCAATAGTGGGCAGAAGACAGGGGATATCTATAAACCACATGCGCTGGAAACGGTTTGCGCCGTCCACAAGCGCCGCTTCGTGGAGTCCCGGATCAACGGATGACAGAGCCGACAAATATATTATGGCTGTCCATCCTGTACCTTGCCATATACTTGACCAGACATATATATGTTTGAATAATTCGGGTTTTGCCATAAAATCGATTTCCGTACCGCCAAGGGCTCTTATCAGGTGATTGACAATTCCTACTTTTGGCGAAAGGAACTGGATTATGATACCTACCATAACGACGGTTGATATGAAATAAGGCATATATGTAACTATCTGGACAAACTTTTTGAATTTTTTTCTCAGGCAGTTGTTCAACAGTATTGCCAGTATTATCGGAAAAGGAAAGCCTGCAACAAGGTCGTATACACTTATTGAAAGGGTATTTCCAACTACTCTTTCAAAGTTATAGCTCTTAAAAAATTTAATAAAATTATCAAGTCCTACCCATGGGCTTCCCAGGATTCCTTTTGATGCGGTAAATTTTCGAAATGCAATTTGTACTCCGTACATAGGGTAATAACAAAATATAAGCAGCCATATTACCGGAAGCGCTATGATTACATATAATTCCCAGTTTAATATGAGCCTGCGTCGTAAGCTTTTCCACTTTTTAGCCCTTAATGCTTTCCGTGAGAATGCATAAGTTCCGTCTGCGGTTTTTGCTGCCATGAAAGTTCCCTCCACTGCGTTTCCTTCATACGTAAAAAAAATTTTATTGCCGATTTGTTTTTATAAAATATTATGCCATGCTACCGATGTGTTGTCAGATGTATTACAACAAATAAAAGTATACCATCATTTTATGTATTATGCAATACCTATAAAAAAAATATAGCCCATTTTTTATGTAAGTTGCCGATGTTTGCAGGATTTATTTAGTGATATTGCATAATAACGAAAACCGCAGTTTGAACAGTTACGCTAATTATTATGCACCCGAAACGGATATTATAAGTTTGATTGAAAAAGTAAATCCCACCCCGGATTATCAGGCTGTGGAATTTACTTTTTCAGGTTTAGGGGAAAGGGGATATCAATATTTTGTAAGCTCTCTATGTTTTTAAGACAGCACCTTTCATTCAGCTTTCACATCAATGCTCCAGCCGCCGATGTTTTCCAGATAGTTCTGTTTTGCGTCTACTGTGTTTACACGGCTGATCGCTAAGGTCGAAGGATCTATGTCTTCAGATGCGGTAAACGCTATTGTGCACATCATAACATCCTGTCCCGTATAGCCCGGCGTATCGCCGATCATAGTCGCGCCAACCAGCAGATGGTCGCTCATATCCTTAGCGAAGATGGTGTTTATTCCGTTTACCAAAGATTTCAGACCGCCTTTGTAAACCGCTTTATTTTTATCATAACTGAGATTAAACTGGTATCCGTATAAATTTTCTACCTTGTCGGCTTTAACGGTAACGATGAAATCCTGTCCCGCTTTTATGATATTTTCGGGCTGGGTTTGATTTTCGGTGCTGTCGGGATTGTCAGTTTCATCCTGGCCTTCCTGGCCTTCGGGTTCACCAGGAGCGCCGGTATCGGCGGGGCTTCCCGGAACCGCTTCATCGGGTACTGTTATTATTTCATCCCCGGCTTCCGAAAATGTTTCTTCCACCGGTTGAGCCGCCTGCATTATCGTTTCGCTCAGAGCTTTCAGTGATTCGATTTCTTTACTCAGCTCGGACAGGCGTTTTAAAATATCGTCGAATTTGGATAACAGTTCAGGGTCAACTTCCCGGTCATCCGTGTCCGTATCCGGTTTCTGTGATAACCTGTCGATTTCTCCGATTATATCTTCAACCGAACTTTTTATCTCGGGCGGTAGATTCTCAAGTTCCAAAATGCTGGAGGAGAGGCTGTCAATTTTTTCTTTCAGTTTATTGACTCTGTTATCGATTTGGTAATAAAACAAACCGGCAATAACGGCGAAGATCGCCAAAAACGTAACAACCGATATGATACTCCATTTTTTACTCTTGAGGAATTCGTTAATTTTCATTTCGTTTCCTTCCTTCCGATGTGATACAACTGTACTGTATTCAGGATTTGTTCAGTCATTTCGGTGCTGCCAGACAGTGTATCGGATTATGGGTTAGTGAACACTCGCGTTTCTCTCTATATATAAATTTTAAATTATTTTTATACATATGTATATCTGTGCATGATAGGGAAGAAGGGCGTACACCGCAAGGAATACTCGCGGTGTACACCCCTTCGGATCAAAATTAGTCGATGAGTTTTGCTACATATACGATATCTGCGATATCGATTTCTTCGTTGTTGTTGAAGTCATAGAACTTAGCACGTGACCACTGCGGATCTCCCTTCTTCACACCGAACATGTCTATGATGTTGGAGAGGTCAATCAACGTCACAATGCCGTCTCCGTCCGTATCACCCGGAACTCCGCCTGTTGTAGAGATGCTCGTCGAACCGATGGCTGTCGCTATGGACTTGGCACCTGAATTGTCCATGTAAACATATTCTACAACCGCTGTGATCGGATTATCTTCATTCTGCAGGTTCGCATCCTCTTTCGCTACGAAACGGAGCTTAAGCAAGTCTTTTGCATTGTAGTCCGGAATCATCAGTGTTGTCTTTACTTCTCCGTCTCCTTTATCGGTGGTGAGGCGGGTTACACCGTCTATTTCCTTAGCTATGCCTTTGTAATCGAACTTGTCACCGTCGTACTTGAGGATTACACGTACTGCATTCGTTATTGTAGTATCAAGGAATGATACCAATATATCGAAAGCGTCTCCCTGTTTGACGAGGTTCTTGGAGGCTGTAACCTTCACAGGCATATTGATCTTCCGATTTTTAATCCAGTCGAAAATCTTCTCGCCGTCTTCGTCTTCGACAAGATTGTTGTAGATATAGTTCCATGCGTCATGAGCGCCGTAGTAGAACTCTCCGTCGAAAACGGGTCCCGGCGGATAGTATTTCATCTTGACGTCTATGCCTGCAGCCTTCATGCTGTTATAAGTTGAATTGAAGCCAAAAGTAGCCCAGTCAGATTGAGCTCCAACAAGATAAACAGGGATACCTTTGCTTGCAATTGTATTAATTTGATCGCCGCTCAGAAATACTCCGGAGCAGAAGATCGCCCCTGCATATGGAACGCTGTTTTCGGTTGTTGATGCAGCCAGCGGGCCAACCATAGCTGTTCCCATAGAAAGACCGCCGACAATAACCCTTGTTACGTCAACGTAATTCTCTTCGATTACTTGCCAGATAAGGGCTTCCATATCGTCCAGCCTGTGAGCGCCCCAACCGGAAGTATCCGACTGCGGAGCCAGGATATAGCAGCCTTCGAGGGTTTCCTGGAATTCCTCGTCAGCGAATGCCAGAACCCTGTTGCCTATGAGGTTACCGCCCGGATTGCTGCCGTGATAGCGTTCTCCGGTACCATGGAACCAGATAAAGAGCGGGCGTTTGTTGCTCTCGCTCGCGTTCTCGGGACGATACAGCGCATATGTGCCGCCGCCCGGAGCGTCTTTTATCTCGAACTTATCAAATAACGGATCGTGCTTTGTTTCTCCCTGGACATAAACCGCATTATTTATCCCGGGAATGTCCTTCAACTGCTCGATTACAAGCTCAATCGAAGCAAAAGAGATATAGCCGTCTATCTTGTACCACGCAGCGCGGGTAGCGGGAACATCGAACCTTTGAGCATCGCTTTCTCCGCTCGGTATCGTTCTGGTTACCCATTCAATGTCGATTTTGACATACTGGCCGCTTTCAGCCGGATTCCCTTCGGCGTCGCAAACATAAGCGTCAAGGATGTTCCATTTAGCCCATCCGTCGCCAAGAGCGTAATCCTCTTTTTCAGGATCCCAGCCGAAACTTCCGAAAGTCCCCTGAATATCACCGTTTGCTTCGGTTATCCTGGCTTTCGCAAAGAATGTGTCTTTGTCCACATCACCTGCATTCAGCGTAACACCCATGTCAAGCAGGGCGCCGGAGAAGTAATATCCAGGATTGTTCGCTGTTCTCAGGGGGTAGTAGGTAATTACATGACTGTCGTCAGCCATTACCGGTACTAATGAAAGCAGCATTGCAAGCATAACGGCAATCGCTAGAAACCTTTTCATAATTCTTCCTCCTTAGAATAAATTTGGCCTCTTTTATTCTGAGGTTGGGGTTCCTCATTTTCAGCCTCTTTTATTCTGAGGTTGAGGTTCCTCATTTTCAGCCTCTTTTATTCTGAGGTTGGGGTTCCTCATTTTCAGCCTCTTTTATTCTGAGGTTGAGGTTCCTCGTTTTCAGCCTCTTTTGTTCTGAGGTTGGGGTTCCTCATTTTCAGCCTCTTTTATTCTGAGGTTGGGGTTCCTCGTTTTCAGCCTCTTTTATTCTGAGGTTGGGGTTCCTCATTTTCAGCCTCTTTTGTTCTGAGGTTGGGGTTCCTCATTTTCAGCCTCTTTTATTCTGAGGTTGAGGCTCCTCATTTTCAGCCCCGTTACTAACGCTTAACGCGGCCAAGCGCCTCATTTACGGGTGAGGTCCCGATTCCGAAACACTCAGTCTTTATTTATTTCTTTTTTTCTTACTTCTTCAGGGAGAACCGTTTCCCGTTTTATCCGGCCTCCTTTATCAAAGCAAGTACTCACGTATGAGTGTTTTCGGATATCTTTAAACAACCGACCCGGTATACCTTCATTCAGAAGCCCGCCAGGCGTATATGCATTAACTTCTTCTGTACTATGGTATACCGTAATCGCTTGTTAAAGCTTTTTTACAGTTTCCATAATGTTTTATCCTTTACCGTGGTTATCATATAAAATTAATCCGCTTTATGAACATTTGATTTCCCGAATTTCTCTTTATTTACCTTTCGGTATATATGAGAACTGATATTTCCGATATATCAGCCAAAAGGTTGCACTGCAAAATATTGGCAGTTGTTAGGATATGCTGCAAGTAAAATTTTAACACATGATCCAAAGATGTTTAAAATTATCGGTAATATTGCCTGATTGTTTCTGCGCATTAGCCGGAACATGGCAGCGTACCTTAACAACTATGCGCAAACTAACGGTAAAATCCGAGAAATCACCCTCATTACTCATTGTAAGGACAGCTGCGGACGATATGCCTGCCGTAATGATAAGTGAATGTTCAATCAATTATTTTATGCTTTGCTTGATAATAGTAATGGCTTTTCTGATATTATGTATGTTGTCAGATGTATGACAACAAATAAAAGTATATCATCGATTTGTTCATAATGCAATACCTTTTAATCAAATTATCCATTTTTTATGTTGGTTTTTTCTAAAAAATGCGTCGGAAGCATCGCGCCAAGCCATCCGGAAGGCAGTTCGTGAAGGAACGGTGTACCGGGAAATATTCGCGGGTATTGGTATTTTGACAAAAAAAATCACCCGGAAGGGTGAAAGGTGAAAATTTCAATATATTAACCTGTCAGCTTATTTGTTTCGGATTCTTTATCTCTTCCTCCATATCATATCGGCCAATTTCAAGTCATTCTTAAATGTTTTTATGTTTGTGTCGCTGTTTATCAGGACAAGTTCAATCCCGGCCATTTCGGCCCAGTCGGACAGATGGTCCGTTGTTACCGCGTAAGAAAAGCTTGTATGGTGGGCACCGCCCGCCAAAATCCAAGCATGGGCCGCATCACGCAGCGAAGGCTGCGGTTTCCATAATACGCGCGCAACAGGCAGCTTCGGCATATCCTGTTTTGGTTCAATTGCCTCGACTTCATTAATTATCAGGCGGAAACGATCTCCCATGTCTATTAATGAAGCCGCAATAGCGCTGCCGCTTCTTCCGTTGAACACGAGACGGGCCGGGTCTGCTTTTCCGCCGATAGAAAGAGGATGAACTTCTATGCGCGGTTTTGACACGGCGATAGTAGGACATACTTCAAGCATGTGCGCGCCTAAAATCATCTCATTGCCGGGCTCGAGATGATATGTATAATCTTCCATAAACGTAGTTCCTTCTTCAAGACCTTTGTTCATTATTTTCATGATGCGTACCAAACCGGCGGTTTTCCAGTCTCCTTCGGCACCGAATCCGTACCCTTGCTCCATAAGCCGTTGGACAGCAAGTCCGGGAAGCTGCTTCAGACCGTGGAGATTCTCAAAAGTCGTTGTAAAAGCCGTATATCCGCCTTCGGTAAGAAAACTTTTCATTCCAAGCTCTATCCGTGCCTGTTCACGTATAGCATCAAGAAGCGCCGAATCGCTGCGAACACTGCCGGGTATCTCATAGAGCGTGTCGTACTGCTGCATTAACTGGTTTACTTCGCTTTCGGAAACATCGGAAATATGTTTTATCAGATCGCCTATTCCAAATCCGTCTACTGACCATCCAAACTGTATCTGGGCTTCAACCTTATCGCCTTCGGTAACGGCAACCTGCCTCATATTGTCCCCGAAACGGGCTATTTTTAAATTCTTTCCTTCATTATACGCAATTGCGGCACTCATCCACGTTTGAATTTCTTTTATTACTTCGGGATTCTGCCAGTGGCCGACAACGACTTTCCTGGCTAAACGGAGCCTTGCCCCGATAAAGCCGTATTCCCTGTCACCGTGGGCTGACTGGTTCAGGTTCATAAAGTCCATATCAATTGAATCCCACGGTATATCGCGGTTAAACTGCGTATGCAGGTGAAGGAGAGGCTTTTTAAGGTCGGTAAGCCCTGTAATCCACATTTTAGCGGGTGAAAAAGTATGCATCCATGTTATCAGGCCGGCGCAGTTATTGTCGGAGTTGGCTTCCTGGATTAAATTTCTGATAGCTTCCGGTGTTGTCAGAACAGGTTTGAATATGACCTTGCAGTGCGAAAATGTTTTCTTGTCAAGCTCTTCAGCCATCGTTTTCGAATGTTCGTTAACCATTTCAAGTGTTTCCGGGCCGTATAAATGCTGGCTTCCGGTGACAAACCAAAATTCCGAGGTTTTTAGTTTCATCGAAAATCCCCCTTCTATTTTTTCCGTAGTGTCAAAAATTCTGAATGAATTTTGACCTAAACCATTTATTTCACTGGCTTACACCAGTTACTTTCGTATCCCCCCTGAAAAATGGAAAATTTCCAGGGCTTTTATATTGAATATATT
>Ga0134095_1000410_pt1 | contig 44376 bp, 35 predicted proteins | sample 6_2taG_FD_94449 | JGI IMG/M metagenome (GOLD analysis project Ga0134095, IMG submission 94449) | Switchgrass degrading microbial communities from high solid loading bioreactors in New Hampshire, USA - 6_20_20_110_A2 metaG | ecosystem: Engineered > Bioreactor > Semi-continuous > Anaerobic >... | reverse complement strand
TCGGATCCCGCGTCAGTTTCCTGCAGAACCGGCGCCGGCATGATTTACGGATACCTGCAGGCAGATCTCAACGCCAACTGCACGATCCCGGCGCCAGAATACTATGGCGGCCAGGTCGTCTATCTGCGGAACCTGAGCATTGGCGGAGAGCGCGCCACCACCACCGACAGCTTCGGGTACTTTGCCTTCACCAACCTGCCTGAAGGGAACTACCGTGTTGTCCCACCCGTCGCGATTGGCGGGAAGTATTTGAGGTCGATCTACGACAACGGGCATTGCCTCGTCTATCCGGGGATCCCGACCTACGATGTGACGCTGCGTGAAACGGCGCCCGACACTATTCCGCCGGTGCAGCTTACCTTTGGCTACAGCGTCAATCCATAGTCGTTACCGGCTGCGGCGCGTTGCTGGATAGGAGAGAACATACATTATGATGCGAACGATACGTTTCATGCAGCGACTAGCGAAGACTGGCCGCGCAAACCTTGACCGCGCCGAGTCCGGACAGGCGATTGTGATCATTGCCTTCATCGCAATTGGGCTGATTGCTATCCTGGGTCTGGCGATCGACGGCGGGCGGCTGCTGTTCTTGCGGCGCGACGCGCAGAATGCTGCGGACGCGGCGGCGATCGCCGCCGGGCGCGCGATGTGCCAGGGCAACCCTAATTTTCTGAACATCGGGTTTGCGGCAGCAGACGCAAACGGGTTCGATAATCGCGGCCTGACCCCCGATCGCTCCGGGAACAAAGTGGAGATCTATGCTCCGCCGGCCAATCCCACCTCGCCGATCCCGCCGGAGTGCCAGGGCTGTTACCTGGAAGCTGAGGTTACCGCCGAAATTCCACCCGGCTTTATCGGCGTTGTCTATAGCGGGCCGTTGCAGGCGACGGGCAGAACCATCAGCGCGTGTAACCAGCATCTGACAGGGCTGGACGAGGTCGGCCTGCGAGCGGTATTCGGCCTCAGCGACTCGTGTGAAGTGAGCATCACCGGATCGGACGTGACGATTACCGGCGGCACCCACTCGAACGGCCAGCTAAAGTTTGCGATTTCCGGCACCGTCGCCGGGCCTTCGACGTACTCGAAAACACTACATTTGCCGTCTGGGCAGGCTAAGGACCTTAGCTTCATGCCAGGCTCAGGATCGAACCAATTCGAGACGCAGACCGGCTTGTGCCTTCCGTCGTGCTTCACCAACAAGGAGGAAGGCGGCAGCGGTGGTGGTGAAGAATGTGGCGTACCGAAGGCCGATGCGCCCTACAAAGTCTGCGACGCCCAACCTGATCCGCTGGCCTACGACATCAACGACTTCAAGCCTGGCGGCAAATATGCGAATATGGCAGCGGCGAAGGGCGAGTACTTCAGCTTCATCGACGCTAAATGCCAGTCAAAGACGGTCGAAGCCTGGTTGGAATCGCACCGCGTCGGAGACGATTTGCACACCGGCCTGTACTATACCAACTGCTCCGTGCACGTGAATCAGGAGCGCCTGCGCGGCACGATCACGCTGGTGAGCGAGGAGAGCATACAGATCAGTGGCGGCAGTCAGAAGCTATATCCCTACATGCTTGACCTGCTGATCTTCGCCAACGGCGGCTCGAATAAATGCTCAGACAAGGTCGTCAACTTCTCCGGCTCGAACAACGAGTGGAATGGGAACATCTACGCGCCGCACGGGCAAGTCAATTTTTCGGGCTCGAGCAATCACACGCTCGTCAATGGCTGTGTCGTCGGCTATTCCGTCGACTTCAGCGGCTCAGAATCTAAAATCCTGTGCAACGCGACCGATCCGGACACCAACCCCGGTATCTACCTGCCGGAGTAGGCTCTGCTGAAGGCGGCGGCGAAGCGAACATTTCCCGATCAAAGACCCCCTGCCCGTTCTGAGCAGGGGGTCGCTGTTTTCGGCGTGGCCGAATGCCCCCCACTAGTTGATCTCAAAGAGCATAGCCGTGACAGAATGCGGCTCCAAAGTGAGCGACAAACTCGTGCCGGTCGAAGACAGTGACGCACTTTTAGCGGTCACGTTTTCCGGCGCTTCAAAAGTATTCGCACTTTTGATGTCGGCTCCGTTGATCACAATCATCTCGGCGCGGCCATTGAACCGTCCGGTTTCCAGCGTGATCTGGACCTCTGACGGCTGTTCTTGCGTGCGGTTGACGATGAACAGCGCCACGCGTTTGCCGCGAGCATCCAACGTTGCAGCCACATCCAGCACGCGCACGCCAGAATAGCGACCACCCTCAAACGTATCGCCCTCCCAATGCACCGCGAGCGCGCTGCTGCCGCAGTGCTGGCTATATAGTTCGAACGGGTAGAAAATCGTCTGCAACACGAGGTCGTCCCGCTGCGTCCTGATGGGAGCGATCATGTTCACGATCTGCGCGAGGTTCGCCATCCTAACCATCTCAGCGTGGCGAATGAACGCGTTGAGGTGTAGCGCAATCACCAGCGCATCTTCCAGGTTATAGACTTCTTCGATACCGTGATCAAGGTCCGTGCGATAGGCGACATTCCATTCACCGACGGCAATCCGCACCGGGCGATTGATGCCCCGATCCAGCGTCACCGCGCGAATCAGGCCAGCGATCGCGTTCAAACGCTGCTCAATCAACTCAGACGTTGCCATGAACGCCGCGAAATCGTTCGCTACGTTGTCAACATACCAATGGATATCGATCAGATCGATCAGATCGCCCGCCTGTTCGAGCAGCAGGTGCAACCGCTCAACAATCGGGCCATTCCAGTCGGATATACCAGCAGCGACCAGCTTGATCTCCGGATCGACCCATTTCATCGCCTTGCCGAACTCGGTACAAGCGCGTGCGTATTCTTCGGGAGTCTTGTACCCGATCTGCCAGTGTCCATCGACTTCATTCCCGATACCCCAATAGGTCACACGGTGAGGCGCGTCGAAACCGTGCTGGCGGCGCAGGCGAGTCAGGGCGGTGTCCTGCGTGCCGTTGCAATATTCCACCCAGTCGCGAGCCTCGCGCATGTCACCATCACCGCAGTTCACTACCAAAAACGGCTCCGTCCCTACCTCGCGGCAGAATCTGATAAATTCGTTGGTGCCAAACGCGTTTGAATCCACCTGGTGCCACGCCAGATCGAGACGCGGCGGGCGCTCATTCACCGGCCCGACTCCATCCCGCCAGCGATACCCGGAAGCGAAGTTGCCGCCAGGATAGCGGATGAGCGGCATCTTCAGCCGTCGTAGCGCCTCAATCACATCTCGGCGCAGACCGGTTTCGTCCGCACGCGGCGAGTCCGGATCATAGATGCCTTCGTAGACGCACCGAGCCATGTGTTCGGCAAATCCGCCGAAGATGTTTCGATCAATGTGCGCTGTCGTGCGCAGCGGATTGATATAAATATGAATCACCGTTGCCCCTCGTTTCCAAGTGAAGTCAATCTTTATATGCCAACAGGATCAGGTCGTGCAGCAGCACTGTGCGCAGCGGCGAGTCATCTGCCGTGAGAACCGGAAACGTGGTGATCGTGAGCTGCCCATTGGCACAGTGCACACGCCCCAACAACGCGGCGGGCATATGAAGCCAGCCCACGAACAACCCCGCGTAGGTGTGCTCCGGCGCGATACCTGTCACGACATGCTCCGGAAATACGCCGCGCCACGCGAAGTCGAGCAGCAGATTGCCCGGTATGCGAGTTGTGCCGGGGCGCACCCAGGCAAAACTGCTCGCCCAGTCGCCAGCCCAGGGCGTGCCCTGCCGCGCTTCTACACGGACCTCACCGGTGATCTCTCCGGGATCGGTGCTGCACAATAGGGCGCGCCCGCCGCGTTCGAGATGCCGCCGTACGCGATCATCGAGGTGGCGCGCGATCCACAGCCCGTCCGTCTCGTCGAGCACATACCCGTGCGCTGATAGCCAGCCGCGCACCCGCTCATCATCCGACCAGACCGGGACCGCTTCCGGAGCGTAAAACAGTGCCCGATCAAACACGGTGATCGGCAGGTAATTGCGCGCTGCTATGCTGCCATCCGGCAGCGCAAGCCAGAGATTGAGATTTCGCACACAACTTTGCTCGCCCGCACCAGGGATATCAAACGACAGCGTCCCCGCTTGGGCAACATCACCCGGTTCCAGGCAGAGCGGCGGCAGAGGCGATCTCACATGCGTGCCGCCGTCAAACGACCAGTGCAACGTCGCGCCCTGGATTGGCTGGTTTCCGTGATGAGCGACCAACAAATCGACGTGGCACACCTCACCCGCCCAGTACGCCAAGCGTTCCCAGCGCGGCACGATCACGGTATCCGCATTGATAGTCGCCAGCTCAGCGGCAAAGATACGCGGATTGCGGGCCATATCTACCAGCCCGTTACACTCCCAATGCAGATCGCTCCACTCGGTAATCACGTACCCGGACAGCGCCTGCTCCGCGCGTATCGTTTCGATCTCGTATTTCAGCGCGCGGTATTGGGCTTGCTGGGATACCTCAGCCAATGTCGTCCAATCACCAAAGACCTTGTCTAGCCCTGCTTGGCGGAATCGCATTTCAGCATCACCGGGCCAAACGACAGGGGGATGCCATTCCTGGCCCGTCGCAAACCACCAGGGGTCGCGTTGCGCGTAGGCCTGTCGCAATCGTGCGAGGTCTGGCAGTCCCCAGTTTCCAAACTCAGAGAGCACCAGCGGTTCCTGGCCGGTGCGCACGCCATCCCCATTGGGACTAAACGTGAATGGCGCGCGTCCCGCAAACTCGCGCACGTAACGCTGCCAGGTGTCCATGTGTTCTGGCATGGCGGCGTAGAAGTGGAAGTCCTCGATATCCGTATTGATGTGGAAGTTGTGAAAACACGCCGAGTTGTCCACAATTAGGCGGGTCGGATCAAGCTGACGCGCCCAATCGACAGTCTCCGCTAACCACGCGCGGTCAGCAGCGGTGTGCACCAAGTCGGTGCCCCAATCCTCATTGACGATGGTCCAAATCACAATCGAAGGATGATTCCAGTCGCGCGCCACCATACCGGCGAACGTATCGCGTGCTCGCTGGCCGGATGCGGCGGTGAGCCGCCCCCAACTGGGGATCTCGGCCCATACCAGGATGCCTTCTTCGTCGGCGGCTTGCAGATAACGCGGATCGGGCACTTTGATATGGCAGCGCAGGCAATTCAGGCCCATTGCTTTCGCCTGGCGGACCTGCGCACACAGAAAGTCGAGCGAGGGCGGCGTATAAATGCCTTCCGGATAGTAATCCTGATCCAGCGCGCCGCGCAGGTACAGCAACCGCCCATTCAGCCACAGACGGCCGTCGCGTGCTTCAATCGTGCGGATGCCGAACCGGTCCGATCGCTGGTCCAGAACACGATCGCCTTCCGCGAGCACAACATCCAGCGTGTAGAGGTGCGGCGCGTCGAGATCCCACAGCGCGGGCTGCTCGATTGTGAAGTCGAGGTGCTGAACCGGCTCGCCGGGGATCAGTGGCGCCGAGAATTCTACCTGCGTCTGCCCCCCAGGCGCGAAGCAGCGTACGTGCAGGTGGCCGCGTTCAGGGGGGTTGACCAAGCGCACCTCGACGGTCACCGCACCGCTCAGGCCATGCGGTGTGATGTGCATCTGCCCGATGTGCGCGTGCGTGCGCGCTTCTAAGCGCACGGACTGCCAGATGCCACCAATCGGGCCATACCATGCCTGCTTGCCGTGCGGAATTTCGGCGAAGGGAAATTGGGGAAAGATATCCTGCTCGCGCGGCCCAGGATCGGTCACACGAATCACAAAGTCATTTTCCGCACCGAACCTGAGATACGGCGTTACGTCACACTCAAATGGCAGATAGCCACCTTCATGCTGGCCGGCTGGCTGGCCGTTCACCCACATTTCGGTGAAATAATCTGCCGCGCCGATCATAAGAAACACCGAACGATCAGCCCATGTATCGGGTACCACCACGCGCCGACGATACCAGCCCACGCCCGCCACCAGCCGCAGGTCATCGAACTGCGCTTGCCAGGGGCCGGGAACCTGAATCGTGCGCCACTCGCTAATATCCTCTAGCGTGAGCTTGCCAACGGGGTCGATCTGAAACTGCCAGGGGCCATCCAACGAAATATGTTGTCGCACGAATATCTTCCTCGGAGTGCACATAGCGTGCCGCATTAAGATGCCGGACGAATAACCAGCGCCAGGTCGTTGAGCGACAGACTTAGCTCAGGGATTGTGAAACTCAAGCGGCCATTGCTGACCGTCGTATGCGTCGTCGCGAGTATATTCCCTTCATATGTTTCCCAGAACTCGATGACATACTCACCTGCCGCCAGCACATCGTCGAGCGTCAACGTAACACCGGCCAGTCCATCCGCATCGTCGCGGCGCGTATCGAGCAGCAGCCAGATCACGGCGGTGTGCCCGTCGGAGCAGCCCACCGGGATCACCGCGCGTGTGTCCGGTTTGATCTGGCGGCTGATGTTCTCACTCTTGAACTGGGCCCAATCGATAGTGGAGGCATAACGCGCTAGGCCGAGCAAGTTGTCACGCAGTTCGGGCAGAATCCAGTGCGGATTGGTATACGGCCAGCGCATCCCCGATCCTGCCCCTCCAGCGGCCAAGTGCGCCCAGCTCATATGATGGTGATACTCCTTGTCGAAAGCGACATCCACGATCCAGCGATCGATCGGGCCGCTTTCGCTATCAAAGTAGGGACGGTTGTCCTGAATCGCGTCCAGCGCCAAAGTCACGCCGCCCGCCATCACGGGGCCAGCCCCGATCGGGTCTTGCGGGCTTTTGATCTCCGAGCCCAGGTACAGATGTGTGGTAGCGAAATCAAGTGCCGGATGGTTGAAGATGACGCGACCCAGCCGCCCATCCGGCACGCTCGCTGCGGATGAAACCGTGATCATGTGCGCGCGACCCCAACGTTCGGTTTCGTAGTCGCGCACAAAGGCCGCCATTCGATCGACATAGGCTTCGATCTGCTGCGGGGTCGCGTCCCACCAGATGTCGATCTCGTTCATCAGATCCCACGCGAAGATGTTTGGTGATCCGCCCCAGCGATCGAGGATGAAGCGCCAGCGGTTCTCGTGCGCAGTGATACACGCCTCGTCGGTGAGCCACTCGCGCATGGACGCACACGGCCCGCCGAGCGCGCTGTTGTACGGATAGCGGTTCCAGTTTTTCGCCTGCCAGAACGTATCATACGGGGTGAGCAACAGGTAGAGGCCGTGTTTTTCAGCCAGCGCAATAAACTGGTCCCAGAATTCGACGACCGACGGATTGAACGTGCCGACGGGGTCTTCCAGGTATGTATATGGCTCCTGTGCATACTCAATCATGATCCGGCTCACCGTGATCCCGTGCGCCCGCAAATCCTTGATGTAGGCTTCGGTGGCGTCGGGAGATGCGCCGTTCAGCAGCGTGACCAGTCCAGGCCACGGCGTGCCGTCGTTCTGTCCGATGACAAGAAATCCTTGCCCTGCCTCATCCACAAAGTATCGTCCGCCCGGTGCAACTGAGATGTACCCCTGGTAGGTTGGCAGCACCGGGTCTGTTTGCCCGATCACCACGCCCTCCATTCCTGGCAACGCGAACAGCAGTAGCGCCAGCGTAGCGAGTCCGATCCTGATCAACGGTCTCATCACCCTTTGATTCCGGTCAGCGCGATACTTCCGACGAAATACCGCTGTAACGAGACAAACAGCACGATAATCGGTATGAGTGCGATAACCGACCCGGCCATCAGCAGCGTCCACTGTTTTTCGTACATGGTGTTAAGCGTAGTCAGCATCAACGCGATGGGATACTTTTCCGCTGAGCGGACGTAAATTAGCGGGCCGAGATAGTCATTCCAGCGGGCAATAAACCCCAACACCGCCAGCGTCGCGATCACTGGTCGCGCCTGGGGCAGATAGATGCTCCAGTAAATCTGGAACTGATTTGCGCCGTCGATCTTCCCGGCGTCGGCCAGTTCCTCAGGCAATGTGGCAAAGAACTGGCGGCACAGAAAGATGGCAAACGATGACCCGAACATCAGGGGCACAATCAGAGGCTTCCACGAGTCGATCCAGTCAAGGTAGCGAAACAGCGTAAACGCTGGAATCATCGTCACCACGCCCGGAATCATCATCGTGCTGAGCAGCATAGCAAACACCACGTTGCGCCCAGGGAAACGAATCCGCGCGAAGGAGTATCCAGCCAGGGTGCTGACAAAGACCTCGCCCACCGTGCTGACGACGGCAATCACCATCGAGTTGGCGAAACCACGCGCCAGGTCCGTCTTCTGCCAAATCTTGACGTAGTTTTCAAGCGTAAATGGATCGGGAATCCATTCGGGCGGCATCTTGAAGATCCCCGCCGGTTCTTTGAACGAGGTGGACAGCATCCAGAAAAACGGGACGAGCATTGTGAACGCGCCCACCGAGAGAACGGCATACGAGACGATCTTGGTCAGCAGTTCGCGCTGCCGGTTACCCAGGAAAAAGAACGAGCGAGTCGCTCGAGAGCGTTTGAGGGTGATCATGGTGCCCCTCCTAACCTTCCAGATGGACCCAACGCCGGGCCATCACGAAGTTGAGCGCGGTCACCAGCATGATCAGCACACCGAGCGTCCACGCCTGTGCGGACGCGTAACCCATTTGCAGATCGCGAAATGCGTTGCTCCAGATCACCATGACCACTGTCCGTGAGGAATTGTACGGCCCGCCGTTGGTCATGATATATGGTTGAGCGAACCCCTGGAAGCCCGCGATCATGCCGGTGATCAGCAAGAAGAACGTGGTGGGCGTCAAGCTCGGCCAGGTGACGTAACGAAACTGTGCCAGCAACCCAGCCCCGTCAATTTTGGCAGCTTCGTACAGATGGTTAGGGATGTTTTGAAGCCCGGCCAAGTAAATCAGCATCTGGTAGCCAAGGCCGCCCCAGATGCTCATCACCATCAGCGCAGGTTTGACGGTATGCCGATCTTGCAGCCAATTGATGTCTGCCGGTAAGCCCAACAGACCTAAGCCATAATTCAGAATGCCGAAATTGGGATTGAAAATCCACATCCAGATCAGCGATGTCGCTGCGATAGGCAGCACGACCGGCAGGTAGTACAGCATCCGATAGATGCTTTTCCCATGAATCTTCTGGTTCAGCGCGATCGCCAATCCCAGCGCAATCACCAGCGAAATCGGGATCGCCAGCAGCATGTAAAGCGTGTTGTATAAGCTTTCCCAGAACAGGGGATCGCGTGAGCCAATCAGGTAATGCTTACCCAAAAGGTCGAAGCTGAGCGCCGTCCGGTAGCCGCTGGGTAGCACATCTCGCTCGGGCATGTAACGCGGCTCGCAGGTGACTACACCGCCGGTTCGCGTATCAATGGTCCCTTCGATTTCAGCGACCTGGGAGGCAGGAACTTTTTGTCGAGCACACAGGAATAACGGCTCCCCGGTGGCGTCATCGATTTCCTGAGGAACCTCCTTGACGGTCAGCGTGAGCAATTGCCGCCAGTTATCAAAAGCTACCCATTTGGGATCGCGCAGCAAGTCCCACTCAGCAAAACTTAGGATCACAGACACCACGAGCGGCCCGGCAGCAAAGACCACAAAGCCGATGATTGGCAGGGAGACGAACAGGTATCCCCAGAGGGCATCCCGCTGGTTCAGCGTCAGCTCCCGTTTCCGCTGAAATAGCCGGTTCATTTTGCTCTATCTCCAAAAATCATTTGGGATTGAGAGCTGTTATAAGGGCGGGTTCGTTCACCCGCCCTTACGTAAGCTTATCCTTGAGAGCTTTACTCTATGGATTGCCAGGCAGCGTCCAGGCCTTCCTGGAAAGTCTCCGCCGCGTCATACAAGGCATCTTCCGCCAGCTCAACACCATCGATAACCACTGCAGGCCAGACACTGCCCCAGAACAGGTCGCTGAACCACGCGTCGTAGTTAGGCGTCCGGGTCCAGGGGCCGGGAGGCTGGCAGCGCGCCGCTTCAATGAACACCTCGGCATGTGCGGGATATTGGTCCCGCTGCAGGAACACATCGCTGTTTGCTAGTTCGATCTGGTTCGGAATCTGGAAGCCGAGCGCGGCCTGTTCGGCCTGGCCTTCAGGTCCAGCGATGAACTCGATAAAGCGATAGGCTTGCTCAGCGTATTCCTCCCCCTTCGAGCCGGCGATGATGCCCACGCCCACCGATCCCGACCAGCCGGAGAACGCGCAGTCTTCCTGATCCAGATAGGCTGTCACGCCGCCCGGCCCGACTGGAAACGGAATGACGTCGAACTCAAAGTCGAGTACATTGCGGTAAGTCGTGGTGCCCCAACGTCCGTTGGTTGTCATCGCCACACGGCCAGCTTCAAACATTTGGCCGATGCTCATGGAGGCGGTTTGATCAGAGCCGGGCGCAACCTGATAAACATGCACCAGGTCCGACAAGAACTGCACCGCATCAATCGCGTTTTGGTCTTCCGCCATGACGAATGTGCGGGCATCCGGACTGATTATCAAACCGCCATTATTGAAGACCGCGTCCTCGAACCAGATTTCCCCCAGGCCCCAATATTCCACGCTATTCACGTCGAAGCCATCTTCACCGGGGTGCTTGCCGTTCGAATCCACCGTTAACTGACGGGCCAGGTCGACGAAAGCATCCCACGTCATCGGCTCAGTGTGCGAGGGAATCGGAACACCCATCTGCTCGAACAGATCCACGTTGATGTACAGAATCGTCGGTCCGATATCCTTGGGCAGCGCATAAAGTGGCCCCTGGCCGAACGTCTTGGTTTCAGCGTCCCAGCGATAGCGACCCAGCGCTGAAGGCCATACGCCATCGGGATCAAACGTCTCGCTGGCGTCGACAAAGGGCTGGATGTTGACCAGTTGGCCACGCGGCGCAAATGCCGAGAAATCACCGTCGGGCACATAGGCGATGTCGGGCGGTGTGCCTCCCGCAATCATCGTCTTGAGCGTAGTCGTATAGTCCGTCGGAATGGGTTGATACTTAATGACGATATCGGGATTCCTCTCGTTGAAAACCTCGACGAGATGCTCGAAGACCTCGATCTCATCTGGCCCACCCCAACCCACAAAAGTCAACTCGACTGGCTCCTGAGCCACCGCCATCCCTGGTAGTCCAAGCACGACTACCAGTACCAACGCCAGCGGCGCCAATAGTCTCTTAAACATGTTTCGTCCTCCTGAAATGCTCGCTTAGTTCTTGCAAGAAGTACCTGGCTGCTAATTTCCGAAAACGATTCACCTCCTTGTCGGTCTCTAGCTGCGAAAGCGCAAGCGCATCAGAATGTCCTGAGGATAATTCCCAAAACGCTTCCCAAAAATATTGATTCCGCCGACGTTAGCGGCATTTTCGCGCACGCCAATCCGCACGGCCATATACTTGCTCGCGTCAATGTTGAGCGCTTTGAGTGTGACATCGGAAATCTGCGTGCCGTCGACAAAAGCGCCTTGATCGGTGATCCGCCACACTTTTAGCAATCCGTACTGCGAGTTCCACTCTTCCCACCAGTTCGGCGTCAGCGCGCCGCGCTCGCCGCCAAAATCGCCAGGGCTGGTCCACGTGCCAACCTCAGTCCCATTGATCCACAGCGTAATGTCCGACGGCCAGTCATCATCGTGCAGCGGCGCTTCAGAGCAGACTTCAAAGCTGATCTGCAGGCTTTCAAGGATCGCATTGGTAGGCAGGCGGTTCGGGAAGCGGTACTCAACATAGCCACATTTGAACCAGAGCAGTTGCGCGTTCAGCCGTTCCGGATCGTAGAAGGTTGCGGGATCGTCTAGATTGCCGATGATTCCGTGTTCGCTGGCAAGGCCGCAAGTCGGCGTGACGCTGCAATCCACATAGGCGCCGATCGGCATCGCAATATCGAGGGTATTTTCTTGCGGTATTTCGCCGGCGGGCAGGGTCACGACAACCTGATCGTACAGCCGCGCGCAGATCTTCTGCAGACCCCGGCTGGCCGGTTTTAGCTCGGTACGGATCAGCCCTGCTCTCTCAAGCTGGTTAATGTGGAGTGCGGCGGTTGTAGCAGGCATATCGAGCGCTTCAGCGATCTCGCTGACGCTACTGCTATGACCGCCAAGATAACGCAGAATCTCAATGCGCGGAGCAGAAGCCAAGCCTTTGAGGAGTTGCTCGATATTGCTAGAAGGCTCGTCCAGGTTGATTACTAACTTGCGGCTAGAAAAAGTCTCCATCATTCCATCCACAAAACATGTTTCACTCGGCAGTCAAGCATAGATATTTAGGGACACTGCAAATGCTGCGAAACATATTATTATGTTTTAAAACGCTAAATCACATTGTAAAAAGATTCCTGCCCTGTGTCAACAGCCTACGTTAATCCTGTCCGGTCTCCGGCAGCGCATTCTCATGGTATTTTGAGTGATATTAAGCACGACTTTCCGTGCTTATGAGTGAATTGCTCATATATGGTGCTCTTTCCACGGGCTAAAGCGATCTAGCTGAGGTTGAAACGCGGCGAGGGCTTCGATGGAAGCCTTCGTTTCTTGTCGCCCAAATTGTGCTATGGAACAGTTGCTGTTCCTTCCAGGCGCCTGACGGTGTCGCACACCAGTCGACACAAAAACACCCGCTCCAACCGCGAGCGGGTGCTTGTTTCGTTGAAAAATGACATAACCTACTCTGGCTCGCCGAGCAGATAGCGATGAAAGGCATCATTGACCCACAGATCCCAGGTCACGATTTCGGTATCGGGATACGCTTCAGCGAAGGCAGCCACAATGGCTTCGGAGGTCTCGACCAACGAAAACGACTGGATGTAGACGCCCTCGCCCAGCGCCACGTTGTTCTTGACGGCAACATAATCTTCAACCGGAATGCGTGCGCTGTAGAGCGGCTGCCACCATGAAGCGATGATGAGCCCAGGCTCGTCCGCCGCATCTTTCTTGGCGTAGTCCTTGATGACATCATCGAAGCGCAGCATATCTTCCACGTTGTCAAATTCGAAAGCGAGATCGTACTCCTTCGCGTAGGCGATGCCATTGCCATCTTCCCACAGCTCGACCTGAAATGACGGGCTTTGCGACGGTTCGCCCCACTCCGCGAGGTACAGGAACGCAGAGGTCTTCGGCTCAAGCAGAACTTTCGCTTCCAGGTTCTCGCTGCGCAAAAGGCCGATTAACTGGATGGCGTGCGCGATATCGCTGTGCCCGTAGACGATCGTGCGATCAGGGTCGAAGCGCGCGTTGAGCGCCGGACGCTTGACGTTGTAGCCAGTGATGAGCCCATTCCGGATCATCTCGTTGGCGGGAATCTGGAAGTCCGGCATCAACACCTGGTCGAATGAGTTCCAGGTGAAGATGACCTTGTTGTAGATATCGGCATCGGTTGAGTAGCCAAGGAAGTGCTTGTACTGTCCGGTGAAGATGAGCGTCTTGTACGCCAGATAATTCGCTAGCGCTGCGTCCACCTCGGCTTCGAAATCGAGCCCCTGGCAACTTTCATCCAGCAGGCCCACGTCGATCGCTGCGGCCAGCTCCTGTTGACGTTCTATCGGGAGCGCGCCGGCATGCCATCCTTCGAGTGCGGCAGCCACTTTGTCTTCGGGATAGGTGAATCCCAGTTCGTCGACGTTGACGAAGTAGACGGTCGTCAGCAAAGCTTCTAGCGTGCTGAAGCCCTCGGCATCAATTTCCTCAGGATACGCGACCTCACCGGCGATCCCGGCGATTGTTTCAACGAATGCCACCTGAGCAACGTCACCAGAGAAGGCATAACCATTGTCTTCAAGAAAGTCCAGATCGGTTTCCGAAAAGCAGACGGCTCCCTCGCCCCCCTGCCCGTAGACCGGAAGAGCGAGAAACAGCATGGACAAAATAAGTATACTCCCCAATAGCTTCCGCGACATGCCGTACCTCCTGATGACGCTAATACCTACATTCCTTATAGTATACAGGCATTTGGCATGGCAAAGAGAGGAGTCCGCGCAAAAAACACCCGCTCGCGGTTGGAGCGGGTGCATTGTCTTGTAGAGAACCGTTCTCTACGTCTGAGCTCTACGTCGCCTGCTTCTGTCGCATCAGCGTCAGCCGCAGGCCGCCATCGCGTTCATATCGACCGGATGTATACGCTGGGTATGCGGTAGCTTCTTTCGGCCAACCGCTTTGTCATCGCGCTGCCCTTCACTCCCACTTCTCCCACCGCACCACCTCGTCGAGCGACTTGCGCCCGCTGCGGCGCGGGGGGCGATTGCGTGGGTCGGCTTCCGGCGCAGGATAGCCGAACGAGATCGCCCAGGGAACCGCGCGCTCCGCCGGGATGTTGAGCAGCGAGCGGGCGAGATCCATCTCGTAGATTGTCGCCATGCACGATCCGATCCCAAGCTCCCACGCGGCGAGGATCATGTTCTGCGCGGCGCGTCCCAGGTCGAACGGCCGCGAGAGCGATGGCGGGTCGCGCAAGTCGTCGGCGGTCAGCACCACGGCGAACGCTGCACCCGCCAGATGCCCGCACCACGGACCGCACTCGCTCAGCCTGCGCAGCATTTCGCGGTCGGTCACGACGATGAACTGCCACGGCTGCGAGTTCTTGGCAGAGCCGGACAGCCGTCCGGCGTGCAAAATCCGCTCGATGTCGTCACGACCGACCGCGCGATCGGCGAACTGGCGCACCGACCGGTTGGTCCGAATCGCCTGAAAGACTTCCATTTCCGGCCCCCTCGTCGTCACGTGATACGTTTTCCGTCCGTAGCTCGGCGCGGCTCGGCTGCTCTCGCAAGCGCGCCAGCTCCACGCTGAAGATGCGGCGCAACGTCGCGATCGCGGTGGCGTAGGTCGGCTCCGCGCCCAGATAGCTGAGCCGCCCCGCCCCGAGGTTCCGCCCTTTGCTCATCGGCGTGTCGCTCGCGTAGTGCAGAAAGCCCACGTCGAACGGCGCGATGTAGAGGTTCACGATCTCGTTGACCGGATGCCGCTGCGCGCGCACCATTTCGTAAATTGCGGACAGGTACGGCCCGGCTTCCATCTCCACGATCGTATAGCCCTCGCGGTAGAACACGTCCATGTAGCGAACATTTTGCAGGAACGTCCCGCGCACGCTGACGCCCTTCTGATTGTCGAGCACGCTGCTGGTCGTCAGATAGGGCAGAATGTCGGACGCGGTGAAGCAGTTGCCAAAGAGGTACGAGTTCTGGCTGTGCTCGTCGTAGATCACGTTGGCGAGCAGCACATCCCCGATCCGCGCGTTGAGCGTGGCCGCCTTGCCGATGACGTAGATGCCCTGCAACTGCGAAACGTACTCGCTGATCTTCGCCATGACGTGATACGCCGCCATGCCGAGCGGATAGTCGATGTTGATGATGATCGCGTCGCTGTCTTGCAGGCGGCGGAACTCTTCCTTCGGGCAGCAATGCAGGCGCGGGTCCATCGCGTCGTAGTCGAGCTTGCTGAGTTCAATGATCTGCGCCTCGACGTCGAACCCATGCTGGCTGGGGACGCGCTGAATGCCGCGCGCCCGCTCGACCTCCAGCCGCCGCGCGTCGACTTCGGGCCGAGCGGAGTAGCGCCGCAGCGCGTAGTACAGGAAGTTGTTTTTGTTGTTCAGCTCGTCCCGCACGCGCATGTAGTCGTACTCGGCGGTCAGCGCGGGATCGTTCGCCTGCCGCACGAACTCAAAGATCGCCTCTTCCTCGCTCAGCGCGAAGCCGCTCAGCAGGTTCGGGATGGCGTGAACGTTGCTGGAAACGAAGTACGCGGGCCGGTCCTCAACCGAGACGGGCTTCACCTTCTCGCGCACGTTCCGCCACCAGGCCGACGTCGCGCGCTGGTAGTTGACATACGTGCCCGCCAGCAGCCGCACCGAAAAACGCTTCGGCCCCTTCGCCATTTTCTTGAGCGTGGGGACCATCTCCGGCCCCCACGCTTCGGTCAGGCGGCTGAGCTCATCCGGCGAAATGCCGAGCAGCCGGGCCAGCTCCGTCGTACGCGACAGCGTCCGGTCCGCGCCATACGCCGCCAGCGCCGCCTGCGCGCTGACCGACTGCATCAGCACGTTGATCTTGTTCCACTCGATCTGGTAAGCGACCAGCAGCGGGATCAGGTCGTCGATGTCCGACCGGCTGGCGACGTACACGGCGAGCGTCTTGTCGCCATCATACGCCATCCGGCGGCGACGCGCGGCGGCGGTGACCACTTCCCACCGGTCCACGTCCTGATAGCCATAGTCGCGGAAGACGTCGTCCGTCTGCCCGAGGACTACCAGTTCCACATCGGTGATGCACGCCGGCAGGCGCATGACCGCATAGAACAGAGCGGACGCGTCTACCCCCGGTTCACGCGCTTTGACGTGCAGCGACGACGCCATCGCGATATGCGCTTCGATCAACGCGTCAAGCTGCACGGCGCGGGTCGAGCGCAGCAGCGAGTAGATCGTCCGTACATACAGGTCGATTTCTTCGCTGCCAGTCTTCGGTACAGTGCGGTCCATGGGCGTCGCTCCCTCAGTCGTGTGCGCGCTTGAGTCTATTGACTACGCGAACTTCTCGACAAAATAATCCGGATTCAGCCCTTCGCCGGTCGCGGCCACAAGCTGCTCGTTCCAGGGCATGGTGTTGCCCGGCTCGAAGATCCGCTGGCGGAAGAAGTCGCCCGCCTCGGCGCGCCCGACGATCCCACCGACGTTCTGCCGCAGCCAGTGATCCCACTGCAGCGACATCATCCGCCCCAGCAGGTAATTCTGATAATACGCTGGCGCGAGCGCGATGTGGTATTTCGTCGCCCAGTCGGGCCGCTGCTCGCGCCCATCGGGCACGCGCAGGTGCTGGAATTTGTGAACCAGCTCCCACCACAGCGCGTTGAGGTCCTGCGACGGATCGGCATACAGCGCGCGCTCGAAGTTGACGACGACCATCACCCACCGCGCGAAGATCAGTTCTTCCAGGCGGAAGCGGCGCGCACCATCTTCGGCTGCGCGCTGGGCGTCTTCCGGCGACGCGCCGAGCACCTGCTCCTGCCAGTCCCGGTCGAACGGCATCGTGCCCATCAGCATCGCCATCGCTTCGGTCGTCAGGATGTGCGACACTTCGCGCAGGATCCACGGCAGGCTCTGCGGGATGTACGCGTCGTAGACGCCGTGGCCGAGCTCGTGCAGTAGCGTGTCCATCCAGCGCAGCGTAGGCTGGAGATTGCACAGAATCCGCACGTCGCCTTCGCGGTCGATATGCGTGCAGAACGCATGCTGGTCCTTCCCCTCGCGCTCGTACAGGTCGCTGCGCGCCAGGATCGGGCGCACGTCCATGCCCAGCCCGTCATACGTCGCCACCGCCAGGTCAACCAGATCGCGCCCCTCGAACAGTTTGTTGAAGTCCATCCCGCCGACCATCGGCGCTTCCTGGAAGAAGGTGTCGGCGTAGTGCCAGGGCATCAGCTCGTCCGGCGACAGGTTGAAGCGCTCGGCAAGCTCGGCGTCCATCGCAGCCTTCGCCTGCAGGAAGGGCTGCTCGGTCTTCTGGGCCAGCTCGTCAAGCAGCCCGTAGAGCCAATCGGGATCCAGCTCGTTGAGCGTCAGGCTCATGCGGTGGAAGTTATCGTAGCCCATGTTGCGCGCGGCCTGGTTGCGAAGCTCCGCCAGCCGCCGGATCTTGTCCGCCACCAGCGGCCCGATCTCTTTGCTTGCTTCCCACGCGGCGCGGCGGCGCTCGGAGTTCGTTTCGTCCGCCAGGATCTTGTGGATCGCGTTGGCGGTCAGGCGCTCGCCGTTCACATCCGCGCGGAAGTTGGTGTACGCGTCGGTGAGCGCGGTCGAAAGCTCGCTCATCTCGTCGATCGTCGCCGGATCGCGCTGGCCGTCCGCGTATTGCAGGTGCAGGATGTGGACCGCGCGCTTGAGCAGCGGATCGTCGCCCGCCGCGCCCTCTTCGTCCCACTTGCGATAGCGTTCATACGCCTCGGGATCGGCCCAGAAGCGCAGCCACGCGGCCTCAGCCTTCGCGGCGGCGTCCAGCGCTTCGGGCGTACCGGTCGTCGCGGCGTCCCACTGCGTCCGGTTGGACTCAATAAATATCTCGCGAAACTGTGCGGCTGTCTTCTCGACTGCCGCCCGCACTTCATCCGACATGCCTTCACCTCGTCTGGGTGGCTAATTGAAGATTGCTGAGTGCAAAGGGTAACACAATCCCGCCGGAAAATCGAAGCATCCACGCGAGGAATCCCCCGCCGCGCGCCCGTCGAATCCACGCAATTGACTTGCAGAATATGCGTTCGACGCGCATACTTAGGGAGCGATTAGCGGCGAGCAATTAGCGATTAGCGACTAGCGGGCGGATGAGCTTTCGCAAGCCATAAGCATATTGCATCGGCACGCAGTAACTCACCCCTGGCCCCTCTCCATTGAATGGAGAGGGGAAAAGGGGCTGGGGTTAAGGGGTGAGGTTTCTTCAGCTAACGGCTAACCGCTTTAAGGAGACTCGAATGAAGCAGGTAATCGTCAACGCGGATGATCTGGGCCTGACGCCGGGCGTCAACCGGGGGATCGTCGAGGCGCACCGCAAAGGGATCGTCACCTCGACCAGCGTGATGATCACCTTGCCGGACGCGCCCGCCGGGCTGGAGCTGGCGCTAACCGAAGCGCCGAACCTCGGCCTGGGGCTGCATCTCACCTTGACCGCCGGGCGGCCGGTGCTTCCGGCCGCGCGCGTGCCGTCCCTGGTGGACGACAACGGTCAGTTCTACCCCATCCACGCCTGGCCCGCCGCGATGGAGACGTTCGACTCCGATCATCTGCGCGCCGAGATCGAGGCGCAGTTCGAGGAGTTCACGCGCCGCGTGGGGCGCAAGCCCGATCACCTCGACGCGCACCATCACGCCGCCTACCTGCATCCCGCCGCGCTGCGCGCCGTGTGTGACCTCGCGGTGGAACATGGCCTGCCGATCCGCTCGCCGATGCTCGACCAGCCAGACGCGCACAGTGGCGTCCTGGTGCGCGAGATGCTATCCGGTCTCCGTCCAGAACGCCTGCCCGCGTTGCTCGAGTCCCTGCGCGCTGCGCTCGACGCCGGTCCCCGCCCGCGCTGGCCCGATACGCTGGTGCTCGACTACTCGACCGAGCGGCCCACGCTCGCCGCGCTGCTGGTTACCCTGACCACGCTGCCGGACGACAGCATCACCGAGATCATGTGCCATCCGGGCTATGCAGACGATCCGCTGCGCGCGGTCAGCACCCTGATCGAGTCGCGCGAGGAAGAATTGCTGCATCTCACGCACGCCGCCACCCGCGAGTGCGTGCAATCCGAAGGGATCAAGCTGGTAACGTTCGCCGCGTTGAGTTCATAACGTCCGAAAACGTGTCAGACGAGCACCATGAGCACACCGCTGCGTTTGCCGCCCCTGGATGATTACGGGGATGAGATCTCCGACGACGATATCGTCTACGAGCCGTTAGACGACGTCACCTGGGTGGACATCGAGGATGAGCCCGCGATCGAGCTGACCGCCGAGGAAGAAGCTGCTTTGCAGGCCGAAGCAGCCGCACGCGACGCCGATTCTCCGGCAGATGCCAGACCCGCCGCGCTCGACGCTGAGCCGGACGCACCCGCCGCATCACCCGAGCCTGCATCCGAGTCGGAACCCGCCCCCCCTGCCGGGCCACCATGCCTGTTCCGCGTAGTGATCCCCCTGCCCGACGACCTGCGCGATGCCATCACCGAGGCGCGCGGCGCGCACGACCTGAACGGCGACGCCCCCGCTACGCTCGAATGGATCGCGCCGTTCCGCTGCGAGCAGATCGACGCGCTGGAAGAAGCACTCCGCGCCTGGGCCGCCGAGCGGTTGCCGCTGCACGTCACGCTGTCCGAAGTCACTGCCGAGGTGATGGAAGCGCGCCGCTATCTGGCGGGGTGGGCGCTGACCCCGGCGGGGCGCGTCGCCGCGGCGCGGCAAGCGCTGACCCGCGCGCTGGCCGGACTGGTCGAGCCGTGCGCGGACGCGCCGGACCCGTTCGAGCCGCGCGTCGTGGTGGCCGATCGCGTGCCTGCGCCGGTCTTCCCACACCTGATCGCCTCTATGCAAAAAACGTTCGAGCCACAGGGGTGGACGATCGACACGGTCGCGCTCGAAGAATCGCCGCCCGATGAGCGCGCTCCGCGCTGGTCGCCGCGTCTCACCCTGCCCTGAGCGGCCCATCCCTCAGCCCTTTGCCTCCAACATAAGGGGAGCGGTGACTGCCGGGTTCTTTTCCTTCCCTCCTTGTGGGGGAAGGAACCGAGCGAAGCTCGGAAGGATGGGGGGATAGCTACTCGCAGCGAATGTTCGCCAGGTGTTCCTCATAGGTCCGCGCGAACATCGCGCCGCGCCCGCAGCCACCCGCCATATAGTAATAATCCGTCTCCGGCGCGTAGACCGTCGCCAGGATCGCGTTCGCATCCGGGCTGTTGATCGGCGTCGGCGGCAGGCCGGGCTTGGTGTACGTGTTGTAGGGGGACTCGACTTCCATATTCGAGCCGGTCACGCGCGGCCACCAGTTCCCAGGCCCGCCCAGCGCATACGACACTGGCACGGTTGACGCGAGGCGATTGCCATCGCGCAGCCGGTTGTAGAAGATGCTGGCGACTAACTTCTGCGTTTCCGGCACGCGAGACTCGCGCTGCACGATCGACGCGATGATCAGCGCCTGGTAGAACGTGACGCCCTTCGCGGCGGCATCCGCGCGCACGTTCGGCGCGATGTTGCTGGCGAACGCCTGCAACAGCATGTCGCGGAACTGCTCGGCGGTCGTGTCGTTCTGAACGGTGTACGTGCCGGGATAGAGGAAGCCTTCGAGCGAGGTCCCTGGCGGGCGCTCTTGCGTGAAGTCAAATGGCGTCTGCACGCCTGGCCCGACGACGTCCAGGAAATCCGCGCCGGTGAACAGCGTCTGCGCCGCGTCAATCGCACCCGCGATCTGCTCCAGCCGCCAGCCCGCCGGGATCACGATCGTGCACGGGCAGTTCGGCGTGCGCGGGCCGCGCGCTCCACTCGCGCCCAGCGACGCGGCAGGGTTGGACGGCGGCGCGTTCTCCGCCGCGCCGGGCGGCAGGTAAATCTGCTGGCCCACGCTCAGAAAACGGCTGTCCAGGCAGTTCGCGGCAATGATTTCGTCCACCGTGACAGTGTTCCCAGACCCAAGCTGGAACGCGAACAGCGTGTCGTCCTGCTGGACGGTGTACGGCTCCCACCCTTCCGGCGGCACGCACCCCGCCGCCAGCGCCAGATCCATCGCCCCGGTCGGTACCGGCTCGCCCGCGATCGCGGAGTCGCGCGGGACGGTCGGCGTCTGCCCAATGGGATCGCGCGGCGTAGGGCTGGGGAGCATCGTCGGAAGCGTGGTTTGCGCTGGCGCGGGTGTCTCGGATGGTGGCGGTGTGTGCGTGAGCGTGGCGGATGGCGCCTGCGTCGGAACAGGCGTTGCAGTCGCGGTAGGCGCAGGAGTATGCGTCTCGGTTGGCGTCGGGCTGGGCGCGACGCTGGGCGCAGCAGTCGCCGTAGCCGTCGATGGGACGCGCGTCAGCTCGACAGCGATCGCTGTGGGCGGTGGGTCGGGCACTTCGGGGCCATCCTCGTTGCGCGCAGCGGTCAGCACCAGCGCGAGCGCCAGCACCCACGCCAGCACGCCCCCTGCGGCAAGCGCCGCCGGTAGCAGCCAGCTTCGCCACGCGGCGCGCGCCCCTGGTTGTGAGGGTTCGACAGGCTTCATAGCTCGCCCGATTGTATCGCCGGACAGCGATCCGGCAACCCATTCCGGCGCAAGACAACAAAAAGCCCCGTCCCGGCGGAGACAGGGCTTTCAGTGTGCTAAAGCGGTTGCAGCAGAGACGACTGGCGAGCTTAGTCCTGGGCGGCGGGTTTGCGCCCGTTCTTGCCGTTCTTAATCAGGAACGCGCAGTTCTCGCCATCTTCCTGCCGCCAGCTAATGCGGCGCGGGCGCACGCCGAGCAGGTTGCTGATCAGGCGCTCGTCCATCGCGCAGACCTCGCGGTTGTAGCACGACACCTGGTCGTACGGGCAGTTGTTGATGTGCAACACCACGCCGCCATCGGTCGGCTGCCACTCGGCCTGATACCCCGCGTCAGTCAGAAATTCGACCACGTGATCCAGACGCGTATCCATCGGCCCTTCGGGGATCGCGGCGCCGTTCGCCATCGTGTCGGCAACCCCGTCCAGAATTTCGCGCACCTGGACCGGCTCCAAACGCGTCTTCATCTGCTCGAGCAGGCCGCTTACCAATCCCTGGTAGTTGTTCGGGAAGACTTCCGCCGCGCGCTCGGTCAGCGAATACACATACTGCGGGCGGCCTGGGGCGCTCCGCCGGCGCACCGTCGGGGCCGCGACGAGACCATCGCCCCGCAGAATTTCCAGGTGATGGCGCACGGTGACCGCCGTGATCTTGCCGATCCGCTCGGTCAACGCTTCGACAATCTCGTCGATCGTCGCTTCTTTATGTTCCTTGAGAATTTCTAGAATGTGTCGTCTTGTCTGCTGCATGGTGTTTGTGACTCGCTTTGGATCGATTATCTTGATTGATTTTCGATATTGCGATCATCTTTATAATTTTTAAGGATGTTATCATGCGCTCGGAACGCTTGTCAAATGACAAGCTGCCCCCCGCAGGCAGCCAAATAGCACACTCCCCATAACCGTGCGTGCGCCATCCTGGCGACATACCCTCATATCGCCCTAAGTTTCCTATTTTTGAGCGCGGTATTACAGTGACAAATACCCCATTTCTTGCTGACATTTTGCAGATAAGTTTCATTGAAAAGATGGACAAGTATTGAAATATCTCTGCGATTGCGTCGCGCGTTTGAAAGGATTGCCCAATCCGGCTACACTTAGAGCGGTCTCCGCAGCCACACCGTGCGGCAGTTTCTTACTATCTTTAAGGAGCCTTGAGCATGGCGTCTCGCGCCTCGATTGCAGCAGGGGGCATCCTGCTGATCTCCCTTGTCGTCGTGTTTGCATTGGTGGCGAATAACGGCGTCTCGACCGGGGTCTACCTGCCCGATCAACCGACGCACACTCCGGCCCCAACAGCGGGTCCCAGCCCGACGCCGCTCCCTGATCCCGCCGTTGAAAACTGGCAGGAGAGCACGCCCGGCCGGTTGAGCTACGTGCCACGCCCGGAAAGCGGCGCCCAGGTGTTTTACAACGTCACGACGCTGGAAGAGTTCGCGGGGAACCTGGGGATCGACCCGCCCGCTGACGACGCGCCCATGCCCGCGCTGAACATCCTGCAGACAATGCGCGAAGGCTTTGAGGAGCAGATCGCGGAGCTTGGGCTGGACGCCGGACCCGAAGCGATTGACGGCCCTGCGACCGTTCTGGTGAACGGCGTGCCTGTGTCGCGCCTGCGGATCCAGCTCGATGCGGCAGAAACCGAATCCGGCCCGTTCCCCGGCCTGGACCTGGTGATCGGGATCATCGACCGCCCCGGCGACGAGGTGCAGTTGGTGCAATATCGCCTGCAAGCCCCGCCGGACCCGGCCATCTACAACGATTTCTACGCGTGGCTCGAAGCGCGGGTGGTCGAGCTCGCCGGCGCTGAAGCGACCGAGACGCCCACCGGCGACGATGCGACCGACGAGCCGGAAGCCGAAGGGGAGGACGCCGCCGATACCGAGCCATCCGGCGACGCCGAAACACCGGCTGAGGATGCTGAGACCGCTCCCACCGAGGAAGCACCGGCCGAAGATGCTGAGGCGCCCGAAGCGGACGCAGAGGAAACCAGCACGGAGGAATCCGGCGCGGAGTAAGCCCTGGCATGTGACACTCGAGAACTTAGCGTTTGACACATGCCTTACGGCGCCTGCCTTGTTATCATAGATGCACTGCTGCACCGATGACGGATGACGAGCAGCCCAAGCCGCTGTACTGGGAAGCAACTTACGAGATCGTGCTCAGCCTGATGGAGCACCATCCCGACGCCGACCTCGACACGCTGGGGCTGCAAGAGCTGTACGAATGGATACTCGCGCTGCCAGGATTTGCCGATGAGCCAATTCTGGCCAATGATGAGCTACTCACCGCGATCTTGCGAGAGTGGTACGAAGAGATAGGCGAGGACTTATGAGCGATTTTTTGCGAGAGCTTCACGATCCAGAAGTTCCCGTGCCCGAGGGGATGCGGTCGGCCGTGGCGGTAAACCGGCTCGACAAGCTCCTCGACACGATTTACAACTGGGGCCGTCACTATTCCGTCTGGCCGATGGCGTTCGGCCTGGCGTGCTGCGCGATCGAGATGATCGCCACCGCGTCCAGCCGCTTCGACCAGGCGCGCTTCGGCATGGAAGTGCTGCGCGCCAGCCCGCGCCAGGCGGATCTGATGATCGTCAGCGGGACGGTCACCAAGAAGATGGTCGTCCCCATCGTCCGCCTGTACAACCAGATGGCAGAGCCGAAATACGTCCTGGCGATGGGCGCGTGCGCGTCTGGCGGCGGGCCGTTCAAAGAGGGGTACAACGTCGTCAGCGGGATCGACAAGTTCCTGCCGGTTGACGTTTACGTGCCTGGCTGCCCGCCCACCCCACAGGCGCTGCTGTACGGCTTCATGACGCTGATCAAGAAGATCGACAACCAGTCGGTGGCGAACCCGAACAGCATGCCCTGGTACAGCAAGGGGCCAAGCGACGCCGTTCCGGTGCCGATCCTCGGGCCGGACCTGATCGACCCGCGCCAGCTCCATATCCTAAAGCGGCAGGCTTCCGTGCCCGCCGATGAAACCCTGGCCGCCGAGGCCGAAGCGTGACCGGCGGCACCGGCCGCACACGCAAGCATCAAGGAGACGTTATGGCAGAACACGCTCCCACCGCCGAGTCCGTGACCCCGACGGACGAAGCGCTCAACCAGCTTTCCGCGCGCTTCGGCGATGCGATCCAGCCTGACACACGCGAAGGCTTCAGCGGGCTGATCGTCCAGCCGGACCAGTTGATCGCGGTTGCGACCGCCCTGCGCGACGACCTGGGCTACGACTATCTGGCTAGTGCCACCGCCGTCGACTACCTCGGCAAAGGCGACCACTTCGAGATGGTGTATCACCTCTGCCGGACGAAGGGCGGCCCGCCGCTGGTCGTCAAGGCGCAAACCCCGCGCGATGTGGCGGCTCTCCCATCGCTCGTCCCGGTCTGGCCGGGCGCCGAGTTCCAGGAGCGCGAAGCCTGGGACCTGATGGGCATTCACTTCGACGGACATCCCGACCTGCGCCGCATCCTGATGTGGGAAGGTTTCCACGGGCACCCGCTCCGCAAAGACTGGAAAGAAGCCTATTACGAGCAGGAACAAAAGCCGTTTGATAGCCGCTGGCCGAGCGGGCACGTCCGCCGCTCGGAAGAACTGGTCCCTTACGGCAAGAACGTACGCTATCCCGACGACTTCTCGCCCGAAGACTACGAGAACATCACCGACGAGGCGCATTCGCGCATCATGTCGACGCTGGCGCCCGGCGTGGAGATCGAGAGCAACGGGACCGACCGGCTGACGGTCAACCTCGGCCCGCAGCACCCCAGCACGCACGGCGTCTTCCGCATGATGGTGACGCTCGAGGGCGAAGAAATCATCGCGCTCAAGCCGGTGATGGGCTACCTGCACCGCAACCACGAGAAGATCGGCGAGCGCAACACGTTTATCCAGAACATGCCCTTCACCGACCGGCTCGACTACATTTGCAGCCTGTCGAACAACTTCGGCTATGCGCTGGCGGTCGAGAGACTGATGGCGCTCGGCGCGCGCTACCAGCCGCCGACCTATCGCGCCGAGGTCATCCGCGTGCTGATGGCGGAGCTAACGCGTATCGTCAATCACATCTGGGCGATCGGCTTCCTGCTGAACGACCTGGGCGCGTACTTCACGCCGATGATGTACGTGGTGATCGAGCGCGAGCTGATCCTCGACTTCTTCGAGGCGGTGACTGGCAGCCGGATGATGTGCAATTACTTCCGCTTTGGCGGCGTCGCGGCGGACCTGCCGGAGCGGATCCGCAGCGAGGCGACGCTGCTCAACGACCGGGTGCGCGACATCAACACGATGGAATACCTGCGCGACCTGATCAACGAGCGGCTGCCGCGTGCGATCGACCAGCTTGACGAGTACCTGACCACCAGCGAGATCGTCACCAACCGCTGCATCGGCGTCGGCGTGCTGTCCCGCGAAGACGCGATCGCCATGAGCGCAGCCGGGCCGGTCCTGCGTGCCAGCGGCGTCCCCTACGACATCCGCCGCGCCGACCCGTACAGCATCTATCCGGAGCTGGAATTCGACGTCGCCTGCCGGACGCACGGTGACGTGTACGACCGCTACCTGATCCGCCTGGACGAGCTGCACCAGAGCCTGCGCATCTGCCAGCAGCTTCTGCCGCGCCTCGCCGACACCGAGGGCGAGCCGATCTTCGCCGGACGCGGCGGCATGTACAGCCCGCGCGTCCCGGCTGGCGAGGCGTATGGCCGCGTCGAGAACCCGAAGGGCGAGCTTGGCTACTACGTCGTGTCCGATGGCGGGCAGAACCCGTGGCGCTATCACGTGCGCGCGCCAAGTTTCATCAACCTGACGCCGCTGGAGAAGATGTGCCTGGGGCACAAGGTCGCGGATGTCGTGGCGATCCTGGGCAGCATCGACATCGTGTTAGGCGAGACGGACCGCTAGAGAGGAGCGTCAGCGTTTATGTATGGCACCGGAATCTGGCGCGGTCTGCGCGTCACGCTGCAACACTTTCTGAACACTTATATCGAAGACATCCGCTACGGCTTCCGGCGGCACGTGCCGGTCGAGGCGTTCCCCGAGCGGCAGGGGCTTGAGGCGCGCGGCATCTTCACCGTGGAATATCCCGAAGAGAAGATCGCCACGCCCGAGCGCTTCCGCTTCATCCCGTTCCTGGTGGTCGAGAACTACGATCATCCAGAGCGCCCCGGTCACGACTGGTGCACAAGCTGCGGCATCTGCGCGAAAGTCTGCCCGCCGCAATGCATCTGGATCGTCCGCTCCGACGACCCGGAAACCGGCCGCCCCATCCCAGAGCCGGAAGAGTTCTACATCGACATCGACATCTGCATGAACTGCGGCTTCTGCGCAGAGTTCTGCCCGTTCGACGCGATCAAGATGGATCACGACTACGAGCTGGCGAGCTACGACCGCACGTCGTCGCACATCTACGACAAGCAGCGGCTCTCGAAGGAGTTCCGCTACTGGCAGAGCATCGCGCCCACCCGCGCCGCCGAGGAAGCCGAAGCGCGCGGCGGCTGGGAGCATAAGGATGTGCTCAAGCAGAAGCAGCGCGAAGCGAAGGAAAAGGGCAAAGCCGCGAACTAACGCGCCGTGCTCCGCATTGAGATGCACGAAGGGCAGCCACCGCGCTGCCCTTTTTTGTTCCATTATTATTTGTTATATCCATACTAACAGAACTTGCGTTCGACCCCCTGTTTCCTCTATAATGAATTTGTCCGACAGCGCAGGAGAGACGCCATGTTCTCAAAGGACCGCCTGCTCGACCTCTTCAACTTTGTCCACCAGCAGGAAACCGCCTTCATCGACCGCCTCACGCCAGACCAGCGCGACGCCGTCGGCCAACGGGATGACTGGGCAGCAAAGTCCCCGAAGGATGTGATCGCGCATCTCGGCGCGTGGAAGGAGCGCGTGCTTGACGACGCGCAGTCGGCCGCCCGTGGCGAGCGCGTGGTCGAAGACGATCGCCACGAAGACGTAATCAACGCCGAGATCTACGCGCAACATGAGGCCAAGTCGTGGGACGAAGTGCGCCTTTTCGCCGACGACGCGCACCGGCGGCTGATGGACTTTGTGCGCGCCACGCCAGAGGACACGCTTGCCGACCCTGACCTGTCCATTCAAGGCGACGGCCGCCCGATCTGGCAGGCGCTGACCGCCGATTACGTCTCGCACACCATCGAACATCTGACGGATTTCTACCTGCAGCGCGGTGAGCCTCAGCGAGCCGTCACATTGCAACAAGCCATCACCGAACGCCTCAGCGCGTTTGGCGATCCGCTCATCACGGGATTTGCATACTTCGATCTTGCGTGTGTCTGCTCGCGCGCGGGCCGGGCTGAGGACGGGATCCGCGCGCTGGGCGAGGCGCTGCGGCACGAGCCCCGGCTCACCCCGCGCTCGCAGCGCGACCCTGCCCTTGAAGCGCTGCGCAGCGAGCCGGGCTATCAGGCGCTTTATACGTAACGACAAACGGCAAAGCGGGCAGCCATCGCGCTGCCCTTTTGTTGGTCAGCGCTTGGTCACAATACGGCGCAGAACTTGGCTATCGCGTCGCGAGTGTCGCATAATCGAGTGGTCACCAGCGAAGGAGAGAGGCGTATGTTCAGCAAAGAGCGTTTGCTAGCCGCGCTGCGCTTTGCCCATCAACAGGAGATCGCCTTTATCGACCGCCTCACGCCGGAACAGCGCCAGGAAGCCGGGCGGGGCGACCACTGGTCCGCGAAAGACGTCATCGCGCACCTCAGCACCTGGAAGGAGCGCATGATCGATCGGGCACAGGCGGCCGTGCGCGGCGAGCCACTTCCCCGTGACGAGCGCTCGGACGACGAAATCAACGCCGAAATTTTCCAGGCGAACGAGGCCAAGTCGTGGGAAGAGGTGCGCCGCATGTCCGAGTCGGCCTTCCAGCGCGTAATGGACTTCATCACCGCTACGCCCGACTACATCCTGACCGATCCCGAGCTATCGCTCAATGCGGACGGCCGCCCGATCTGGCAATCGGTGCTGGCGGAGTGCACGTCGCACACCATTGCTCACCTGTGGGACTACCATCTCCATCAGGGCGACGCCGCCCGCGCCATCACCCTGCAGGAAGCCACTGCCGCACACCTACGCGAGCTGGACGACCCGAACGTCACGGCGTATGGCGTCTACAATCTCGCGTGCGTGTACGCGCGAACCGGCCGTACTCAGGATGCGATCCGCGCGCTGGACGAGGCGCTACGCCTGCGGCCTCAGTTGATCGAGTGGTCGAGACAGGATCCAGATCTGGATTCGCTACGCGGCGAGCCGAGCTATCAGGCGTTGTATCGATAAGCAAGACGCAGCAAAAAGCAGCGAGGCACAGCGAGAACGGCAGATCACCTTCCCCGGTTCTTGCTATCTTATCGCTGCCGCTAGCTGCTCTGCAGCTTCGTAATGATCGCCCGATCGTCCGCCGCCAGCGCGTCCGCTGCGTGCAACAGGTCTTCACTCCACGCGGCGTCGTCCAGCGTTGCCAGCCAGTCGATCGTGGTGCGGCGCTCCGCAATCAGCCGCGCCACTGCCTCGGTGAAATCGGGCGCGTCTGCGACGGGAACCGGTCCCACTGCGGGCGGCGCGCTTTCCCCCCGCGCAAGGGCTTGCAGGCGCTCGCGGGCGGTTTGCTCGCGCTCCACCAGGCGACTCAGCAACGCGGCGCGATCGTCCCCCGGCTGCTCGCGCACCGCGCCGAGCAGCGCGGCTAGCGTTCCCGTCAGGCGCGGCGCGATCTGCCGGGGCTCGAGCGGGCGCGGCACCTGGCGTTCCAACCAGCCCTCGTCGAGCGCCAGCCGCGCGAAGTCGTCCAGCGTGCCGCAGCCGCTCGGGTGGACGGTTCCGGACGTGTCCGGTTCGGTGCCCGGCACGCCCAGCCAGTACGTGTGCAGTCCGGCGCGCGATGCCGAGACGATGTCGAAATACCAGTCGTCGCCCACCATCACCGCCTCGGACGGCGCCGCGCCGATCCGCGCCAGCGTTTCCTCGTAATACTCGGGGTGATCCTTGGTGAAGTGCATGTTTTCGAGGTGGGTGACCAGCGCGAAGGGCACTTCGTCCACCGGCACGCCCGCCCACGCCAGCCGCTGCTCGACCGCCTCGCGCGGGAAGAACGGGTTCGTCGCCACGACCACCGTGTACCCACGCGCCAGCAGACCGTCCACCAGCCGCCGCGCGACCGGGCGCAGCGTCGTGACCTCGCGCAGCGCCGGGAACACGTCGCGGTAAAACGCCGTGACGCTTTCTTCAAACTCGGCTCGCGAGACGGGCAGCGCGGGGAGCAGCGTTTCAAAAAAGCGCTCGCTGTTGGTCAGCGCCGGATCGCCCCGCTCCATCACCGCCCGCACCGCGCGCATCATCGGCTCGTGCAGCGTTTCGTTGAGATGCCCGTTCAGCGCCGCGAAATAGCGCTCGATAAACTGCTGCGTCGGGTTGCCGAGCAGCGTATCGTCCAGGTCGAGCAGAACCGTCGTAATCATCGCTCAGTCCAGCGCATCCTTGAACAGGCGCAGCGCCGGGTTTTCCTCGGCGCACAGCGGGCAGCCCACATACGGGTTCTCAATCGGAATGTTGTGGCGATCGCACCGCGCTTCCACCAGCATCTGCCGCACGAACCCCAGCAGCACCGGCTTGATCGTCAGCGTCAGGTGCAGGTCGGGGCTGGCGTTGGCGCGCAGAATGTCCGGCACGGGGCAGCGCGCGCAGTCCTTCGGGCGCCACGGCGCAGACTTGGGGTTCCCTTCGACCAGGCGGCACTCCTGGATCGACCGCCCGCGCGCGAAGTCTTCGTAGTAATACGGGCACTCCTGACCGGCAGGTGTGCGCATCGGCTCATCCTTTCTCGGCATGGCGCCTGCCAGCCAGCGGCGCGCCATTCACCCACACGCAACAGGCCGGCGGGATCAACCGGCCGGCCTGGCATACGAACAGATCGCCATCATCACCACGCTAGACCCGCGTGATATACGATCCATCGCGGGTGTCAATGCGGATCTTGTCGCCCACGTTCACGAACAGCGGCACGGTCACGGTCAGGCCGGTTTCGGTGGTGACCTTCTTGGTCGCGCCGGTCGCGGTGTCGCCCGCAATCTGCATCTCAGACTCGGTCACCACATGCTCGACCGTGGTGGGCAGCTCGTAGTCAATGACTTCATTCTCGTACGACAGCAGCTTCAGACGCGTGTTCTCTTTGAGATACAGCACGTCGTCACCGAAGATGTCCTTCCGCAGCGAGGGCTGGTCGTACGTCTCGATGTCCATGAAGTTCAGAAACTCGCCGTCGTCGTAGAGGTACTCGACTTCGCGCGTCTCGATGTGGATATCCTGCACGCGGTCGCCGGACGGGAACGTCATTTCGCGCGTGGTACCCGTCCGCAGATTGCGCACCTGCACGCGGATGGTCGCGCCCCCACGGCCGGTCTTGTTGTGGTGATAGTTCAAGACCTTGTAGATTTCGCCGTCGAGCGTAAAGTTCGTGCCGTTGCGGAGCTGGTTAACGTCAATCATGGAGACCCTTGTCCCTCAGTTCATGTCGCCTGCCTGGCAGAGTTTTTTGCAGCGAAATTATAACAGGAAACGCCCGCCCGTTAAATGGGAAACCACCTTGCGGATCGCTATATTCTGCTTAAGAGCGCTCGCTTGGCGAGTGCTCGTTCTCGTTCAAGTGTCCGCTGCCGCGTGCGGCAGCAGAAGAGGCAGCGCCGTGAACGCCATCTTTCGCCGCTTCGCCCTGCGCGTGTCGCTGATAATGGGGTCGCCGTGGGCGTTTACGCTCGCGGTCTTCCTGATCGTGGTGTGGGCAATCAGCGGCCCGATCTTTGATTTTTCAGATACGTGGCAGCTTGTCATCAACACCGCCACGACCATCGTCACTTTCCTGATGGTCTTTCTGATCCAGAACACGCAAAACCGCGACACCCGCGCCATTCACCTCAAGCTGGACGAGTTGATCGCGTCCGTCGAGCAGGCTCGCAACAGCATGCTCGCTGTAGAAGATCTGCCTGACGAAACGATCAACGAGCTCAAGAAAGAGTTCGGCGAGCTGATAGAAGAAGACAGGCGTCAGAACGGCGATCCCAACGTCGATCCGCAACAGAAAAACTGACTTCCGCGGCCCTCGCTACGCTCGATCCCCGTCGATCCACTGCACCGCCAGGCGCGGCAGATCCGCCAGCGGACCTCGCCGCACCGTGCACGCTGGCAGGCTATCCAGAAACGCCTGCCCGTAGCGCTTGGTGATCACCCGGCTGTCAAACAGCGCGACCACGCCGCGATCGGTCTGCGTGCGGATCAGCCGCCCGAACCCCTGGCGGAAGCGCAGGATCGCATCTGGCACGGCGTATTGCATAAAGCTGTTGTCGTACTGCTCGCTGCGCGCCGCGAAAATCGGGTCGGACGGCACGGCGAACGGCAGCCGCACGATCACCAGCGCGCTCAGGTCGTCGCCGGGAATGTCCACCCCTTCCCAGAACGATCGCGTGCCGAGCAAAACCGCCCGCTCAGCCCGTTTGAAACCTTCCACCAGCATCTGGCGGCTGGTCCCGTCGCTCTGGTCAAAGACGGTGATGTTCCCCAGCGCCAGCCGGGGCGCGATTGCCTGCGCCGTCTGCCGGAGCTGCGCGTAGCTGGTGAACAGCGCCAGCAATCGCCCCTTCGTCGCAGCGGCCAGCTCGATCAGCCCGCGCTCGACGTAGCGCTGATATTCATCCCGCTGGCTCGGATCGGGCATATCAGTCGGCACATACACCAGCGTCGTCGTCTCGTAGTCGAATGGCGAGCCGATCACCGCCTCGTTGACGTCGAACGCATTCAGCCGGTCGCGGATGTATTCGAATGTGCCGTTGGTGCGCAGCGTCGCGCTGGTCAGCACGACGGAACGCTTCGGCTCCCAGATGTGCTCCTCCAGCAGCGGACCCACGTTCAGCGGTGCGGCGTGCACCGAAAGCTGCTCGCGATCTTGCTGAAGCTCGATCCAGTAGATCATGTTGGGATCCGGCTGTTCAGTGAACGCGCTAAGCTGCTGGTGAATCGCGGCGAGGTGTCGCGCCGCCGCCTGCACACTCGACAGCAGGTCGTCATAGTCGATCACGTCGAACTCGTGCAGTCCGCCCAGCCCACGCGCCAGCGTCGCCATCGCGTTCGAGATCCCCTGCGTAAACTGGCTGAGGACGTTCCACGCCGCCTCGACCTGCTCCCACCCCGGCATCTCGCGCAGTTGGGGCGTGATCCGCACCTGGATCATGTACTCGTTGCGGCGCAGCAGCCGCGCGTTATCGAGGAAACGGTACAGGTAGGCGAAATACGCCTCGGTGTGGTGCCGCATGTCCTGCACCGCTTTGCTGACCGCCTGCACGTATTCCTCGACCTGGCTGAAATAGTTGCCGGGGACGCTGCCGCGCGTGCTGCGGATCACGTCGCCCAGCAAGCCGCGCCGCAGGTCGCCCAGGTCGTCAAGCTGGCGCTGGATCGCGGCTTCGCTCGTTTGGAACGACAGGCCGCTGGTCGTCGCTTCTTCGAGGTGATGGCCTTCGTCGATGATCAGGTAGCGATAATCCGGCAGCACACGATTGCCGATCTGCACGTCCGATAGCAGCAGCGCATGATTGACCACCAGCACATGCGCAGACTCGGCGGCTCGCCGCGCCTTGTAGAACGGACAGACGCCGTGCATCTGGTCGTGGCAGCGGTCGAGCGTGCAGCCCTCATCCGCCGCGCTGAGCCGCGCCCAGATCGCATTTTCCTCGTAGCCGCGCAACGAGATCTCTCCCCGGTCGCCGCTGTCCGACTCCAGCAGCCACACCAGGATCTTCGCCAGGACGCGCAATTCTGCGACGGACGTCGGCCCCCGGCGGCGGAGCGTTAGCAAGCGACGCGGGCAGAGGTAGTTACTGCGCCCCTTGACCACCGCCGCGCGAAAGTCGATGTCAAGCGCCTGCGCCAGCAGGGGCAGGTCTTTGGTGATCAACTGCTCCTGCAGGTTGATCGTCGCGGTGCTGATCACCACCCGCTCGTTGTTCTGCGTCGCCCACAGCACGGCGGGAACCAGATAGCCAAGGCTCTTGCCGACGCCAGTCGCCGCCTCGACGATCAGGTGCTCTTCATGGTTGAACGCCTCGGCCACGGCGCGGAGCATTTCGACCTGCTGCGGCCGGTCCTCGTATCCGACGAAAACGCGCGCCAGCGCCCCGCCCTGCTCGATAATCGACGCGGCCCAGTCTACATCGATCGGCTGCGTCGTGGCGTTGGGACGCAGCGGCTGCCACGTCCGGTCGGCGGCCCGGAACAGGTCGCCCGGCGTGGGGCTGCGCCGCTTGGCGCGCGCACCCTCGGTGAACGCCGTCTTGCTGCGCTCTTGCAGCGCCGCCTGGAAGACGGGCGCCGCGCTCCATGGCAGGTCGCCCGCCGCTTCGACAATCTCCTGCAAAATCTCCAGCGGCAGGTCCAGCGCCCGCTGCCACAGCTCCCAGTAGAGATGGCCCGTCGCCAGCGCATCGTCCAGCGCGCGGTGCCATTTCTCGTGTTCTACTTTGACCTCATCACTGAGGTGGGCGAGACTATAGCGCGCCGTGTCGGGCAGCAGAACCGACGCCAGCTCATACGTATCGAGCGGCATGTTGTGCATCGCCACGTCATAGCGCGCCAGAAAGCCGAGATCAAAATCGACCCGGTGGCCGAGCACGGGCCGGTCCCCGATGAATGCTTGCAGGCTCGGCAGCACCGAGCGGATGCTCGGCTGGCCGATCAGGTCGTCCGTTTCAATGCCGGTGATCGCGGTGATGCGGTCGGGGATGGGGCGGCCGGGGTTTACGAGCATGCTGAACGTCTCGCGTACTTCGCCGTTTTCAAACAGCGCGGCGCCGATCTCGATGATGTCGTCCTTGTCTCGATTCAGGCCAGTGGTTTCCAGGTCCAGGGCGACGATTTCGCCGCGCATGGTTATCTCCATTCTAAGCGGCGCCTGCCGCCAAAACACAAGTATTTATTGTACCACAGCAGGAAGGCGTGATTCAGCCGGATTGGCAGACCGACAGTATAATCAGGCGCACGGAACCTGCGACTCACGTCAGGGAGTGATTGTTATGCGCTTGACTCGCGCTTTCATTCCGCCGCTTGTGGCCCTGCTGGCGCTCGGCCTGGCCGCGTGCAGCACCAACAACCCGGAGCCGACCGCCATCCCGGCGACGAATATGGCCACGCCGCCGCCCGTCATCACGCAAATCGTCGCGCCGCCGACGCCCACACCGCTGCCAACGCTGGCGCCGCAGATCAACACCGCGCTCGGCGATTGGGCGCTGCGGATCACGCTGGACGTCACCGGCTGGGAGTTTGCCGACCGGCTCAGTTACTTCGGCGCGGCGACGCTCACGGTAGACGAGCAGGGCACAATCGAAGGCAGCGGCTACTTCTCAGCCACCCTCGACGGTGGCGCGTGTCATGCGCTGGTGCTGGATGAGGAACCGCTCACCTTCCAGCTCAGCGGCAAAATCGACATGCCCGGCGCGGGCACGCCGATTCCGTCGGACAGCATTTGGGGCGAGGTGCGCGTGATCCCCGATCAGCGCTGGCAACCGGAACATTTCCAGGTACTCTGTCCGGACGACCTCGGCGGCGTGCGGGAGCACAGCGCGCCTATGCTGTGGAACCTGTTGGGAGCGCCTAATATGTCCTGGCCCCTGGGTTTTAGGGCCGGCTTTCGCAACACGATCGAGGGCGTCGCCCCCATCCCTCGAAGCGGGAATAGCGCCACGCTTTCCGGCGAAATCGTCCTCAATCGCCGGTAGAGCATTTCAGCCCTGCAATGAAAAGCGCCCCACCGCGATCGATCTGGTGGGGCGCTGAACGTCCAAGCTTCGGGCGCGCTAGTCGGCGTCCTCAGTCGCTTCCTCGGTGGGCTGTTCCGCAGGCTCCTCGGTCGCCCCGGCATCCTCAGGAGCGGCCTCGGTTGCATCCTCAGCGGGCTCCTCAGCAGCTTCCTCGGTTTCCTCAGCCGGAGCCTCGTCAGTCGCTTCCGCATCTGATTCCTCGGCGGCCGGTTCTTCTGTCGCTTCGCCTTCCGGCGCGGCAGGCAGCGGCTCAAAGCTTGCCAGGAAGTCGAACACCTCGTCGCGCTGCGGACCCACGAACTGCACCAGGTCCAGCCCGGCGAACGGCGCGTCGCTCAGCCGCTCAACCGTCTGCGCGTCGTAGAACTGCCACAGGAACGCGCGGACCAGCGGCTTCGCCAGCGACTGCATGCTGAACACGTAACGCACCGGGATCGCCAGCGGATAGCTGCCATCGGCGAACGTTTCCAGCGACGGCGCGACACAGCCCTCGCCCGCGTCCACTTCGAGCAGGTTGACATCCGCCTCGCTACCCTGGAAGGCGCTCCACGCCAGGTACGTCAGCCCGTTGTCGGTGTTCGCCACGCCCTGCGCGCGGTAGAGCGGATCGTTGTGAGCGACCACATCGTCGCGCATCACGAAATCCAGCCGCCCCAGCAGCCGGAAGGTGACGAAGTCCGTCTCGCCGGTGCTCAGCGGCGGCACAACCAGCAGAAGCTCGCTCTCCGGCCAGTCCGCGCTGATCGCATTCCACGTCTCGGCGGGCGCGCTGTCCTCGGTGCCGCGCCCGAAGATCGCTTCGAACGTCTCGGCGTTGAGGCAGGTCAGCCAGTCGTTGCTGGCCGGAGCCGCGAAGACGACCGCCTCATAGCCTAGGTCCAGCGTGCGCGCCACTTCGATCCCGTTTTCCTCGCACAGCGCGAGTTCTTCCTCGGTCGCGTCGCGCGTAGTCTGGAGCACGTCCGCCTCGCCCGAGCAGAACGCGGCCCATCCAGCGGCGTCGCCGAGCGTCGTCTGATCGACCGTCGCCGCGGTGTACTGCGCCGTGAACCCGTCCGCGACATCCGCCGTTAGCTCGCTGAAGATCGACGTGCCCACCACGGTGACCGTGCCCGGCTCGGTCGTCGGGATGCCAACCGGCGTCACCGGCCGCGTGAAGGTCCGCCCGACGGTGTTGTTCAGCACGTTGTTCAGGCCGAGATTGAGCGTGGCGGTCGTCGGCGCGACGTAGCCCTGCTCCGGCGCAACCGTCTGCGTCCCGGCCTCATTCGTCAGCGCAAACTCGAGGAACTGCTGCACCGGCTCGCGCTGGGCGCTGGCTGCGTTGACATACACGTATGCCGTCTGCGCCAGCGGATAGCTGCGGTCTTCAACCGTGCCCAGTTCCGGTGCGATGCACTCGCCCTGGTCGTTGCGAATGCTGAGCGTCGTCACCCTATCCAATGACAGCGTTTCCAGATCCGCCAGCGAGACGAAGCCCAGCGCAGGAGCGTCATCCGCCGAGACGGCATCCACTACCGCCTGCGCGCCCTCGACCGATTGCAGATCGTCGCGCAATTCACCCGCCGGGAGCAGCGCGCGCAATACGTTCGCCGCCGGACCAAACGCCTCCGGCCCGACGAACGTCACCGGGTCGCTCATCGCAGCCGAGCCCAGGTCTGCCCAGGTCACCTCTTCGGGCGCACCGAGCGACAGAACCGTTTCGACCTGACTCCGGTCGATGCACGACAGCTCGGCCCCGGTCGGCGCCAGCAGCACCACCGCCTGATACGCAAGCACCGTCTCGATAAAGTCCTGCCCCTGCTGCGCGCACCGCGACGCGACGCTCTCTTCGATCGGCGCGGTCGCCATCACGAGGTCCGCCTCGCCGCTGCACAGGGCGTCAAAGCCACGGCTCGGCCCCTGCGGATCGATCTGAACGTCGGCGTCGGGCGCCGTTTCCACATACGCATCCCGAATCGCCCGCATCAGCGCTTCAAGCTGCTGCGAGCCTTGAATCACGACCGTCGAATCGTCGTCCTGCGCGTAGCCGGGAGCCACGGCCAGGGCAGTGATCATCACCAATGCGAGGGCCGCCAGCGCAGCGGTCCGCGTCGAGCGCCAGATGAACGGCATAGGGCTGTCTCCTCGTGACATGTGCAGAGTTCGCGCGCCATCCGCGCGCGAGAGTCTTGAAAACACCAGGTTCAAAGCAACAATCCGAACCAGAATTTTACCCACAAGCGCAGACTTGTCCACACCCGCACGGCATAGGGTATGATCGTCGCATGATCCGCCCTGCCCGAAACGAGGTCGTATGAGCGTTTCCGCGCCCTCTCGCGGCCCGCTGACTCGCGCGTGGCGCCGCCTGTTGCGCTTCGGCTTCCGCCTGTTGTATCACGAGCTTGCGTTCACCTACGACGCCGTGTCGTGGACCGTCAGCCTGGGCGAGTGGCGGCGCTGGCAGCGGACCGCGCTCAACCACCTGACCGCCCCAACCGGCGCGACCGTTCTGGAACTGGCGCACGGCACCGGGGACATGCAGCTAGACCTGCGCGCCGCCGCCTACCGGACCGTCGCGCTCGACTTCAGCCCGCAGATGGGGCGCCTCACGCGGCGCAAGCTGCAACGGAATGGCGTTCCGGCGCCACTGGTGCGCGGGCGAGCGCAGGCGCTCCCCTTTGCAGACGGCGCGTTTCCGGCGGTGATCAGCACCTTTCCGACCGAATTCATCATCGAGCCGGAGACGTTGTGCGAGGTCTATCGCGTCCTGGCGCCGGGCGGCCGCCTGATCGTGGTGTTCAACGGTGCGCTCACGCAGGGCGGCGCGGCGCGTCAGGCGATCGAAGCGGCCTATCGCGCCACCGGGCAGCGCGGCCCCTGGCCGGAGCACGTCGCCCCGCGCCTGGAAGCGGCAGGGTTCCGCGCGCGTGTCGTGGTCGAGGAATTGCCGCGCAGCGTGGCGTGGCTGCTCGTGGCGGAAAAGCCCGAAGAAGGGGAGTAGGGAATAGGGAGTAGGGAGTGGGGAAAGGGGTAAAGGGCTGCGCCCAGCGCCGCGTATGCGTGAGGTTTTTCGTAGGGGTCGAGCAAGCTCGACCCGTTTCTATCACTTATTACAGAAAAGAAAAACGGGCGCAGCAAGCTACGCCCCTACACGTCACGTCTTCGCTTTTGCTAACCGCTAATCGCTAACGGCTAACCGCTTCTCTCAGTCCCCGACTATGGCCGGAGCGCCAGCGGGCGCGGCTTCCGTCGCGGGCTGCGCGGCGCGCTCGGCGGCGAGTACCCGCTCCAGCGCAGTGATCGCCACTTCCAGCATCGACTCGTCCGGCTCGCGCGTCGTCAGCCCTTGCAGCGCCAGGTTCGGCTTGATGAGCCAGCGAATGAAGCGGTTGTCCATGTGCTTGGCGGTGAAGCGGATCACCTCGTACGCCAGCCCGGCAATCGGGAAGATCAACAGGATGCGGGACGCCAGCAGAAGCAGCACGTTATCCGGCCGCCCGGTGACGATGTGGATCAGCACCGACAGCGCGACCAGCGTCAGCAGGAAGGCCGTGCCACAGCGCGGATGCTCGATCGGGAAGCGCGCCGCCGACTCCGGCGTGAGGTCTGCGCCTGCCTCGTAGGCGTTGATCGTCTTATGCTCCGCGCCGTGATAGCCGAACAGCCGTTTGACGTCTTCCATCTGCCCGATGCCCCAGATGTAGCCGGTCAGGATGGCGAGCTTGATGACGCCCTCGATCACGTCCGCCATCAGCTTGCTGTCGAGGCCCGTCAGGCTGCGCACCCCGGCCGAGATCGCCGCCGGAAGCACGAAGAACAGCCCGATCCCCAGCCCCAGCGAGACGACCACCAGCCCCATCCCCGCCGCGCTCTCGAATGAGAAGTCGACGTCTTCCTCTTCGAGCGCCACATCTGACGACCACAGCAGCGCCTTCGTGCCCAGGCCGAGCGCATCCCACAGCCCGATCAGCCCGCGCACAAACGGCAGGCGCGAGATCCGGCCGCGATAAAGCGTCGCGCTGAGCGGAATCTCCTTCACCTCAATCGCGCCGGGGCGCGTTTCAACCGCCAGATCGCCGGTGTACGTGCCCGCGATCCGCACGCCTTCAACCAGCACGCCGCGCGCGCCCAGGCGAGCCGCATAGCGCACCGGCTCACCGGCCGGGAGCGGGCGAATCTGCAACGTTTTGCGGGCGGGCTTGCGCACGGCCACCGCCGCGACATACTGCCCGCGCATCATCACGCCTTCCATCACGGCCTGGCCGCCGTAGGAAAACTGGAGCGGTTTCTGTTCTGCCATCGTCGCCTCACACTCCCGAATGCTTGCTTCGCGCCAGATTGTGCCGCGCCGCGCCGCGATCCGCAACCTGAGTCCGCACGGTTTCCGCCGAACAGCCGCCGGACGCCGGTTGAGCGGGCGTCAGCTTCACTCTGCTACAATCAACTTGATGACACGTCACCTATCAGGTCACACCGAGGACACTATGAGCCGCCTGCGCATCCTGATTTTCATCGGCGCGCTGCTGGCCGCCACGCTCGCCTGCTCGCTGCAGACGGGCGACACTGCGACCACCCCCACGCCGCAGCCTACCCCGATCGGCGCGCTCTCCACGCCGACGCCTACCGGCCAGCCGACCGCCACCGTCACGCCTGCGGTCACCTCGACGCCGTTCCCGACGCAGACGCCGCTGCCGACCAGCGCGCCAAGCTGCTTCGTCCGCACCGACTGGCCGAGCTACATCGTGAAGGCAGGCGATACGCTGTTCGGCATCGCGCTGTGGACCGGCACGACGGTCGATCAGCTTGCGCTGGCGAACTGCCTGGCGAACCCGAACGCGATCTCAACCGGGCAGGTGTTGCGCGTGCCGCGTATCCCGCCTGTGGTCATTCCAACCGCGACGTCCATCCCGATCCCTGACTGCCCGAACACGTTCTTCTTCACCTTTGAGCCGGGTAAGCGACTGTGGAGCGACACCTGCCCCGCGCCGGTGATCCGGGTCGAAGCCTGGGGGCAGGATTTCGAAGGCGGTCGCGCATACTACTATGGGCCGATGGGCGGTGATGCGCGTGGCACGATCTACGTCATCTACAACAACGGGTTCTGGGAGACATATCCAGAGCCGTTCCCCATCGATCCGGTGCCCCCAACTCCCACTCCGCCTGCGGGCCGGTTCGTTCCGGTCGGGCAGATCGGGCAGGTCTGGCGGGATCATCCCGGCGTGCGTGATACGCTCGGCTGGGCGCTAGAGCCGGAGCAGACGTTCACCGGGCGGCTGCAAGGCTTCCCGACCACCGGCCCGAGCTACTTCTACGTCGATCATGGAAAATGGGGCGTCGTGCTACGCCTCTACCCGGTCAACATGGGGCCGAACACGTGGGAAGTTGCGGGGCGGTATTAAGCCAAACGAAGCAAGAGACAGCCGAAAGCGCATCGCCTGTTCGTCGCTGATTGTCCGTTCCCCCCATCCTTCCGACCTGCGGTCGGCTTTCCTTCCCCCACAAGGAGGGAAGGAAAACACGCGCTGACCTGCTCCCCAACCCCCCGCTTGCGGGGGGTTGGGGGCAGGGGCTGGGGGATGGGGGGTTCACCTGGCGCGTGCGCATAGCGCGCCCTAGCTGGCTGTAGCCGATCCGGGTCTCTTAACCGCTCCCCATATCTTCCACCCGCCCAGCGCCAGCCCGCCCAGCGCGGCCAGCGGCACGCCGAGCGTCCACGCGCGCGGCAGCCCGCTCCCGGACAGGTGAAATAGCGCGAGCGGCTCGGTCTGCCCATCCGCCAGCCGCTCGACCGCCGTCACCAGAGGAGACGCGCCGGGCCGCCAGTGGATCGCGTCGTAATCCGTGACGCCTGCCGCGCTGTGTTTAGTGTAAGGGGCGACCGGGTCAGTCAGCACGCCGAGCGCATTCACCGCCGCGCCGAGTGCCAACGCCACGATCAGTGCCGCGCGCCAGCCTCGCCGCGCGGGGAGCAGGCCAAGCGGCAGGCAGCTTAGCGGGAGCAACGGCACGAGGAAGCGCGGCCCCCAGCTCCACCCGCCGTGCCATGCCCACCACGCACCGTAAAACACCAGCGCCGCACCCCACGCCAGCGCCAGAAACCCGGCCAGCGCTCGTTCCTGCCGCCAGAAGCGCCGCCCCATCAGCGCCGCGAGGTCCAGCGGCGGCGCGTAGAGCAGCACACTCTTGCCAGGGCTGAGCAGCAAGCCCGCGATTCCCTCGATCAGCGGCGTGGTAAAGCTCTCACCCGCGTAGCCAAAGCGCAGCGGCTCCCCGAAGCGCAGCGCGTTGTGCGCCAGAAGCCCGGCGGCGAACGGCGCCGCGCCCGCTCCGAACACCGCCCACCGCTCCACAATCTTGCGCGCGGAACGCTCCCCGGTTGCCGCCAGCAGCCACGCCAGCGGCAGCGCGTAGATCGCCAGCGACGCGCGCGCCAGCAACCCGACGCCAAACGCCGCCCCCGCCGCGACTAGCGTCCGGCGGCGAGCCGGAGCGCGGACAATCAACGCGACCGAGACGGTCAGCGCGCACGCCAGCGCGGACTCCGCGAACAGCATCCGCCCGTACGGCCAGAGCGGCGTCGCCAGTCCGGCCGACAATGCGACCGCCAGCCCGCGTCGTGCTCCGAAAAGCCACCGCGCCAGCGTATAGAGCGCGGTCGCCGCGCCCGCCGCACTCAGCGCCGGAAGGAGCAGCACCGCGATCGCGGCGATCTGCATCCGGTGCGCATGGTTGATCGCAGCCAGCCGGTCACCCGCCACAAAAAACGGGACTGCCAGCAGCGGCAGCCCCGGATCGTATTTGGAGTAATAGCGCCCGCCCTGCCCCGCGACGATCTGCGGCAGACCGGGATCAGGCGGTAGCGCGAGCGTCCCCTCGGTGACCAGCGCGGCGGTCGTCTGGAACATCACGTCGCCGTCGCTGGCGTAGAATCCGCGCCCGATGGAAAGCGCATACAGGCACGCGCAGCACACAAACACCGCCCACGCCGGGGCGCCCTTCCCGCCACGCATCGGTTCGGCTGCTAATCAGTCTGGTCGCAAAAGCGCAGATCCTGAATGTTGAGCTGCGGCTTCACGCGCCCGTTCCACTCGTTCAGCTCCAGGTGGAACGCGACGTCCATGTGCTGCTCAAGCCGGTCGGCCCAGTCGCCCATCCGGAACGCGATCCCGTCGATCATGTGCATCCCATTCAAGAAGCGCAGCTTGAGGTGCTTGCCATCCTGCCCGACGCGCCGCGCCTCGACCACGCGCATCCTGCGCGCGGCAAATAGCGGCGCGTCGTTTCCCGCGCCGGTTGGCTCCAGACGGCGCAGATCGGACGCCAGCCATTCGTCGAGCATCTCCGGATGCACCACCGCGTCAATCGACAGCGTGGGGCGCAGCTCTCTTGCCGCCAGCTTATCGGCGGCGATCTCCATCAGCCGCTCGCGCAGCTTCGGCAAGTTCTCATTGAGCACGGTAAACCCGGCGGCGGGAGCGTGCCCGCCGTGCCGCACCAGCAAATCGGCGCACAGATCGAGCGCGGCGGTGATGTCGAACTCCGGAATGCTGCGGCATGACCCGCGCGACTCGGTTTCGCCAACCTGCACGACCACCGCCGGACGGTAGTAAGATTCGCACAGCCGCCCGGCGACCAACCCGACGATGCCGGGGCGGAACTCCGGGCTGTCGGCGAAAATCAGCGGGACGTCCTCGGACACCGCGAACGCCAGCTCGCGCGCTACCTCAAGCGCCTGGTTGGTGAAATCCTGCCGCTGGACGTTGAGTTCTTGAAGCTGGCGCGCTAGCTCTCCGGCGCGGACCATATCGCGCGTCGTGAGCAATTCGTACGCAATCATCGCGCTGCCCAGGCGCCCCGCCGCGTTGATGCGCGGCCCCAGCATAAAGCCGATGGTCATGGCGCTGCACGTCTCCGGCTTGACGCCCGCTACGTCCATCAACTCGTAGACGCCCGGCCGCTTGGCCTCGCTCAGCACTTTCAGTCCGCGCCGCACAAGCTCGCGGTTTTCGAGCCGGTCCAGCGGCGCGAGGTCCGCCACCGTGCCCAGCGCCACAAGGTCGAGCAGGTCTTCTAGCTGGATCGTCGGCTTGAAGTTGCGGCGATCGTTCATCTCGGTCGCCTTAAACAGCGCCTGCGCCAGCTTGTACGCCACGCCCACGCCCGCCAGCATATCTTCGGGGTAGCCGTTGGTGCGCCCTTCTTCGAGCGCCAGCCGCGCGTCGAGCTTCGGGTTAATCACCGCGATCGCGTCGTCCGGCCGCTGGTCACCAACAGAGTGATGATCCGTCACGATCAGGTCAAGCCCGATCTGCCGGGCGTGACGCACCTCGTCCACCGAGCGGATGCCACAGTCTACCGTGATCACCAACCCGGCGCCCTGGCGGTGCAGCTTATCCAGCGCGTCAATATGCAGCCCGTAGCCTTCCTCGATCCGATCGGGGATATACGGGGCCACCCGCGCGCCGAGCGCCTGCAATGCCTGAACCAGCAGCGCGGTGCTTGTCACGCCGTCCGCGTCGAAGTCGCCATAGACGACGATCTGCTCGCCGCGCTTGATCGCCTGCCGGATCCGTCCGACAGCCTGGTGCATGCCATAGAGTTGAAAGGGGTCGTGGAACGTGCCGTTGCCGTCGAGGAAGGCGAGCGCTTTTTCGGGCGTGTCCTGGCCGCGATTGTAGAGCACCTGCGCCAGGACCGGGCTGAAGCCGTGCAACCGGAACCGGTCGAGCACGGCGTTGGGTATCGGCGGAGCGATGCTCCAACGTTTGCTATCGGTTGGCTCAACCAGCTCGCGCGCCATAAAACCTCTTGCCCGCACACAATTCAATTCATTCGCCAGCCACTGAGCGCTAAGCGACCTTTGGAAAGCAGTCGGCGTACGCGGGCAGCGTGTAAAACCTCACCCC